>Ga0209084_1001391_pt1 | contig 20407 bp, 12 predicted proteins | sample C_130820_MF_Meta_FD_187309 | JGI IMG/M metagenome (GOLD analysis project Ga0209084, IMG submission 187309) | Freshwater microbial communities from Lake Croche, Canada to study carbon cycling - C_130820_MF_MetaG (SPAdes) (version 2) | ecosystem: Environmental > Aquatic > Freshwater > Lake...
GGTGTCAATTAGTGGTGGGGGATTTGTCTCAAATCGAACCCCGCGTGCTTGCGTGGCTGGCCGACTACGATGACATGCTGGACATCTTTCGCTCGGGCGCTGACCCCTACGCTGCGTTTGGTTCGCAGATGTTTAACATCCTCGGCATGACCAAGGACAGCCATCCTGACTTACGTCAGTCGGCCAAGTCTGCGCTGCTGGGCTGCGGCTATGGGCTAGGCTGGGCCTCGTTTGCTACGCAGCTTATGGTGGGTTTCCTAGGCGCACCGCCTGTGCGCTACGACAAGGACTTTGCCCGCAAGCTGGGCGTGGATGGGGCGTACGTCAACAAATTCCTTGACTGGGATGACAACGTGGACAAGATGCTGGAGATTCCCCACACCTGTACAGAGAAGGAACTGCTGATTCACTGCGTGGCAGCCAAGAAGATCATCGACATATACCGTAACACGGCACATCCGGTGGTATCATTTTGGGAAATGTGCAGCGGTTTGATCGACTCGGCGCTTGCGCAGGGTAGGGAATTCAGGTATAAATGCGTTGTGTTCAGGAAGGGCGAGATTGAGTTGCCCAACGGCATGAAGTTGCTGTATCCTGATCTACGACAGATTAAAGATGACAAGGGTAGGAGCCAGTGGGTATACGGGCCAGACGCTACCAAACTGTATGCAGGCAAGATAACGAATAACATCGTGCAGGGTACTGCGCGTATCGTGATGACTGACGGCATGCTGCGCGTATCGAAGCGGTATCCCATCAAGGGTACTGTGCACGATGAGCTTATTGCCGTTGTGCCCGATGCAGAGGTAGCTGACGCTAAGACTTGGGTCTTGGCGCAAATGACTATGGAGCCACGGTACATGCCGGGGATTCCATTAAACGCTGACGGTGGCGCTCACCGTCGTTATGGGTTAGCTAAAAACTAGGAGAAGTTACATTGATAAATTCATCACGCATCATCGGCATTCTTTACGAATCGCTTGAGCGCCCTTTCCGCATTGACTCTGAGTGGATCGAGCGTGTCATGGACAAGATCAGTTTAGAAGATCCCGAACTAGTACGGATGCTAAAAGGTAAAGCAATAGAAATTAGAAACGAACTTACACTACTACGCAAGGAGAACTATGACGCAAGTTAAATCACCAATACCCAAGCTGCTACGCATCGGCCAAAAGAAATACTCCGTCGAGGTTGTCGAAGCCATGCTGGAGAAAAGCTGGCAAGGCTCTGTGGCCTACGGCCCCCAGCGCATCAGGATCGCCCGCACAAGCAACGTCTCGGGACGCCCCTTTGCCGATCACGAGATGCAGGCTACCTTCTGGCACGAGCTGACACACGCCATCTTGTACGACATGGACAACAACTTGTACAAGAACGAGAAGTTTGTTACAGAGTTCTCAGACCGATTGGCGCAAGCCGTCAAAACAGCGAGGTTCTAATGAAAGTTATATCGTGGAGTCACAGCGCTTTGAAGGATTACGAAGGGTGCCCCAAGCGGTATCAAGAGGTCAAGGTCTTGAAGAACTATCCGTTCACAGAGACCGAGGCCACGCGGTACGGCAACGAAGTGCACAAAGCCATTGAGCTGTACATCCGCGATAACACGCCGATACCCGAAGCCTATGCACAGTTCCAGCCTGTGGTTGACGAGCTACTCAAGAAGCCCGGACGCAAACTAGCGGAGCAGCAGATGGCGCTGACCAAGGAGCTCAAGCCCTGCGATTGGCGTGCAAAAGATGTGTGGGTGCGCGGCATTGCTGATATGCTCATCATCGACGACGACAACATGACGGCATGGGTTGTGGACTGGAAGACCGGCTCGGACAAGTACCCCGACCGTGACCAGCTCAAGCTCATGTCGATCATGGTGTTTGCGCACTTCCCGCACATCCGCAAAGTCAACTCGGCGCTTTTGTTTATTGTCAAGGGCAGCATGACCAAGCACAGCATGACTTACGATCAAGCTGATGCGCATTGGTGGGATTACCGTGAACGTGCTGCACGCATCGAGCAAGCACATGAGTCAGGCGTGTGGAACGCCAAGCCTTCGCCGTTATGTCCGTGGTGCCCGGCCACCACTTGTGTACACCATCCTAAACACTGAAAGGAAATGTGATGGCAACCCGTGACTACAAAAAGGAATACCAACAAGACCTCAAGACCGGCAAGTCCGGCCCTGACTCTGACCAGCATGAGCGCCAACGTGCGCGGCGTAAGTACGACAAGCTGGGTGTTGACCGAACTGGCAAAGACATTGACCACATCAAGCCGCTGCGCAAGGGCGGCAAGTCAACACCGGGTAACCTGAGACTACGAAGCAAGAGCGTCAATCAAGGCGACAACAAATAATTACATGAGAAGCACATGCAAATCGTAGAAGACAAAGCCCTATTATTTAAGACCCGCAACCCCGAAAAGTACAGCATCATTCCAAAGCACAAGATCGTCGCTGAATACGACGATGGGTGTGAGATTGCTGTGTATTGGGGGCTCGATGAGGTGCGCGTGCTGCGCAACCTCGGGGTCAAGAACGTACCATCGCCAATCACCAAGCGCTACAACTGGCCCGGCAAGTACAAGCCCATGGCGCATCAGATCGAGACGGCTGCGTTCCTCACGCTGCACCGCAAGGCGTTTGTGTTCTCTGAGCCGGGCACTGGCAAGACGCTCTCTGCGTTGTGGGCCGCTGACTACCTGATGAGTATCGGGAAGATTCGCCGTGTACTGATCCTGTGCCCCCTGTCGATTATGCAGTCCGCGTGGTTGGGAGACTTGAACAACAGCATCATCCATCGCTCTGCCGTTGTCGCTCACCACTCGCAGGCTAGTCGGCGAATTGAGATGGTGCAGGAGAACTACGAGTTCGTCATCGCCAACTACGATGGGTTGAACCTGATTGCCAACGAGATCATTGCTGATGGGCGTTTTGATTTGGTGATTGTGGACGAAGCCAATGCATACAAAACCATGAGCACACGACGTTGGAAATCGCTCAGAGCCATACTGCAACCTGAGACAAGTTTGTGGATGATGACCGGCACCCCCGCCGCGCAGTCCCCTGCCGATGCGTACGGGCTGGCTAAGCTGGTCAACCCAACAGGCATACCGCTGTTCTTCACGGGCTGGCGCGACAAGGTGATGTACAAGGCCACCATGTACAAGTGGGTAGCCAAAGCCGATGCGCAGGATATGGTGCACGAGGCACTGCAACCGGCCATCCGCTATACCAAAGAGCAGTGTTTAGACCTACCCCCTGTGCTGACCACGACCCGCGATGTGCCTCTGACCCCACAGCAAGCCAAGTACTACAACTTGCTCAAAGACAAGATGTTGATTGAAGCTGGCGGTGAGACGATTAGCGCGGTCAATGCCGCCGCTGGCGTATCCAAACTGTTGCAAATCTCATGCGGCGCAGCGTACACTGACGACAAAGAAGTGGTGGAGTTTGACTCAGCGCCACGGCTGGCAGTGCTGGAAGAAATACTGGAAGAGACCAGCCGTAAGGTAATCATCTTCGCGCTGTTTCGCAGCACGATCTCAACGATCCTAGACTACCTCAACAAGAAGGGGATTGTCACTGAGTGCATCCACGGCGATGTCCCACCAACCAAGCGGGCTGATATCATCCGCCGCTTTCAGCATGAGGAGAACCCCCGCGTCTTGGTTATGCAGCCGCAGGCTACCGCCCACGGGATTACCCTAACTGCCGCCGACACCGTGGTGTTCTACGGCCCGCTGATGAGCGTGGAGCAGTACATCCAGTGCATAGCGCGCTCTGACCGCAAAGGGCAGAACTCCGACAAGGTGACCGTTATCCACGTCCAAGGCTCCCCCATAGAGAAAAAAATGTTCAAGGCGCTGGAGGCCAAGGTCGATGACCATGGACTATTGACGCAGATGTTTGATACAGAAATTAAATCATGAAAGGAGTTGTATGTCTCAAAAAACCGTGTAAACTGTCCAACCTTAGACAACAAAACAGGAGAAGTTAATGTCAGAAGAAGCAATTCCGCTAGATAAATTAGCCATGATTTACCGCAAGATTCGGGACAAGATCGGTGTGCTGACCAAGGAGTACGACACGCAAGTGGAAATGCTTAAGGCCCAGCAAGACGAAATCAAGTTTGCGATGAAAGATCAGATGAAGGCGCTGGGCGTTAAGTCCGTCCGCACCGACATGGGTACGGTCACCCTCACGACCAAGACCCGCTACGCTACCCAAGACTGGGACTCGTTCAAGGAGTTTGTCATTGAACACAAGATGGTTGACCTGCTGGAGAAGCGCATTGCACAACTCAATATGGCGCACTTTCTTGAAGAGAACCCAACCATCGTTCCCCCCGGACTCAACTCGACGACTGAGTACGATATCACTGTAACTAAACCACGTTAACCAAGGAAAATTTAAATGAGCAACCTAGCCATTTTTGACGGCGCATCTGTCCCCGCATTTGCCCGTAACAACGAGCTTTCTGAAACCGCCAAAGCCTTGATGGGCGGCGCACCAAGTGTAAGCACCAAGCGCATCTCGATCAAGGGTGGTGTGTTCCGCCTGCTGGCCGGGGGCAAGGAAGTCGCATCCATTGACGAGCGCCATTTGGACGTCATCGTTGTCAAGGCCGCATCCAAAGTGAGCCGCGTGTTTTACTCCGGTTCGTACGACAAGGACGCAAGTGCTGCGCCCCCTGACTGCTGGAGTAATGATGGTGAGAAGCCGGACAGCGCAGCAGGCAATAAGCAAGCTACTACCTGTATGGCATGCCCGCAGAACGTAGCCGGTTCGGGCCAAGGCAATAGCCGCGCCTGCCGTTACCAACAGCGCTTGGCTGTGGTGCTGGCCAACAACCCCGAAGGTGATGTGCTTCAGTTAACGCTGCCAGCTACGTCAGTTTTTGGTAAGGAAGAAGGTAACAAGCGTCCGTTGCAGGCATTTGTGCGCTACCTAGCTGTCCAAAACCCGCCAATCAATCCCGAGCAGATCGTGACCCGCATGAAGTTTGACACGAAAGTGGAGAGCCCCAAGTTAGTGTTTGCCCCAATACGTTGGCTGACCGATGACGAGTATGCTGTGGTCAAGACGCAAGGTGAATCCGATGAAGCTAAGCGTGCGGTTGTGATGACTGTGGCCCAAAGCGATGGCGCAAAGCCAGCCCCGCTGAAATTAGAAGGCAAGCCACTTGCTGTTGAGGAAACCCCCAAGGCAAAGGCCAAGCCCGCACCTGTGGAAACCGAAACAGAAGCCGAGCCGGAAGTACGCAAGGCTGCTGCGAAAGTTAACGCGGTGCCTGCTGCAAAGAGCAATCTGGCCAGCATTGTGTCTGACTGGGACGACGAGTAATTAACAAGGGGGCTTCGGCCCCCTACAAACTATGGCCTACTCAGAAAAAACTAAAGACTTAATACGGACGGCTCCGCGAACACCGGGCAATACGCTTGGGCGTTGGGCCGTACATCTTGAGTTTCCCGTGACCAAGATTGCGTACGCCTTGGGCGTTACGCGTCAGACGGTCTACAACTGGTTTGCTGGTAAAGAAGTTTTTGTCGCGTATCAACAGCGCGTGGAACTACTCAACAGCATCATGTCAACATCACAAACTGCCGACGAAGCATGGAGAAGAATATGCACAGCCTACAACCTCAATCCCTAACCAACAGCGAACTGGAGCGTCTTGCCTACATTACAGGCTACGACAAACTGCCAACAAACTGGGTTGCAGAAATACTGCACCGCACTGAGAAAGACTGGAAGACCGAACCTGTACACAACCCTGACCAATTAGAACTCGACCTGTCTTAACTATTTCCCAAGGATTCCTATGGAACCGCTTGAGTTTCTAGCGGAGGTACTGCCGCCCCCGGGAAATGGTAGGTACTGTGTTGTTGAATTATCAAAGCGTAAGGAGCACGTTTATGTAGACACGTTAGATCAGGCGCAGACAAAGATAGACGCATGGAACAAACAAGGGCTTGACGTTTACTTTGCGCTTGGCACGTTTGGAGATTTGGACAGCCGAGTTGCAACCAATGTGCACATGGTTCGCTGCATCGCAGTGGACGTGGACTGCAATCACCCCAAAGACATACCTGACCCCGACACAGGTGAGTTAAAGCCCAAGGCATATCCATCAGCCAAGTTTGCGGCTCAAGCCATCATGCAGTTTGCCGACGAGGTGGGACTGTCTGGGCTGGGCAACCCTTGGCTGGTGGCTTCGGGCGGCGGGGTACACGCATACTGGCCGTTCCATGAGGCCGTGGACATCCACGAGTGGAAGCCTGTGGCCGAGGGGTTCAAGCGTCTGTGCTTTCAAAAGAAGCTGGACATCGACCAAACGATTACGGCTGACGCATCAAGGGTGCTGCGCGTTTTTGATACGGTCAACACTGGCATCAAGGGCAAGAAGAAAGTTCGGGAGGTCACGCAGGTCAAATTTAAAAACGCTGGCGACCACTTTGACTTCAATGACATCCGGGCGCTGGTAGAGAAGCACTTGGTGGGCACTGCCTACGAGGTTAAGGCCCCACGCGAAGATGCGCTGATGTTGCCGGGCATACGCCCGACCCAAGCCCCAACGGGCACGATGCTGGAGATGTTTAAGAACTCGGTCACCAAGTTTGGCAACATCTTCAAGGCCACCAAAGCTGGGCGAGGCTGCGACCAACTTCGACACTACGCGGAGCACGCATCCGAGGACGGCATGGAGCCGTTGTGGCGGGCACACTTGAGCATTGCGCAAAAGTGTGAGGACGGCGAGAAGGCGGTGATATGGCTGAGCGAGTTGCATCCCTATGATGAAGACCGGATGCGTACCAAGCTGGCTGAGATCAAGGGGCCATACCCCTGTACCAAATTTGATTCGGAGAATCCCGGCATCTGCCCAAACTGCTTGCACTGGGGCAAGATCACCAACCCGTTGGCGCTGGGCAGAGAAACGGCAGTAAGTACTGAAGCCAAGATCGTTGAGATCGAGCAAGAAAACGGGAAGGCAGAGAAGGTTCTGCGGCCCGAGCCCCCGCGTGGGTATGCCTATGGGCAACACGGCGGGATTTTTATGGAGCGCGATGATGAAGACGCTGATGGCAATAAGACCAAGCGCCAAATCATGTTGCTCCCATTTGACCTGTTCCCGCTGGGCATCCTCAACATCAAGGGTGAGCACACCATCCACATGGTGGCGATGCGCAAAGGCTGGGCACAGGAAGTTACATTACCTCAAAGGGCTGTTGTGAGTAAAGACGAAACACTTAAAAATCTGGCTGCACAAAACATAGTGGCAGCATTCGGTTCGGGCAACGACAAGAACCTGTTTGACTACGTTCGCGCTGCGGTAGAGAAACTGAGCAGCGAGAAGGCACCAGTCGAGGTGCCCGACCACTACGGCTGGCAGGCTGACAATACGTTCCTGCACGGTGGCATGATCTACGAAGCTGGCAAAGCGCCGGTAAAGATACCGCTGCCGGGGCTGGAGAATCTTGTGGCCAACACGCAGATTACCGGCACGCTGGAGAACTGGGTCAAGTTCATCAACCTGCTCATCTCACGCAAGCTGTGGGATCAGTTGGCCATCATCTGCATAGGCGCTGGTGCCCCACTGATGCGCTTTACCGGACTGTACGGTTTGACCGTACACTGCTGCTCGACTGAATCGGGGACAGGTAAGTCACTGGCCTTGGACGGCGCGGCTTCAATTTGGGGCCACCCAACGCACTACCGCACGGGCTCGGGCACATCGCCTGTTGCAATGCAGCAGCGCTTGGGCATGCTACACAGCCTGCCGTTTGTCAGCGACGAGATCACCACGCTGAACCACAAAGACTTCGAGTGGTTCCCCGCATTCAGCATGACTGTCAGCGAAGGCCGGGGCAAGGAGCGCATGGAGTCCGGCTCCAACAAAGAGCGCCTGAACCTGTCCACATGGTCAACCTTTGCCCTCCTGTCCTCCAACACGCATGGCGTAGACTACCTGACCGGGGCGCGTAAGCACTCCTCAGAAGGGGAACTGCGCCGCACGCTGGAGTGGATCATGGATGAAAAGCTGGCTTGGAGCCCTGAAGAAATCGAAATCATCAAGTCGTTGCAGGAAAACTATGCGGTGGCTGGCGCTGTATGGGCGCAGTACATGGTCGACCATGTTGATGAGCTTAAAGACATGACCAAAAAGACCGTGACGCAGATGTACAAGGTCTTTAACGCACCCAACGACGAGCGTTTTTGGATGGCTGGGGTAGGCTGCGGGATAACCGCCGCAATATGTTTTGGTAGCAAGTACGCTGGCATAGTTGACGTACCAATCGAACCGTTAATCGAGAGCTACCGCCGCAGCATCAATACAATACGCACCGCCATGAAAGCGGGCAAGCGCAGCGCGGAAGACATCCTCAACAGCTTCATACAAGAGCACTACGGCAAGTTTGTGATCGTGCATTACGGCGACAAGGCTGGCCCTATGGCGCGGCTTGGAGACAGCACCGCCGTGGACAAGAACACCACACGCTCAGAGGTTATGGGGCGCATTGAACACGGCGTCTCAGTCGGGTACGTGGACTTTTTCATTGAAGAGCGCCTGCTCAAGTCGTACTGCTCAAACCACAGCTTTGGCTACGCCACACTCAAGGCGCATCTTGAGAAGCAGTTTGTGGTGTCCTACATCGGCAAGAAAGACATGCTGGCCAAAACCAACGGCCCAGCGATGCGTGTGTCGGTCATCAAGATCACGCGGGTGGAGGACGAACTCGATGCCGAAATTAAAAATCCGCTGGCCTTGGCACAAGCTTGAAAAAGGACAGGGGTTTTTCGTCCCTTGTTTGGATACAGAGGCCCTCCGCGTGGAGGGCCTCGACAAGGCCTTGGAGGCTAGGATCTTTAACGCTCAGTGCATTGTCTGCATCAAGAACGGTCGAATCGGTCTTTGGTTTTATCGTAAACCGCCATCGAACCCCGAGCGATCTTCTGCTTCATCTGGTCCAAGCGTTTGAGCAATTCGTCTTTGCGCTCGGTGGTCAGGTTGGGCGATGCTTTAATCATGCGCTCTTGTTTGGCAAGCTCACCAAGCTGCTTCTGCACTGAACCCGATATGGATGTCAGCGACATCTCTGCCATGTGCTGTTGCATAAACGCTCGGGCTTCGGCTTTCTGACCTTTGGCAATCATGTCGTCAAACGTACCCTTAACCTGTTGTATATACAGCATCTGGTCGTAGGCTGCGTCCAGTGTGCCGCGCCCTTGCACTGGTTGGAACAGACCGCCAATAAACGGCTGCTTGCTTAGCGGTGTGCTGGGCTTGGCTACTTCGGCAGGTAACTCAGAGTTAAGCAGTGGGTTGGCAAGCTGCACCAGCGCAACGCCCAGACCGCCGGTGTAACCGCGAATCAAGTGGTCGATGCTGATAGCCGACAAGCCTTCGTGACCGGTCAGGTCGTGTATCCACTCAGCGCCGGTGGCTTTACCCAAAAGCTTGGCAGCTTCCGTGGTTGTGTCACGCGAGCGATCGGACGCAATCATTTTCTTCTCGCGAGCAGACTCAATATCACCGCCAAAGAACGACTTGCCCAAGTATGCCTCGGTGGCTGGCTTGATGGCTGCGGGCAACTGGAACGGGTTGGACTGGTCAAGCAGCGTCATCATGCCGCCAATGGCGACTTTGGCTTTCTCATCAGCAAAGGCCACATTGAATACCGCCTCCGGCAACGACTTGAACAGGTAGCCCAACTCAAACGGCACGGGAATTTTGAGCGGCTCATCCACGCCGGGGACATACACAAACCAGTTGCCATAGCGCTCTTCTGGTTTGGCACGCTTGTACGCTTCGTCGTCCTGCATCATGGCAGCATAGGCAAAGGTGCCTGCGGCCAGCATCAATCCACGGGCCAGCATTTTTTTGCGGATTTCCAACTGCTCGCTGTACGGCATGTCGCCTTTGAATGCCCGGTACAGCACGTCCAGACCTTGGATCTGCGCATTGAAAAACGGAATCATGGTGTTGAGCCACTGGATGCTTGGCGACAGACCACGGCGGTTAAAGTTCATTGACTCCAACGTGCGCAGCAGCGCTGCCTGTTCAGACATACCCTTGTCCAACGAGTCCTTGTAAATAACCGCACGGGTCGCCGCATCTCCTTGGAGCGCCAGCGCATCGGCACGGGCCATGAGCTTGGCCCAGCCTGACTTACCTGTGCTGATTTCCTTGAGGAACTTGGACATATCCCGCTGGTCACCCGTAAAGACATTGCTACTGATAGCGCCGGTGGACATCAGCTTGTTCTCGGTCTCGTTGCGTCCAGCCACCATCGTAGCCAGTTCGCGCATAGACGCAAGGATCGGCGTAGCGTCTGTGCCGGTGGTCAGCCATGCAGTCATCGGGTCACGGATAACTTGGCGTATGGCGTAGGCTGGGTTGCGCACAATAAAGTTACGCAACAAGTTTGCTGGCATACCCATCATCTGCACCGCTGCGGGCAGCGTGGTCTTGATACCTTCCAGCCCCTTGACAATTAGATCGGCAGGGATGCCGTACACGTCCTTGTCAATAGTTACAAAGTGTGGCACACCCTTGACGTGGAACCGAACAGTGCTTGAGTTGGCTGGGCCAACACCCTCGCTGATGACGCTAGCCATACCCATCTTGTGCAGCAAAAACGCAGACTCTTGCACGGACTTGTTGCGCAGCGCCATGTCTGTCAGCATAAAGGTGTTTTGCACCGCGCTAGTAAAGATCGGCATGATGTGCTTGTTGTCGCCAATCAACTCGTGAAGCTGGGGCTCATCCTTCAAGTTACCAATGCGGATGGCGTGCTCTTTGTCAATCATCAACTCGACATTGTTGTTGGCCTTGTTGACGCGGTAAAAAGGAATGTACGGCGTCTTCTTAAGCTCAGCAGCGCGTTTCTCGGTAATGTAGCCAGCTTGCACAAGGAAATCTACCAAGCCGTCGTTGTACTCTTTGTATATACGCGCAGATTCCTTGACCGCATCCATCTTCTCGGGGTTGGTCCGCAGCATAGCCATGATCTCGGCGTGCTCTTGCTTTACTTTGGCGGTGTTCTCAAAGTTAAGTTTCTCCCAACCAACAACATCCGCACGCAGCCCAGCTACGTAAGCCGTCAGGATTGCCTCGGCCTCGGTGTCGTTTTTAAACTTACCTTTTTCCAGCGCGGTGGCCACGTCCATCATGTTCGGGCCCTTGACGCTCTCGTAGATAAACCCACCGCCCTTGCCTTGGCGGATGCGGATGTTCCCGTTGGTCAGCGCTTGGCCTGCAAGCTGGCTGCGGTTTTGTCCGAAACGAAGGAAATACTCAGCGTTCTGCGCCTCAAGGCTACCAAGGACTTTATCGTTTACGCCTTGCTTCAAGGCCTCAGACAGCGCAGCAAACCGGTCAACAAACTGCACGCGCCCGGTGAGGCCCATGACGTTACCGAGGAACTTGTCCTTGGCGCTGGTTTCTTTGGCAATAAAAGAACTGCCAAACGATGTAGCCTCCGTGCGGGAGCGGAAGAAACTGTTGCCGTCCTTGTCCTTGACCACGCCAACCTTAGCGTAACGTGGGGCTTCGGGGGCTTCGGTAAGCCGTTGTACTGGCGGCGCATCCGCAATAAGATTGGGCGCTATCAGCTCACCGGGGTGTTCCGTGAACTCCTTTGAATTCATAAAAGAGTTTATGGCTTTGTAAATTTCAAAAATTTCTTTTTGTGTTGGATTTTGGGCTTCAATACTACGTGTTACCGTGTTAGTTAAATCCCCAACATATACGTCTTTTAAACCTTGTGGGTGTTCTTCCCGTAATGCAGTGCGTGCTTTTACAGTAAACTTAGCAGGTAAATATTTTATAAAATCCCTAACCGCATCAGCAGTTTCTGGGCCTTCGTTAAAACGGTCTGAAATATGACTGCTTAACCTATTCCCCACCATGTACTCATCAAATAGTACAGGCTCTTGTTTGCGTGCGTATAAAAGATCAGGCGCAATTAACTTAACAGCACCTGAATCTGATGTTAAATCTAAAAAGCGTATTGTTTCCGGACCATTTAAAAATACTTTGTGAACTCCAGCTTTATAATCTTGCGTAATTAAAGCGTTAATAACAGCTCCGGGAGCCGTATTTATATTAACATTACCGCCCCCAACGGTTAGGCGATACAAATCTTTAAGCGCTGGAAAATCACAAAAACCGTTTTCTACTATTTCTAATTGGTAAATTTTTTCTAACGCCGGTAAAGATATGTCAATGTCACCATAAAACCATAACCCACCAATACCTTTAACTGTTTTTGGGTCAACGGTGTATTTTTTACCATCAAATAAAAATTTATATGGTTTTTGTTGCAAATTAGCTGCATCTTCGCTACTTATTGCTACCCCAATAAAATTGTTTTTAGCATATTCTTTAGCAAGCATGTTTTTAAACTTGCCTTCAAAAAATTCTATTACTTTTTTGGACGGGGCGGGGCGACCTCCGTAACCATCAATAGTTTCAAAGTTAAATAAATATTTAATTTCAACTGGATTTTTGTTAAAAGATATTTCGTCTAAACCATTACCAAATTTATTTTCAATAGATACAGTATCCGCCACTGCTCTTTCAAAATAAATTGAATTAGCATCTGTAATTTCTTCGCCTTTAGCTAAATCAATTAAAGCTGTTTTACGTTTAAATTCGTTAATGTAGTTTTGTGAGTTTGCAAAATTTTTGCTTATTAAAAAATTATCCGCAATTTTTTGTTGTTCTGGGGTCAGCCCTTGTCCCGGCAAAGTACCCCGCACTTCACCAATTTTTTCTTGGCCGTCCATACGAACAGCAACTTGCGCTTTACCGTCTTTGTAGTAAACGTAAAAATCGCCGCCTTCAATTTGGCCTCTAGCGTGCCCCATACTATTGCCTGTACACCAAGGCGTGCCTGCGCATGCGGCGTTTAATTCTTCTGCTGCTTTTTGAGTATCCACTACATTTTGCAGCGCGTCTTGGTTTTCTGGAACTTGGTCAAACTTTTGCCAACCGTTTTTATTTAATGCTTGATTGACCGCCGCGTTGCGGTTAGCGTTTTCTTGTAGTCCTTCAAGAAAAGCTTGTTTTAACGGCAAACCTTCGCGTAGCTTTTGAATAACAAACGCAGCATCTGCCGAACTAACTATGGCTACGTCATGACGATTGTTAGGGGAAATATTTACAAGTTTTAAACGCCCATTATCATCAGAAGTAACCGAGTACTTACCCGCCGCTTTTAAAACCAGCGCACGTTCTGCTGCGGTAAAACTGTTGTCGGCATAAAGCGAACCAGCTAAATCTCGCAATTCCGTTGTGCGTTTTGCGTTTATGTGTTCGGCTTCCCTACGGCGCAACCCCGGATCTTCTTGTGCTTGCGCCATAACAAGGTCAGGGCCTGTTGCCTGTGCATAGTGCAAAGGGTTATCAAGATTTAAATTTTCGCCGTCCGGCATACGCACACGGTAGTCCAACGACGACATTTTTAAATCTTGCTTATTAATTGCTTCTTTTATTTTTTTTATTAAAAGCGTTGGTGCTAAACGTTCTTCGTGTAGCTCACGGCGTGTTGGAGCGCGCCTTGTTCCGGGATTTACTTTGTTATTTTCTTCTTCAAGTTCTACCATCAACGCTTTTAGTTTTGCAACGTCGTCTTTTTGTTCTTTAGTTAACGTGCTTTCGTCTTGTTTTAATAAGCTATTTCCGGTATACGGTGTAGCTATGTGATCTTCTGGCGATGTAACAACGCTTTCCAAATAGTTTCCCGCAATACGCTCAACGTCTTCGGGCGTGCGGTCTTTCTGTTTGATGTCTACGCCAAAAGCTTCCGAAAATTGCTTCATCGAGTTGCTGCCGGAATCTAAAGCAGCAATATCTTTCTGGGCGCTGGAGTAGGGGACGTCTTTAACGCCTTCTATGTGCTCATCAAAAGCCACCACTGTGTTGCCCTTGGCCACGCCGCGCACACTGGACGGGATCATCAGCGCATCGACGGCTTGGATACCAGCCCCCAACATGGTCTCGGTCTCGGCTTTGCTAAACCCAAGCAAGCGCAGGATGATGCTCTTGATACCTTGCCATGCGTCCGACATCTTCCACTTCTTGCTGCGTAGCTGTTCTTGCAAGTTGCGGTTGGACAAGATTTCAGCGGCGAACTCCGATAAGCTGCCCTTGGCATTGGCGCTGGTAATAGATGGGTCGCTCTTGACGGCGGCATGCAAAGCTTTGAGTTCCCGCATGGCTACTTGCTGCGTCTCGGTCAGCAGGCTGGGGTCTTTTTCAAACAAAACAATAACCCGCTCAACCGCAGCGTGGGTGCTCTCGTGCAGTAGGACCTCTTGGGTCATGCCCTTTTGGCGGTTTAGCTGCACCTCAGTTGAGATGGCCTGACCCAGCAGTTCTTCGCCTTCTGCGTTTTTCAGGTTGCCAATGGCAAAGATATCGGTGTTGTCCAGTATGCCAGCCAAACGCTGTGCCACAGCGCGGTTCAAGGGGCTGGCGCTGCTGTCATTTGCCACGCTGCTCAACGCTGCGCGGATGTCGTTGTTGTCAATATGCTGGACTTGCTCTTTGGTCAGGTCTGGGCTCTCGACTTCAACGCCGCGTGCTTCGCGGGATTTCTCCATGTTAGACATGAAGCCGCGTATGTCTGGGCGCATGCCGTAAGTTTCATTCTCGCTTGCGGTGGCTTCTCTAAATTCCTGCGATATGCTTCGCTGCTTTTGCTTGAGTTCCTGCTTGGACGCACGGCTGAGCACCCCGCTAAATTCCCGTGGGGCTGTATTTGTGCGGCGTGTTACCTGTTGCGTACGCTTGCTTGCAATCTCTTGTGGCCCCGCGCTGGCGTAAGACTCTTGGAGTTGGGCAACCAATTCTTTTAATCGGGCTTTGTACTCTGGTGTAGCGCGGCCCAATTTAATCCTGAGCTTGTCCAAAGTCTCTAAGGATTCTTTTTTAAACGCTTGAGCGGATTTGTCGTCTGCGCCATAACGTTCTTTCAAAGCGGCATAACGGCGATGGATTTCATCAAAAGTGTCTTTGTACTCGGTCGTTTGTCCGCCCAGTTCTCTTGCGATGTCTTTAACGGCTTTGCTTTTTTCTACTTCGGGCGCAATCTTGCCTTCGTTGATGCGTTTGGCTTGCCGGGCTTCCGGCGACATCTTGATGTCCTTACCTTCAACTTTCAACAGCGCAGCTTTCTCAGCCTTGACTTCGCTGACTTTCTTGGCAGGCTCAACCTTGCGGAACTTGGCGTGGATCTCTTGGATGTTTTTGATTGCGGGGTCTAGCACCGAGTCCACAAGACCGTTGAATTCTTTTACCAGCGAGTTCATGCGCTTGAGCGCACCGGCCCTTTGGCGGCTAGTTGCTTTAGGGTTGTTGTAGAGTGCTTTCTTTTCTTCGTGCTCAGCAGCAATTACATCCAGCCGGTCACGTACAGAATACTTGGAGTTACCCTGCACTTTTTCAATCTTGTCCCGGATGGCTTGAATTTCATCAACCAGCGCATCGTACTCGTTGCCTTCAGAAATACGGGTTGACTTTGTACCGGCTAGCCCTAAACGCTCGTCCAACGAATTAATCAGCCGGTCGTTCTCAGCCTTCTCGGCTTCACGTTTTTGGTTACGGTCGAGCAGGTTTTGTTGTTTGCGTTGCTGAGTCAGGCGGTTAATAGCGTCAATGTCGCCGTTGTCAACGGAAGTCTTGAGCATGTTGTCTGGGTCAAATAAACCCAGCGGCTTCATCTTTGGTTGGGCGTCGGAATACTGTTTGGTCAATGCATCAAATTGGGTTTGCAACGCTTGGATCTGGGCAAACTTATTTGTAACTTCAGGATTAGGAGCGCCTTGGCTGTCCGCAAGGTACCCTTGGCTTGTCATGTTGGTGACTTCGCGCTTGAGGTTGTCGATCTGCCCGCCAATATGCTCAGCGGTTTGGATGGCGAGTTTGCGTTTTACTTCATCGGCAGTGGGACCAAGGTCAGCCTGCGCAGCGGACGCGGCATCAATGGATGCCTTTTGCTCGGGAGTCAGCTTGACGCCTTGGTCTTCCAAATACTTAGACCGTGGGGCTTCCGGCGTTTTGGGTACCGGGGCTTCCTTCTCTGTAAACAAACTGCCGGTCTGACCGCGCTGCGCTAGGCTACCAAAAGTTTGAGCCGCTGCACTACGCTTGGTGTAAGTTTGAATTAAGTTTTCTCGGTCTGCGTTGAGCTTGTCCAACGCCGTAGAGTATTTGGCCACGTCTGCGTGGTTGTCGTTTTGCGTGGCATCAACCAACTTTTTGCTGGCGGTGCTGATGTGCTTATCTACGTTGGCCAACGCCGCTTGATGCGCCGTCTCTAGTTCTGCGGGGGACTTGGTAGTACCGCCAAGGCTCTCAATGTAGTTGTTTGACTTGGCCATGTCGGCCTGCATCTGCTCCAACTTGGGGCGCAATGAGTTTACCGTGGCGGTGTCTTGATTCTGTGCCGCAGTCGTGTACTGGGTTTTTAAGCCTTCGTACTGCCGGGCCATCAGGTCGTGCATCTCCATTGCTTTGCGCAATGTCGGCGGCTCTGGAATTTCTGTGGGCGGGGGCGGCGTGTATGGGGTTTCCTGAATGCCACGAATGGGCTGCGGAGCAGTTTCCGTAACCGGAGCGGGTAGCGCAAGCATCTCAGGCTGCGTAGGAACCGGAGTCTGCGCTGGAACTTCTGCGGGCTCAGCTTGTTGTTGCCGATTAAACCGGGCTTGTTCGGAACCGCGCTCAAAGTAATGGCCTACGGGAGAAATGACGCCGCCAAGTACAGCGCCGCCAATAAAGTTGTCAAAGTATTCTTTTTGGGCTTCGGGGTCAGTAATGCTCAACCCGGCTTGCAAACGCTCAAAGACTTGTTGGGCGGCTTCTGTTAAGCCTTCGGTACCCATTGTTTTGCCAGTTGTCAGCGTGTAATCTGTAATGGTTTTGGCCAGCCCCTGCTCGGCAATATTTCGGGCAGCTTTCTCAGAAAGGTCAACGCCAGCTTTTTCAAATATCTTTCCAACGCCGGGCATCATGTGCAGGCTAAAAGTATCCAGCGCAGCTTGGGGTATCGCGGCTAGGGCGGCAGCGGCAAGGTTTGTTTCGCCCAGTTTCTTACCTTCGTCCGTCTGACGGGATAGGTTGGAGCCAGCAAACTGCGTGGCAGACGCTAGGCCCGCGCCGATTTCCCCAGCACCCAAGCCCAGTGCACCAATACCAAGCGCTTCGGGGGCGGCAAGTCCAGCAACAATTGGAGCCACCATGTACGGCAAAGAGCCGCCAGCCAACTCTTTAATTTTTGCTAAGGGGTCTTCCGACCAACTTTTTTCAGTTGGGCGGTAAGTCTTTTCTTGGTATGCCTTCTGTTTGGCAATGTAGTCTTCGGCTTCGGGCAAACCCATCAAGCCAGTGCGTCCAGCCAGCGCAGCGGCGTCTGCTTTTAGGGAAGAGACGCTGGACTTGAGAGAAGGCATAAAGCCTTCTTGGGGTTGGGGGCCGGGGGGCGTTGGGGCTGGGGGTTCCTCTTGCCCGCCAAACTGCGCCGCAACGGCGGCAGTTACTTGTTCTGGCGTGGCATCGTCTGGGCCTTCAAATCGGTATATACGCCCATCCGGGCCTTGTACGCGGTAGATGCGCATGGCAAGAGTCCTTATATCTGCTGATTAGCTAGTCGCTGTTTCAGCTTTCAGCCCCCAAGAACTTAAAGCCCGCGATCCCAGTTCCGCCCATTGTAGCCGGAGTCACGCCCATCTGCTGCATATAGTAAGCGGTGATTTTTTTGCGGGCGGCATCTTGTTCCTCTGGGGTGGACGCTAAACCAGCCGTCGTCATCCACTTTTCAAAGTCCGCAGACGCCAGAGACAGCGCCTTCATGCGCAGGGCATTTTGACCCTTCTGTTCGTTTAAATAATCTGTGTCAGCGTTTAGTTTACCTATTTGAGCTTTGGTAAGCTGCTGCGCAGATTCTTGCTGAGTTCTAGCTTGGCGCTGTTTCTGCGTAGCCAGTCCTGCTTGGCCAATACCCTGCAAGAAATACGGCGAATCCGTAGCCAAGGCGGCAAGGCCAAATGTAAGCCAGTCGTCGTTGGTCCAGCCTTTGCTAACTTCGGGGTCAGCGGTTTCTTTGGCGGCGGCAATAATGTCTTTGTTGCTTTGAGCACCCGCAGCATTTTGCTGTTCACGCTCCATGTGCATAAGCAAGTCACGGTTGGCTTGGCTACCCGCGCCCATTCCGGGCTCCCCGTATTCGCCTTCACCGGCTTGGCCTGCAAGTCTTAACGCATCATCGCCCACTGGGGGTATATTTGCTGCAAGGGCATTACCCCGCGCCACATCACCTGCGCGTGTTGCGTTTGCGTTTAGTTTTAAATACTCTTCCGGCGTGAGGGTTCCTTTAGCCGCAGCCTCAGCTTTTTGTGCTGCCGTTGCAGCTTCCGCTGCTGCCGCTTTATCAGCGTTTGCTTGCATCACACTGTTAATCCTGCCTTCGGTAGAAGCTACGCCTTCAGGGTTAACAATCATCTTGGAAGAAGCCGTTGGATTTTCTAAACGGAGCTGGCTTGCGTTAATTCCGGTTTTAGCCGCCTCTGCTTCTTTGCGGGTGGCTAAAGCTTCTTCTGCAAGTTTTAGATTTTTTGCATTGGCTACTTTGCTTAAAGTCCCGGTAGGGTTTACACCTAAACCAGCAATCCCGCCTACGGTGCGCATGCCCTGCAAAGTGGGATCAGCGGAGTCAGCTTCGCGTCCAAGATACTGTGTGCCCAACCGTTTTAAGTTTTTGCTTCCAAGGTAGGACTCGCCACCTTTGTACCCAAAAGACTGTGCAATGTTGGAACCTATGTCCGCAGGAGCGCCCAAAAGTTCGTAGGGAATATCGCCTGCCCCCAGCAACATTTGTCGCTGGCCTTCTCCAGAAGTCAGCGCTTCGCGGTAACGGTCGTACCAAGGTTTCTGCGGTGCTCCCGCAACAGGCGCAGCTTTGGCTGGTGGTGCGGATGCTTCCCTTGCTCCTTGCGGGATAGAGAAACTCATGGGGTCGGATAGATCTGTTTCCTGCGCAGCAGGTAACGCCGCCAAACCTTTTTTACTTGCTGGAGTAGCCTCGGCAGCTTGGGCATTTGATCCGGGTGCAAGGGACGTCAAAGTTTTGGCTAACGTACCGGCGTAATTCTTATCTGTGGCATACGCCCCAACACGGCCTTGTTGCAGCCCTTGAGCAAACGCGTTTACATCCGAACCAGCGCCAACGGCTTTTGGAAAATTGCGTTTTATTAAATTTGCGTAGTCTTTACCAAATTCTTCTGGGCTACCGTATTCTTTATATGCGGAATTGGAACCTTCTTTTTTATCTACTGCTTTTGGGCCTTGTCCGGTGGTGTCTTTAATGTTGCCCAAGTTGTATTGACCAACCGTGCTTCTACCCCAGCTTGACTCCATGCCCCATTGTGCCAGCAACACCGAAGGGTCAACGCCAAGTTCTTTACCAACTTGTGCAGCAACCGAGCCATATTGGGTAAGGAAGTCTTGTTTAGCTTTTGCATCTCCACCACTCTTAAAGTGGGTAACGCCCCCATCAGCGTAGCCTTCCTCATCATCGTACCCGGCGATGCCACCATCAGCCATACCTTGCAGGTTGGGCGTAGGAAGTTGGGCAATCCCTTGACCTTGACCTTGCGGAGCTGTTTGCGGAGCCATTTGCGGAGCCATTTGCTGAGGCGGGGGGTTCATAGCCGCAATGGCTTGATCGACTACCTTGGGCTGGGGCATCTGCCCAGCCTGTCCCTGCTGAGCGGCGCGGAGTTTCTTGCGGCGGTTGCTCTCGCTCATGGCCAGCGACATCACATACGGATCGTCCTTGTGCATCTGCGCGTACTGTTGCAGCGCAGCATCAGGCATCAGCGCTAGGCTGTCCGTTACATCTTGGATTTCGTTTAACTGCATGGCTTACCCCTGACGCATGTGATACAGAGCCAACTCTGAAAGCCCTGCGGGCTTAACTTGACCGCCTTCTTTAAACATACCTGCGCCTTTGGCAATGCCTGCGGCTCCCGCTATCTGTGTCAACATAGAAGGTGGTTGCTTGTAAATAGTTTCTGCTTTATCCGTCAAAGGCAAGCCGCGCAGCATGTCGGACATAAAGCCCAGTTGCTTGTACGGATAGTTCTGGTAGTTTTGGAAGTCTTGGTAGCCTGTGTCCAGCACTTTTTGGACTTGGTTTTGTTGTTGCAAACCGTACTGGTTCTGCAACTGGTTGATACCCATGTCTTGCTGGTATTGGTTCTGGCCAAGCGTGCCCAGCGTGTTGGCCCCTTGCAAGGCCGTATTTAAACCTTGCAACCCAAAGCCTGCACCAAATTGGCTTTGTTGAGCATTAAGCTGAGCTGCGCCCTGCCGCGCTGCCTGCTCCGTGTTGAACTGTTGCAACGCTT
>Ga0209084_1001394_pt1 | contig 20374 bp, 9 predicted proteins | sample C_130820_MF_Meta_FD_187309 | JGI IMG/M metagenome (GOLD analysis project Ga0209084, IMG submission 187309) | Freshwater microbial communities from Lake Croche, Canada to study carbon cycling - C_130820_MF_MetaG (SPAdes) (version 2) | ecosystem: Environmental > Aquatic > Freshwater > Lake | place...
TATGAAGATAAGCCACTGCATCTCTTACTTTTGATGCACTTTCATTTAACGAAGAGCCAAAATTAGAAAAAGAAACCATTCCTATAACTGGTTCCATTCCAAACATTCGAACTGTTTTGGCTGTCATCAGAGCAATTTTTGCTAAATCATCAGCAGTAGGATTAGGATTGATAGCCGTATCCGATAAAAACATTGGACCTCGGTTAGTCATCATCATATTTGTAGTCGCAATTATTGAAATTCCGGGTGCTCTCCCTATCAATTGCATAATCGGTTTTACAACTGCAGGATAACTTCTGGAATAACCCGTAACCAAGGCATCGGCTTCTCCTTCGTTAATCATCATGGCTGCAAAATAATTCCGTTCTCGCATCCACTTTTGAGAATCCAATAAAGAAATTCCTTTGCGTTTTCTGGTTTGCCAAAAGATATCAGCATAACGCAGCCTCCTTTCATCTTCTTCTGGTGTTTTTGGATCAATAATTGGAACATCTGCATCAAAACCTAGTTCTGCTTTAAGTTCTAAAATCAGTTCTTTATTTCCCAATAATATTGGAAAGCCTATTTTTTCTTCTAAAACAATTTGTGCTGCTTTCAACACATCTAGATGATCGGCTTCGGCAAAAACAATTCGTTTTGGATCAGTCTTCGCTCTATTTGTAAGGAGACGAACCATTTTATTATCGGACCCTAAACGTTCTAAAAGCTCTTCTTCATATTTATCCCAATCGTGTATGGGATGCAAAGCAACACCCGATTCCATTGCAGCTTTGGCCACAGCCGGGGCAACAGTAGTAATCAGTCTTGGATCAAAAGGTTTCGGAATTATATATTCTCTACCAAAAACAAGTTTGGTTTCTCCATAAGCAATATTCACTAATTCTGGAACCGATTCTTTTGCAAGCGCTGCCAAAGCTTTGACTGCTGCCATTTTCATAGCTTCATTAATTTTGGTTGCCCGAACATCTAGTGCTCCACGAAAAATATAAGGAAAACCCAATACATTATTCACCTGGTTAGGATGATCGGAACGTCCAGTCGCCATAATGATATCTTTTCTGGTGGCTACTGCCAAATCATAATCAATTTCCGAAACAGGATTTGCCATAGCAAATACGATTGGATCTTTGGCCATACCAAGAAGCATTTCTGGGGAAAGAATATTTCCAGCTGAAAGTCCGAGGAAAACATCGGTATCAATCAGTGCATCACCCAAGGATAGTCCTTTGACATCTTTGGCATATTTTTGTTGTAATGAAGATAAATCGCTTCTGTCATTTGACAAAACGCCTTCTTTATCAAACATACTGATGTTTTCAATTTTAACACCTAATAAAACATATAAATTTGCACAAGCCAAGGCTGCTGAACCAGCACCAGATATAACAATTTTTACAGTATCCGTTTTTCGATGCGTTATTTCTAACGCATTTAGCAAGGCTGCTGATGATATAATTGCAGTTCCGTGCTGATCATCGTGCATGACCGGAATATTTAATTCTTCTACTAATCTTCTTTCAATTTCGAAAGATTCGGGCGCTTTTATATCTTCTAAGTTTATTCCTCCAAAAGTTGGGGCGATAGCCTTAACTGTTTCTACAAACTTATCAATATCTTTTGTATCCACTTCAATATCAAAAACATCAATTCCGGAAAATATCTTAAACAACAGTGCTTTTCCTTCCATCACTGGTTTCGAAGCTTCCGGACCAATATCGCCTAATCCTAAAACAGCTGTTCCATTTGTTATTACAGCTACTAAATTTCCTTTTGCCGTATATTTATATACATTATTAACATCTTTTACAATCTCTAAACAAGGTTCTGCAACACCTGGAGAATATGCCAAAGACAAATCTCTTTGTGTAGCGTATTTTTTAGTGGGAACGACTTGAATCTTTCCTGGAACTGGTTTAGCATGGTATAAAAGCGCTTCTCTTCTCTTACTATCTTTATTCATTGTAGTACGTAATTTACGGATACCTACAAAGGTAAAAGTCTGAAACGATTAAGAGACTTTTAAAAGTTAATGTTTTGAGACGAAACAGAAACATTTAACGTTTAATTCTGATAAAATTTTAGAAACATAAAAAAATATGTCCAAATATTGGTCAGGTTTAAAAATTTATAAATTAAATTTAGTTTTTTATTGTTTGATTAACTTCATCGTTTTTTGATTAGAATCTTCATCTGTCACTTTTACCAGATAAATTCCACTTTTCAAATCACTAATTTCAAACTGATTTTCATTTCCAATAATTGGAAAACTTTTCACTAATTGTCCAGTTATAGAAAACAGCTCTACTTTGGAAGGTTTCAAATTGAGAGTAAAAGAAGTGGATGCAGGATTAGGAGCTAATTTTAAAACCGTGGAATTTACAAATTTAGAAGTTCCCAAGGAAGTTTGAAAATTTCCATAAATTCTAAAATCTCCTGCTGGTAAATTGATAGCCGCATTTGCATCTGAAACCGTATAAGTGGAATTGTCTATCAAATTGTACCAAGTTCCAGTATAAGGAAAACCTGTTGCTACACTTTTTGAATTGACATCGAAGTTGGCTATGATCAGAACATCCTTTAGTGTTCCTGAAGCTAGAGCAGTATTTGTGATTTTGATATTTGGCGTTAATGAACTCACATTAACCATAGTTGCTATTCCTGAAAACACCTCTTCGGTAGTTTTTAAACTAATCATTCTAATCCAATCGGAATAAATTTTGTTCCTATTTACATCTGACAACCAAGATTCAGTCCATTGTGGTTGTGGCTTTGTTTCTAATTTACAGTCACCAGTTACCACATCTGTTGAAGTGTTGACCGTTCCATTATTACAGGTAAAAATTGAAGAATCCCAACCTTTTTCTCCAAAATGAAAAATCATTTTTGGACCAGGAATCAATAATGAAACTGCTCCTAAAGCAGACATTCTCGATAAACTAGTAGACAATGTTTTTACATTATAAGCTGCATTAGAACTATTCCCATAAATTTTATTTTTGTACATCAACCGTTCTTCATCATGACTTTCGGCATAACCCATGATTCTATTTTTGATGAACCCCTTATTGGCACTATTCATATTTGAAATATTTCCAGCATAACCCATGGTTAATTGATTGTAATCATAATTAGAATTCCCCCACATCATCACTCCTTTACTAATCCCATCTGACTCACCTGTAATTCTATAATTAGCCCATTGCTGTTCTTCAGTATTGGTTCCTAAATGTTCAAAAATAGTATAATGAGTTGGATCTAATGACCAAGAATAATCGGCATACTTTTTCAAAACAGCAACTCGGTCTTGCTGAGGATTATTGGTACACGTTTGATCCGATGCAGTACAATTCTGAGTAAATCCTTTGGTTAAATCCCAACGAAATCCATCGATTTTATATTCTTGAATCCATTGTTTAACAACTCTTTCTACATAATATTGCGTTCTTGGCTGTTGATGATTAAAATCTTCACCCACACTATAACTGTGTTTCGCAACCGTATTAAAATAGGGATTTTCCGATGTTGGAGAACCCCATCCATCACCATCGGGATCGTTCATCCACATTCGTATCATGGGATTTCTCCCAAAAGCATGATTTAAAGCAACGTCCATAATTACCGCAATTCCATTTTGGTGGCACAAATCAATAAACTCTTTCAGTTTATCTGAAGTTCCATAAAACTTGTCCAAAGCCATATGGAAAGAAGTATTATAACCCCAACTTTCATTACCTTCAAATTCCATAACCGGTAATAATTCAATGGCATTTATTTTTAAATTTTTGAAATAATAAATTTTATCAATCAGATCCTGATAACTTCTGTTTTTATCAAAATCCCGAACTAAAAGTTCATAAACCACTAGTTTCTCTTTGTCTGGTTTAACAAAATTAGTAGTAGCAGTGCTCCAGGAGTAAGGCATTTGTCCCGTTTGCAAAACCGTTACTTCTCTTTCCTGTCCTACAGGATAAGGAGGTAAGTTGGGATAACTTGTTGATGGAATATAAGGGTCATCATAAGGCGATAATACTAAAGTGGAATACGGATCGGCGGTTTTTACAATTGTCGGTGAACCGGAAAGAGGAGTCGTGTCAACCACCCAATATTGATACGTAGTAATCACTCCTGAGGTCAGGCCCGATAATTCCAACCAAAATTTACCATTGGTTGGATCTTTTTTCATAGAATAACTAGAATCCGGTTGCCAATTATTAAAACTTCCGGCCACATAAACGAAGTCTTTCCCTGGAGCATCGAGTACCAAAGTAGCTTTAGTTGCGTCAGACAAATTATAATTAATTCCATCTTCAAGGCCAGTTGGAATAGCTTCTGATACAGTCCCAGGATTAACAATTACACTGAATTTTTCAGTAATGGTAGTTGTACCTTGATTAATTACCAATTCATATTTTTGGTTTGAAGTAATCGCAGAATGAGTGAAACTATAATTTGACGTAGTTGCGCTATTTAAAATAGTTCCATTTGCTTTTAAAGTATAAGATGCAGTACCATTCGTATTATTAGCGATAATATTAAAATTACTTCCTGAATTAAGTATCGTAGCACTATTTTGAACTGGAGCTGTCAAAGTAGCCTGAAAAGCACCAACATTAAGGAACAAATCTGGCCCGTTTTTAAGGGAACCATCTGCCGATCTAAACACCACGCAAATCTCGGTAATGGAACTTGAGGTAGGAACACCAAAATAAGTATATAAATTTGGTCCCATATCTAATTTATAAGTTGTTCCTGAAACCAAAATTAAGGCGGGTTGGCTGCTATTATTTCCCCAACTCCCTATAACTTTTTGCCATCTTTGCCCATCCACAGTCAAGCCAATATGAGCATAAATAATTCCTGCATAAGTAGCTAAGGGCGTTCCTGTTTTATTAAAATTAATACTGACTGCTCCATCAGCTAATGCAGGTGAGGGTATTGTCGTAGTTTGAGCAAAACTAAAAGCACTTATCATTATAAAAAGGAGGATACTATTTCGCATATTTATTTTCAATCAGGATTAATATTTTACAACCAAAATCTTTTGGAAGTTTAAACATAGTTGAATTTTCCTGCCTATTTTAAAAAAAATGATTTAGAGGCTCACGAAAACGTTTTCGTGTTGAAAACTTTAGTGTTCATGTTGTCTATATGAGTTAATTACAAACAATATTCTTTATTTTTAGAAAAATAAAAAGCCAAAAAAAGGCTGTCTAAAGACAGCCTTTTCATCAAAAAATTCAAATTATTATTCTTGATTAGGAATCATTAAATAACTTCCATCAAGATCATTAAAATATATTTTATATTTTGATTTAGAAACTGGTATATCGCCTGAACTAGAACCATTAGCAGGATATCCGGAAAAGGCTTTATCTCCCCCCCAACTTTGGTCCCATGCATTGTTTGCTCTAAATTTTCCTGCACCATCAAACAAATCAGTATTTAAAGACCACAAATGAGGATTAAAGGTTGATTTAGTCATTTCTGTATCATCTCCATTCCAACCTTCTTCAGATCCGGTTCTCGAAGAACCTAAATATCCAATCCTAGCTTGAATTGTGGCTACAGAAGCATTATAAGAAACTAAAGAAGCTGCTAAAGTCACTGTATTCATAGTAAAAGTATAATAACCCGCTGTCGCCACTATAAATACACCCGGATCAGACTGTGAATCTAGAGTTTTAATTTCAATGGTAGATTTATCTGCTCCCATACCTAATTGAGGTAACCAACTCCCTAATAATGAAATGAATTTAAATTCACCAGCATTAAAATATCCTGTGAATTTATAGTCATTAGCAATAGTTCCACTTCTAAATAAAGGCTGATGAATTGTAGTAGAAGTATTATCGTAACCTCCTTGAACAGCAGTTCCAACAAGGTACCAATCTGTAAAACCATATGTCAGTAAACCCGAATAAGTATTTATACTAATTGAAACGGAAGTTTCAGAAATCAAAGGAACACCTCCAGAAACTGTTGAAAATATTTTTAAATCAAATAATTTAGGTTCTCCGGGAACAGCACCAAGATCAATGGCCGCTTGATTTAAATTTTTAACAATTATAGCTAACTGAGTTGCATTTGATGTTACTCCAAGTATTTTTGCAGCTGTAAAATCACCGCCTTTAATATCCATCATTAAAGTATAGCTTGTAACCACTGTTTTAGAATATTTAGCTGCAGACCAAGAAAACATTTCCAATTCTTTATCTCCATTAGATTCCATCAACACAAATTGTTTGTTGTTTTCAGGTGTCATCATTTCTGGCGCATTAATAACTTCTAGTAGGGGCCTATTTTCAACATCATCACCTGAACAGGATAATGATAGGACACTAATAAATGCGAATAATATTTTGTAAGTATTTTTCATTTTATTATTGTTTTTTATGCTTAATTAATATCCTGGATTTTGTTGTAAAGTAGGATTTGCCTGAATAGCTGTTGCGGGAATTGGCATTAAGTTTCTAAAGGATTCAGTGGATGTGCCATTTTGAACTCCTCCTTTCCATTGCCAAATTTTATCTCCTCCAGTGAATTTATCAAAGCGAATCAAATCTGTTCTTCGGTGACATTCCCAGAATAATTCTCTTCCTCTTTCTGCCAAAATAAAATCAAGAGTTAAGCTTCCAGCACCAATTGGAGCAGCATTTGCTCTGGCTCGAATTTTATTTATATACGTTAATGCTAAAGTAGAATTTCCACTTGCTCCTCCTCTAAGCGTAGCTTCAGCATACATTAAATAAACATCTGACAATCGAAACATTGGAAAATCAGTATCTGGCATATCATTTCGCTGTGCGGCTGTTCCATTAGAGTTAACATTTGTATATTTCGTAACGGCATAACCATCAGTAAAGGTTCCAATATTAGCAATGTCTAAAGTTTGTCCATCAGTATAAAAAGTTCCTCTAGAATCTCCTGTTGCTGTTACGTCTGGAAAACTTTGAACAAACTCTTTTCTAGTTCTCAGTCCTGCCCATCCACCATCCATTCCTTGTGCGGCGGCATCCATGCTGCCTCCGATAGATGCGTGCAAAATAAAACTCATTCCACCTCCACCAGCTCTGATCGCATTTCCATCTGCAACTACCGGAAAAATAGTTTCGGTTTGAGCGCCATTTCTATTGTTATCTGCAGTAAACAAAAATCGGTAAGGAACCTCAGCAAAGGAATAACCAGATGAGGTAATTATTTCATTAGTCAAGGTTACCGCTTCATTGTATTTATTCTCGCCAGTATAAACTACCGAATTCAAATAAATTTGTGCCAATAAAAATTTAGCCGCTGTTTTGTCTATCCTACCATATTCATTAGTTTTAGAATCTTTAAGACTTGATTCCAAGTCTTTTAATTCGCTTTCTACATATGTAAAAACTTCTGATCTGGTTTTTTGTACAGGATAAAAGAATCCCACTGGATCATTTTCAGTTGTAATAGGTACATTCCCAAATAAATCCATTAGTTGAGTATATGAAAAAGCTCTTAAAAATCGCGCTTCAGCACGGTAAGTAACTATTTCTGCTTTCAAATTAGCATCAACTCCTCTTACAATTAATTTCTCCTCTGTTGTCTGTCTCAAAAACTCATTTGAAAGACTGATTTCATAAAAAGCTCTGGAATAAATTCCGTATAAAAACTCATTATTTGAGGCCCATCTTTGAGAATTCATGGTTGGCAGTGTTCCATCGGCCCATGAAATAATAGCTTCATCTGTTGTAATTTCCTGCATAATAAAAAGCAATCTTAAATAGCTACTGAAATCACCTCCAATTCCTGAAATATCGGGATTTCCATCACCATCATTTCCTCCTACGTACAATCCGGAATATAATTTGGCAAGAACCTGTTTGTAAGAACTGGGACTTGTAAAAAATTGTTCCGACAAAAACTCATCGTCATCTTTTGGCATTACTTCTAAATCGTTGGAACAAGACGTTAAAATTGTATTTAAAGCTAAAATTATTAGCAGTAAATAGGGTATATTTTTAAATAATCTTTTCATTTTGTTTTATTTTTAAATTTTGTTTTCAATGTATTGACACCGTTAGAAATTTGCATTTACTCCAAACAAATAGGTTCTTGCTCTTGGATAGATTGTTCCATCAATACCATTAAATTTTTCAGGATCAATTCCGTTGTACTTGGTAATTGTTAATACATTTTGAATACCCGCTGAAAAACGTAAAATAACCGATTTTAAAAGTGATTTATTTAAAGTATAACCAACAGTCAGATTGTCCAATTTTATAAATGAAGCATCTTTTACAAAATAATCCGAATAATATCTTTGGGTACCATTATCTTCAGAGGTGAATCCCGTTTTATAATAGTCGGTGGTGATATTCGCTAAATCGGTCTCTCTTCTCAAAGCTTCGTCCAAATAGCCTTTAGAAGAACTTACATTGTCAAAAACATAATTCCCAATACTTGCTCTCCAACTCATTACAAAATCAAAATTATTGTAATTCAAAGTACTAAATAATCCAAAATTATAATCGGCTGCTGGTTTTTTAAATCGATAACGATCTGCATTATCAATAATTCCATCACTATTTCGATCTACATAAGCACCTTGAATTGGTCTTTTGTCAGCATCATACAATTGTTCGTATACGTAAAATGAATTTGGAGCATAACCGACAGAGTTTATTAAAACCTTATTTCCAGTACCTCCAAGGATATTATCACCTGTAATGTATCCTTCAAAACCTGGAACTGTTACTCCTAAATCTGAAACTTTCTGGTTAATATAAGTAGTATTAAAAGCGACATTCCAGTTCAATTTATCATTCCTTATTATATCAGACTCTATACTAAATTCAACTCCCTTAGTATGAACGCTTCCAATATTTGCAAATCCGGCATTTCTTAAGTTAGCGCCGTCAGGATAAGCAATAAAAGCTAGAAGATCATTTGATTTTTTATCAAAATAGTTAATTGAACCTGAAATTCTATTATCAAATAATCCATAATCCAATCCAATATTTGTTTCAGCGATTTCTTCCCATTTTACATTTTCATTATAACCTTCTGTTCGAGCAACTGGATAAATCGTGTTTCCAAAAATGTACTGTGAATTAATTGTTCCTAAAGACACTCTTCTTAAATAATCATAAGAAGCACTAATATCTTGCTGTCCAGTTTCACCATAACCCAATCTTAATTTTAGGTTTGAAAGTGTTTTGTTGTCTTTTAAAAAAGATTCTTCTGTTATATTCCAGGCAAAAGCTCCTCCTGCAAAATTAGCCCATCTGTTTTCTTTAGAAAAACGAGAAGATCCATCTCTTCTGTAATTCACTGTCAACAAATATTTACTATCAAAACCTATATTTAAACGTCCAAAATAAGATTGTAAATTAATATCCGGATCAGTTTCAACGTCTTCTAATGGGGTTGGCCTTCTTGTATCTCCACTTACATAACCTTCCCTTTGAAACAATTGATAATTATACCCTGCTGTAGCATCTACTTTAAACTTGCCAATATCTTTGGTGTAATTAAAATAGGCATTTAAGTTTTTATTTTGACGCGCGTCGGTATAACTTTTATAATCCCCAACATTATTCCAATTTCCTGAACTAAAATTATTAAGTTGAAAACCAGTAATACTTTGGTTACTTACATCAGTATATCCACTACTGTCAAATCGATCAATTCCCATTTCTACAACAGCTCTTAAATCTTCAAAAAAGTGGAGTTTGTAATCTAATCTTACATTTCCCCATTTTCGAGTAGAGGTTGATCTGTTATCCGTTTGATTCAAAAGGGCAACGGGGTTTTTGGCAGCTAATAAATTGACATTCCCATTGGGTTCCAACCATTCAAAATAACCGCCATAACGAGAATCTGACTGATATACAGATTGTGTAGGATCAAATCCTATTGCACTTCCTATAACTCTACCCTCATCTTGAAATCTGTTTTTACCAAAAGACATATTTCCACTAATATCAACTTTTAAATGGTTGTCAAAAAACACGGGATTTAATGACAAAGATGCCGTTGTTCTTTCAAAGCTTGTATTATTAAGAATCCCAGGATTATTTGTATTTCCTACCGAAAGACGCGCAGGGACTTTATTAAACAAAGAACCACTTGCCGATATATTGTTATTAGTTGTTAGAACAGTGCTGAAAATTTGGTCTTGCCAATTAGTATTTGCTGAACCTAATTTTGCAATTTGAGCCACTGTTCCCTCTTCATTAACCAAGGCACGAAATTGATCAGCACTTAAAGCATCTATCTGTCTGTCAATTGTATTTACTCCAACTTGTGAATTAAAAGAAACTTTCACGCCTCCTTTTGATCCTTTTTTGGTTGTGATTACTATTACACCATTTGCTGCCCGTGAACCATAAATAGCCGCCGCAGACGCATCTTTAAGAACAGTAAACGACTCAATATCATTTGGATTAATAGTAGATAAGATACTTGTTGCTCCATTTGGTGTTGTATTACTTAATGGAAGTCCATCAATAATTATCAACGGATCATTTGAGGCATTTAGCGAAGATCCACCACGAATTCTAATGTCTGCTTTTGCTCCTGGAGCACCGCCTCCTGTAACATTAACTCCAGATATACGACCATTAATTAAACTTTCTGGCGTTACCGTTAAACCTTGATTAAATTCTTTTGAGGAAATTTGAGATACTGAACCGGTTGCATCTTTCTTTTTTACCGTTCCATATCCAATTACGACCACTTCACTTAAAGTATTAGAATCTTCTTCAAGATTTACAATTAAGTCCGTTTGCCCAGAATATTTAACAATAAAATTTTTATACCCAATATACGAAAAAACGAGAATATAATTTTGTTTTAAATTAGGCAAAGTAAATTTTCCGTCAAAATCTGTTGCAGTTCCTTTGATCGTCCCTTGAACAATTACATTTACTCCTGGAATAGGTTGCTTAGAAATTTGATCTAAAACAGTCCCTTCTAAAACGCCTTGTGCAAGGACACTCAAAGGGAGAAATAAAACCAATATCAACAACTTTTTATAAATTGTTTTCATACTTTTTGATTAAATTAAAATTAATTTTTTGTGCTTATATTTTTACTTCGAAGGATAAACCTAGGCTAATTTTCCTACCCATTTCAAAAAGATATTTTGAAGGGTCCACGAAAACGTTGTAGTGTTGACAACTTTATTGAATTATCAATTTTTAGTCGTTATTTTTTATATTAAAAGCACTTATGATTGTTATTTTTAACATATTATCAATTAAAAGCTAATTTAACCAACAATTCATTAAAATTAAAATTAACAAAAAAACAGTAAAACCACTTAATTAATAGATTAAATTAGAATAGATTTTAAATGTCGCCAATATGATAACATTAACTTCATATATAAGCCAAAATAAAGACTGACTAGAAAACTGAATTAAAGGAGAGTTACTTTACATATCCAAAAGGGATTAATAAAATAAACCAAGAATTTATACTCCATAAAAAAATGGCCTCTGAGTGATTCTTGATTTAGTACAATCTCGAGGATTTTAAACAAAAAAAAGGACCGTTTTTACGGTCCTTTGGAAATTAAATTATAAAAACTCTTAATTTGGATTCAACGTTAAAGTATAGATGTAATTTCTTGGATTACTTACATCTAAAGTAATATCATATTTTTGTCTAACACCATCATCCGTCCCCGGAACTGTTATGTCACCGCCAGTTCCTGAGTACTCAGTGAGAATATAAGGCGTTGATGTGCTTCCCAAAATAGAAATAACAGTTGTTCCTGCACCTGGAGGTACAGAAAGTGGATTACCTGTCAATGCTCCTGTCCAATCATTCGATTTAAATCTAAATTTTTTACCTTTAATTAAATCAATGGTCAATTTCCATTTATTAGTGTTATTTTCATCTGTCATTGGTACCATATTAGCAGATCCAACAACACTTTTCGCAGTTCCAAACACACCAAATGCTTTAATATATTTTACAGAATAAGACAGAGCCGAAGGAGTTAAATTAGCTTTTACTAAATAATGACCTGAAGTCGCTACAGTAATGCTAGCAGCAGAATTTCCCTCCGTTAATACTCCCGCACCACCTCCATATACTGTTGGCGCTTCAAAACTTCCACAAGGATCTGGTTTATAAAACTTATAAGTCCCCGCTTCTAAATACATATAACCTTCATAATCAATTTTGGAGGTAAAGCTTTTAGCTAGCAATTTAGGTCCTCCCGAAGGAGTTTCTGCCTCTTTAACAAAAGTCAATATTGGCAAAGCTGTAGAGTAACCAGTAACCGATAAAGTAATTGGATTAGAATACTGAACAAAAGCATTTTCGGAATTAATCCCTAAAGTAGATTTTACTCTAACATCTATATTCATTACACCACATTTAAAAGATGGCAATTTGTTCAATAAACTATTAAATTCAGCTACTTTGAAGCTACAATTTCTTACATCTGTACTTACAGCGATTCCTGTTCCCGAATATTCCACAGTATTTTTAAAAGTAGGGTCGGCATCATGATCTGATATTTCAATAGTGTAGGTTGGAACCGAAGCCACTCCGTTATTACATTTATCCCAATCAAATTGGGCAAATACATTGGCATCATTTTGCGTCAACAATATTGCAGGTGGCGTCACTGCGGATATATTCCGTAATGCAAAACCTTTAGCGCTTGGTATTGGATCTTTATCATTTGTACAAGAGCCTATGGTAATAAGCAAAAATGCAAATAGTGATCGTTTTAAAATATTTTTCATTTTTATAAAAATTATAAATTAATAGCCCGGATTTTGAGTCAAATTTGGATTGGCCTGCATCGCTTTTAATGGAATTGGAAATAAATTATAGGAATCTGGAATAGCAGTACCGTCTTTAACTCCACCTTTCCAAGGCCACAAATAAGAACCTCCGGCAAATTTTCCAAATCGAATTAAATCCGTTCTACGATGACCTTCAAAATTTAATTCTCTTGCTCTTTCGTCAAGAATAAAATCTAAAGTCAACTCTCCTGAACTTATAGACCCCGCATGAGATCTTTTTCTAACATCATTAACATATTCTAAAGCAAGCGCATTTGTTCCGCCCCCACCTCTTAAAACACATTCAGCATACATTAAATAAACATCCGCCAATCTAAATAAAGGAAAATCAGTTCCTGCAAATTGTGTTGGAATTGTGGTTCCTACAAAATTTGAATTTCTGAATTTGGTAGAAGGATATCCATCTTTCCATACTTTATAATCCGTCATTTCAAAATTATGCCTTTTAGTCGCATCCGGATTCAGATAGTTAGACCAAAACAAATGCGCTCTATCATCAGAAGAAGCATCTAAGGCAGCGGGACTATTTCCAAATAAACCATACCAAGCCTTTGTAGCTCTGTGTCCACCCCATCCTGCAGTAGCTCCATAATCTATTAAAGTCATCGTGTCGGAACTTAAACTTCCATCTATTATATAAGTTGTATTTCCCCAACTTTGACTAACCAACGGGTCAGCAATTAAAGCATATATAATTTCTTCTTTAGCTACTGTTTGGTTATTATCTGCAGAAAACAAACTCTGAAAATTTGGGGCTAAAGAGTAACCTCCTTCATCGATAACCTTTTTGGCATAAATTAAGGCATCAGCATATCTTGCAGTGCCTGTGTATACTTCTGCATTTAAATAAAGTTTGGCTAACAACATTCTAGCCACTGCTTTATTCGCACGTCCGTATCCATTGGTTTGCGGCAATTTATCCTGAATTTCAATTAATTCTTTTTCTACAAAATTAAATAACTCAATTCTGCTAGATTGTTCCTTAGGAATGCTACTTCCTAAATCAGCTTCGGTAACCAAAACACCTTTGCCAAAACAATCAATCAAATAATAGTATGCCAAAGAACGTAGGAATCTAATTTCACTTTTGTATTGATCTTTGTTAGGCACATCCGCATTATCCATAACACTTATTAGATTATTACACTGGGGAACAGTATAATAAACTCTGTTATACAAGTATCTGAAAAATTTATTGTTGGCATCCCAATCGGAAGTGGTGGTCAATTGATCCAAACCGTTATCTCCCCAACGGTTCTTCATGTCATCGGCGGTAAAATCCTGTAAATTAACGATTCCTCTCAAAAAAGGCGATTCTCCGGCATCATCACCAGGAGTATCGGTTGTGTTAGGACCTCCAGCTCCGGATAGCGAAAAGGAACCGTACATTTTAGACACCAAACCTTCAATTGCATTTGGATCTTTGGCTAGCAATTGATCCAAGGTAATTTGTGTCTTTGGTTCTGTATTTAAATCATTGGAACAGCTGCTCACTAGTAATAGAACTAAGCCAAATCCCAGAATATTAGTTTTAATATTTTTCATAATACTATTTAATAAGAATTAAAAATCAAGATTAACTCCAAAAGTGTAAGTTCTTGGTCGCGGATAAAAACTCCTGTCAATTCCATTAAAGTTTTCTGGATCTTGACCGGAATATTTAGTAACAATAAAGAGATTATTCACGGAACCTGATAATCTTAAAGTTGATTTATTGATGAATTTTGCAAATTTATAACCTAAAGAAACATTGTCACATCTCAAGAAACTAGCATCTTCAAGCAAATAATCAGAAAAAGTAGCATTCCCATTAAAATTGGTAAAAAGAGGACTTGCACTTCCATCATAGAAATTTAAAACATTATTCAAAGAAGTTCCGTTTAACGGCGCTCCACTTTGAATATTACCATTGGTGAGCCTTTTTAAATTATAAACCTGACCTCCTATTTGACCTCTAAAATTAGCAGTGAAATCCCAGTTTTTATAATTAAAAGTCGAATTAAATCCGAAAGTCCAATTAGGACGTAATGCTTTGTAATAGCGATCTCCATTATCAATTTTTCCATCACCATTCAAATCCGTATAAGCTCCAACAATGGGCTGTCCTTTTGTATCATAGATTTGTTGAAAAACCCAAGCAGAATAAGGTTGGCCTCCAACGGGATTAAAAGCGAGATAAACCCCCGTTTGATTTAAACCGCTTCCTGTATCCTGAACTACAGAAACTCCTTTTAAATCCGTAACCGAATTATAATTGTAAGCGATATTCCCTCCTAATCCAAGATAAAAATCATCAGTTCTAATCGCTTTTACATTTAAATTTAATTCAAATCCATTCCCATCGATAGATCCCACATTTTTTATAAACTCAGATCCACCAGTTCCTTGACCAGGAGGACTTGGAACAACTGCTAACAAATCAGTAGTTTTACGTTTGTAAACATCGAAACTTCCGGTCAAAATACTTCCTTGGAATAATTCAAAATCCAATCCTAGATTAATCGTACTTGTTTTTTCCCAAGTAATATTTGGATCAAATGGTAATGCCGTATAAGTATTCAAACCTGGCAAATATTGTCCATTTACATTTCCTATTCCAAATAAAGGTCTAGAAGGGAAATATCCTACTGTTCCAGCAATATTAGCTTGACCCGTTTTTCCCCAACCAATTCTTAGTTTTAAGTCTTGGATTGAATTGATATTTTTAAGAAATGTTTCTTCTTTTAATTTCCAAGCTGCTCCAACAGCTGGAAAATAACCCCAACGCTTATCTTTTTGAAATAAGGAAGAAGCATCGGCTCTAAAAGTAGCAGTAAATAAGTATTTGCCTAACAAATCAAAATTAGTTCTAGCAAAATAAGCTTGTAAATTAAGTGGTAAAAAATATCGGTTATATGGATTTTCGGGATCAATTTTAGGCTCTCTGATTCCGGTAGATAGATTGTTTTGAAATTGTTCTGAAAAACCATCAGTTCTAAAATCCTGATAGGAATATCCGCCAGTTGCATCAAATTTCGTTACAAAACCTTTAAGACTTTTTGAATAGGCCATATAAGCATCCATCGTTTTATTGGTAGATGTTTGATGTTCTAAATAATTCAATCCAGGATTAAAAAGATAATTTGATGCTGGATCCGTTCCTTGATTAAAAGTATACGTTTGAATTGAATTATTAGCAAATGATTCTCTTATTAAAGATTGAGAAGCATCTAATCCTAAATTCACAACAGCTCTTAAGTCCTTTAAAAAGGGAAGTTTATAATCAAATTCTACATTCCCAAGAAAACGAATAGCACGCTCTGGGCGAGATCTTTGTTCCAATATCGCTAATGGATTAGTAGCGCCATTTGTAAAATCTCTTCCTCCGTTTAAAATAGTCTCTTGATAATATCCTGAAAATTTGTTGGCATAAGAAGGTCCATAAACTGGTTTTGTGGGATCCATACTCATTGCTCCATAGAGAGCGCCACCTTCGTCAATTGAATTCTTATTGGTATAGGTCCCTTTAGCATTTACGTCTATTTTTAAATTATCATTTAATAATTTAGGGGTTATTTTAAGGGAATAACTTACTCTTTCATAATCACTGGTTTTTAATAACCCTTGATTTTTAGCATAACCAACAGATGCTCTAAATGGAACTTTTTTATTTAAATTAGCTCTAGCACTAAAATTATGATCTGTAGAAATCGCTGTTCTAAATATTTGACTTTGCCAATCCGTATCACTTATTAATCGACCTTCAATTTGCGGAGTAGATAAATCATCGACCGCACTCGTACTTGGATCATCGATTCCTAGTAAATTTGTTTTTGTTGAATGATATTGTTCTATAAATTTTATGAAATCAGAAGCTTTCATAACATCCAATTTTTTTCCCACTTTACCAATAGAAACATTGGACGAATAATTATACTGTGGCGCTCCTGTAGTTCCTTTTTTAGTGGTAATAATAATAACCCCATTAGAAGCTCTTACCCCGTAAATAGCTGTTGCAGAAGCATCTTTCAAAACCGAAAAACTCTCTACATCATTTGGATTTATCAATGTAAATGGATTACTTACTCCTGCAGGATTTAGATCCCCTATTGGCACACCATCTATAATAATTAAAGGATTATTGGACGCACTCAAAGAAGCTCCTCCTCTAATTCTAATATTTGGCGACGAATCCGGCTGACCACCATCATTCGTGATTCTAACTCCGGCAACCTTTCCTGTCAACAATTGATCGACAGAAATAATTGCCCCTTTATTAAAATCTTTAGCTGTTAATAAGGTAACCGATCCCGTGGCATCCTTCTTCTTTGAAGTTCCATACCCCACTTGTACTACTATTTCTTGCAGCTGATTCGTCTCTTCTTCTAGATTTATATTTATTTGTTTTTGTGAATCATAAACAAATGTGGTTTTTTTATAACCTACAAAAGAAAAAAGAATTATATCTCCTTTTTTTATTTTAAGTAATTTAAATTTTCCTTCAATATCAGTTGATGTACTGATAGCAGTTCCTTTAATATTTACATTTACTCCCGGAAGAGGTTGTTTAGATATTTTATCTAAAACAGTTCCTCCCAAAGCAATTTGAGCTAAGGCGCTAAAAGGAAGAAAAAGGATTAAAAATAACAACTTTTTGTAAATTGTTTTCATACATTTTGGTTAAATTAGGATTTGGTTTTCACTTATATTTTTACTTCGAAATATAAACGTAGGAAAAAAAACCTACAAATGTTAAAAACATTTGTTCCTCGGCTTACTAAAACGTTTTCGTGTTGAAAACTTTCTATAGTATTCAATTATTAAGCAATTAATATTCGATATACTAAAATATAATTTACCTTTATTGAGTTATCAATATATTAAAAGCAATTACAGCTGAAAACAATTAAACTTATTTTTCTTTTTTTTGAAATTATTTATCCAAATCCATACCTTGCAACACCTATATAATTAAATTATTATTTTTTTAATTAAATGGTATTAATTAAATTCCAATGAGAAGAAAAGTAACATTAAAACACATTGCTAAAGAATTAGACGTTTCGATTTCTACGGTTTCAAAAGCCTTAAAAAATAGCACTGAAATAAGTGAAGATACACGACTAAAAGTGCAGGCTTTTGCCAAATTATACAACTACAGACCCAATTTAATTGCACTAAGCTTAAAGAACAAAAGAACAAAAACAATCGGTATTATAATTCCAGAAATTATTCATCATTTTTTTGCTACAGTAATTAGCGGAATTGAAAGTGTAGCTAATGAAAAAGGGTATAATGTTATCGTATGTCTTTCAGACGAATCCTTTGACAAAGAGGTTATCAACATGGAATTACTCGCAAATGGAAGTATTGATGGCTTTATAATGGCCGTCTCTAAAGAAACGCAACTTAAAAAAGACTTTCATCATATTACAGAAGTAATCAATCAAGGCATGCCTGTTGTTATGTTTGATCGGGTAACTAATGACGTCCTTTGTGACAAAGTCATCATAAATGATAAATTAGCGGCTTTTGACGCAGTACAATATTTAATAAATAAAGGTTTTAAAAAAATTGCACTTTTGACTACTGTTGATTATGTAAGTGTGGGGAAATTAAGAACAGAAGGCTACATAAAAGCGATAAAAAATAATGACTTGAAAATAGATGAAAATTTAATTGTCAAAATAGAAGACATTGAAAATTGCGCTGTCCAAATCGAAGAATTACTTAAAAATAATGCTATAGAAGCCATCTTTGCAGTCAATGAATTATTCGCCGTTAATGCCATAAAAATCGCAAATAAATTAGGCCTAACCGTTCCCAAAGATATTTCTATCATTGGCTTCACGGATGGAATCATTTCAAAATATTCATCTCCGAGTATCACAACTATTAGTCAAAATGGAATAAAAATGGGCAATAAAGCGGCCGAAATGCTCATCAATAGATTGGAATCAGAAGAGGAAGAAGCGGAAGACGAACACTACAATACTGCCGTAATTGAAACACATTTAGTAGAACGAGAATCAACCATTTGATACTAACTTTAAAAAAAACCTAAAAAAATTTATTAATTAATATTTTTTATTACTTTTACCTCCTATCAAAACTATATTTTTACTTCGAAATATAAATTAAGTTTTGATAAGCAAAGCGCTTATCGTACATTCAATATAATTTACGATAATGGAAAAACCCAAATTAAGTTTTTGGCAAATTTGGAATCTTAGTTTTGGATTCTTAGGTGTCCAAATTGGATACTCCCTTCAAAATGGAAATACAAGCAGAATATTAGAAGCACTTGGAGCTGATGTTCACAGCATCGGTTATTTTTGGCTTGCTGCTCCTTTAGCTGGTTTAATTGTACAACCTATAATTGGTCTTTCAAGTGATCGAACTTGGACACGATTAGGCCGACGTATTCCTTTTATCTTCTTTGGCGCAATTGTTTCAGCTTTAGCTATGTTTTTCATGCCGAATGCGGAATATTTTACCTTTTTATTACCTCCACTAATTTTTGGCGCAGTTATGCTTTTGCTCATGGATACTTCATTTAATGTAACCATGCAACCTTTTAGGGCTCTAGTTGGAGACATGGTAAATGACGAACAACGCAATCTTGGGTTTTCACTACAAAGTGCTTTAATCAATTTTGGAGCTGTTTTCGGATCATTACTGCCTTGGATCCTTACTAAATCAGGAATGTCTAATGTGCCCGCAGCTGGCGAAAAGGTGGCTGAATCTGTAATCTGGTCCTTTTATATTGGTGGCGCTATTTTACTGGCAACGGTGTTATGGACTGTTTTCAAAACTAAAGAATATACCCCAAAAGAACATGCTCAGTACAATAAAATCAATCTAGAAAAGAACGAAAAGAAAGAGAAATCAAATGTTTTAACCCTTATCACTAATGCTCCTAAAATATTTTGGCAATTGGGTTTTGTACAATTCTTTTCGTGGTTTGCCTTGTTTTTAATGTGGGTTTACACCACTCGTGCAATTGCAAATCAAATTTGGGGATCGGAAGCCATCGATCCAAAATCTATAGGGTTCAACGAAGCGGGGGACTGGACTGGTGTGCTCTTCGCTTTCTACAGTGCAATTGCAGCAATCTTCTCCTTGTTAATCCCTTCAATTGCTAAATTAATTGGCCGTAAAAAAGTATATAGTTTTTCGCTTTTACTTGGAGGAATTGGTTTGATTTCTATGTTTCTTGTTCAAGATAAAAACATGCTTTTATTATCTATAGCCGGTGTTGGTTTAGCATGGGCCGCAATTCTGGCAATGCCATACGCTATGTTATCCGGATCTTTGCCTGCTGACAAAATGGGCGTTTACATGGGATTATTTAATGCAACTATAACCTTGCCACAAATCGCCGCCGGAATTTTAGGAAGTACATTAATTGCATTATTTGGAGGGCAACCAATGGCAATAATTGTAATAGCTGGATGTTCCATGATGACTGCCGGCTTAGCTGTTTTTCTAATTAAAGAAACAAAACCTACCCTAAATAACAATATAATTTCAAATGAATAAAAAAGCTTTCATATTCGACTTAGATGGTGTTATAGTTGACACCGCTAAATACC
>Ga0209084_1001396_pt1 | contig 20346 bp, 24 predicted proteins | sample C_130820_MF_Meta_FD_187309 | JGI IMG/M metagenome (GOLD analysis project Ga0209084, IMG submission 187309) | Freshwater microbial communities from Lake Croche, Canada to study carbon cycling - C_130820_MF_MetaG (SPAdes) (version 2) | ecosystem: Environmental > Aquatic > Freshwater > Lake...
GACGGGATCAATTTCTGGGGCGTTCATTATTCGTACAGGATGTTGATGCTGCCAAGGTCAAAAGTGTCTGAAGCACTTCCGGTAGCACTTGCTATTATTTTTATCCTTGTTAGCGTTGATGCTAATGCTTTAGTGCCACCAGCAGTCAATACATTTGCGGTATTTCCATTAGCGCCTGAAAAGCTATAGCACCATAAGTTTGTAGCTGGGTCTAACAAAGTAATTACAGCGTTTCCATAAATGTTATACGCAGCGCCACCGTTGTAAATACCAAAACCAGTGCTTATGTTAATTACAGAACTTGACGCGGCGTTTATCATAGCGCCCGAAGCACCTGTGTATCCAGTTATTTCTATTGAACTTGTTGTTCCTAATTGAATTTGAAAATAGCCGGTGCTGTTAGTGCTAACCGCGCTAAACATCACAGTAATGCGTTTAACCCAACTAGGAATGCCGGTAAAGTCAATTGCTGTACCTGACGTAGAAGCCACCGCAGTACTTGAAGTGATAGCACTTACGCCCATCACCAAGCCTGTACTCAGCGTCTTATTCGTCAGCGTTTGCGTGTCGGTAGTACCCACCACCGCACCGGCTGGGTTGCCAAGGCCACCAGCGGGGAAGGTTACACCAGCGGTTCCAGAAATAGTTGTTGCCATGATCTGTTACTCGTAAAGAATGTTTATGGAGCCTGCGTCAAAGGTGTCTGTGCCGTTGACAGTGGTGATGCGAACGCGGTCTAACACACCAGAAAGGGTCAGGTTGCCGTTTGTAGTAAAAACTTGAGGGGTGGTAACGGCATTCGAAACAAGCCCATTTGCAACCCAAATGTTTCCACTTACATTTGCCAGAACCAATGTTCCATTTAAAAGGTCAGAAGCGGTGTTACTAATAAACACAAATCCAGAAGTGAAAGATGTTGCGCCAGCAGCATTTGTTGTATAAAAAGTTCCGCCTACGCAAACATAACCAGTTGTTACGACACTGCCCGATCCTATCTGTATTTGTTTAACGGAAGTACCGCTTGTGCTTACTCCGTTAAATACCACAGTAATCCGCTTTACCCAAGACGGAATAGACGTGAAATCAATGCTCGTACCGCTAGTAGAAGCCTGAGACGTACCGCTAACCAGCGCAGTAGCCCGTCCAGCACCGCCAGAGAACGGATACCAAGTGGTTCCAGTTGAGCGATAGACCCACGACAGTGGCTGGTTAGGGATCAGTTGCGTAGCAGCGCCGACAATCGTACCGCCGTTGCCTGACATAGTAAGCGCAGTCACTTGCTGCGTAGACTCCACCGTAATCGTCATGCCATCGCTCGGACTGGCGGGCATAGTGATCGTACCCGTAGCCAGCGTACCAGCGGGGTTAATCACCAGCACTTGCGTACCAGCCGCAAAGGTGTAGCTAAAGCCCGTTGTCAGGACTTGGTAGTCGTAGGCTTGGATAAGCCCGTTTGTGCCATTGATTGAGATGGTCATTGTGGTTGTCCTTCAGCGGCCTGTGCAGCCAATGATGCCTCGTATGCAGCGAGTTCCTCGCCTTCCAACTCAATCTCTTTGACTTCGCCGGTTTCGCAGTTGACTTCGATTCGTGTAGGCATGATTAACCCTCGTACAAAATGTTAATTGAACCGGCATCAAAGGTGTCCGTGCCGCCTGCTGTGGTAATTCGGACGCGGTCAAGAACGCCACCAAGTGCAAGAGAGCCATTTGTTAAGTAAGTGCTTGCCGTGGCATCGGATCGACCTACACTTCCAGCCGCCACCCAAGTAGTACCTGTTTGCAAACTTAAAACAATACTTCCATGTACAACAACTGTTGCTGCCCAATTGCTTGTATTTACCCCAATACCAAAACCAGTTGTAAACAAAACAGAACCCGGCGATACATAAACAATAGTATTTGATCCTAAATACCCAGAAGTTACAACACTTCCAGCACCTATTTGAATTTGTGGTGGTGAAGTTCCAGTAGTAGAAACGCCAACCATATTTATAGTTACCCGTTTCACCCAGCTAGGGATAGACGTAAAATCAATTGACGTACCGCTAGTAGAAGCAACCGCCGTACCAGAAGTGATAGCGCCGCCTTGGATGGTCTTATTGGTCAATGTCTGCGTTGCATCCGTACCCACAAAAGTGGTGGTTGCATCAGGCAGCGTCAGCGTTCTGTTGGTAGCCGTAATGGGCGCGGCAATGGAGAGCGTACCCGCCCCGCTGCCGCTGCTTGTGATTGCTATAGCGCTCATGTGATTCCTTTAGACAATTGACCAAACCGAGCCGGTGGGCACGGTCACGGTAATGCCAGTGTTAATTGAAACTGGCCCAAATGTGCCAGCGTTAAACCCCGTGGTGACGGTATAGTTGGTGTTGACAGTCTGGCCGTTCTGGAAAAACACTTGGTCCACACCACCGCCTGTGGCGCCATTGGCGAAGAGCTTAACGGCCCCGGCGTTGTTCTTGTAGAACATCTTGCCGTCGGTGATGTTGATGGCCAGCTCGCCGTTGGCCAAGTTACCCGCCAACGGGATGTTGCCCGTTGTACTGCTGTAGTACAACTGAATGGGGGTGTAGCCGCTTTGCGCCATGCTGTTTCCTTTGATTAAACGACTGTCCAGACCGAACCGGTGGAGATCGTGACTGTAACCCCGGTGCTTACAGACACCGGCCCCGCTGACAAGCCGTTATTACCCGTGGCAATTGTATAGCTAGACGCCACCGTTGTGGCGTTAACCGTGATGCCGTTGCTAGAAATGTGCGCAGTGGCGGTTAACTCGCCCGTACTGGGCTTGTACAGGTAATTAGCATTGCCGGTATAAACCGTTGTAAGTGATCCAGACGTTGCCCCCGCAAACAATGGGTAAACATTGGTTGACGTAGTTGTGTCATTGGTAATCGTTGCGCCAATAGCGGGGATGTCAGCCGTTGTCAGAGCGCGAAAAGTAGGAGCCGCGCCAGCGCCAGAGGATGGTCCCGCAAAGATTGCGTTTGCTGCTTGAGTGGTCAGGGCGCCGGTCAACGTTCCGCTGCTGGTGACCGGAGAACCTGACACGGACATGATCGACGGCAAAGCCAAGGCCACCGAGGTAACCGTTCCAGTACCATAAGCCAATGCAGGAATGTCAGCAGTAGTCAGCGCCCGGAAAGTAGGGGTTGCGCCCGCGCCACTGCTGGGTCCGGCAAATATGGCGTTTGCCGATTGAGTAGTTAACGTTCCTGTAATCGTCCCGCTTGTAGTAATTGGCGAACCAGAAACCGAAATAATTGATGGAAGCGACAAAGCCACCGAAGTGACAGAACCAGTGCCATACGGCAACGCAGGAATGTCAGCCGTAGTCAGCGCCCGGAAAGTAGGCGCCGCAGGGGAACCAGATGTAGGCCCAACAAAGACAAGATTGGCCGTAGTTGTGGCAGCGCCAGTGCCGCCGTTGGCAACCGCTACTATGCCGGTTACGTTGGCGGCGTTGCCTGATATGTTGCCGCTAACCGCGCTGCCAGAGATGGCAATGGCCGTATTGGTAACGCCGGTAACTTGGCCTTGGGCGTTGGTGACAATTACCGGCACTTGGCTAGCAGAACCATAAGTTCCTGCCGTGCCAGCATTGGTAATTGAAAACTGGTTAGTAGATAAGGTTAACCCTGTACCAGCAGTGTATGTTTGAACTGCTGCAAATTGGATAAACACCAAAGATGTTGTGCCTACTGTTATTGGCAAAGGTGTTTGCTGAACCCAAGACGTATTAGCATTGGTAGTTCCAGATAACACTAGAAGCAAATCACCTTGGTCTACTTCATTAGTTCCAGAACCGCTACTGTCATAGTCTGTAGCACGGGTCAAAACATACGCAACACCTGCTGTACCTGCGGTGGTTAACGTGTACACGCCATTAAATGCCGCGCTTGGTAGTACGTTGCTAACGTATGCGCCAGTTTCATTCTTTATAAGGATACGTTTACCAACATCACCAGATGTAAAGGTGTAACCGTCAATGGTCAGCGTGCCGACTGCAACAGCCGTTATGGTAGCGCCAACCCCACTTGCGCCGTTGTTGTACGTGTAGGCCGCAGACAAAGCCGCTGTTGTTGCGTAGTTACAGGCCGCATGAAAGTTGATTCCAGTGGCAATCGAATCGGCATACGACTTGTTGACTATGTCATTGCTCGAACTTGGGGCAGTAGTGATCGTACCCGTCGTCAATGTCACCGAGGTGATGTCGGTGTTTGCGCCGCTTTGGGCTGCGCTCAGGTTAGACCTAGCAGTTGCCGCTGTAGATGCTCCTGTACCGCCTCTAGTGACCGCAAGAGTGCCCGTCCAGCCCAAGGTCAATGATGTTGCGGCCAATAGCGCTGTAGTAGGTGCGCCGCCCAAAGTCATCGTGACGTTGGTATCGTCGGTCTTGGTGAGCGAAGCCGAAGTAACGCCGATGGTCGGCGTAAAGCCGCCAGTAGATGTGATGGGCGCCGTAGCGCTCACCGAACTTACGTAGGACAGCGCGGGAATGTCGGTTGTTGTTAGCGCCCGGAAAGTTGGTGCAGCAGCCGCGCCACTGGTAGGCCCAGCAAAAAGATAGTTGGCAGATTGAGTGGTCAGCGTGCCGGTCAATGTGCCGCTACTGGTAACGGGCGAATTTGTTACCGACATGATCGACGGTAAAGCCAATCCCACCGACGTGACGGTGCCCTGCGGATTAGCCGCCGTTGTAATGTTGGTCACACGCCCGTAGGTGTCAACCGTGATTACCGGAATCGCCGTTACCGACCCGGTAGTACCGGCGGTAATAACCCCGCTTGCTAAATTAATAATTGGCGTCAAGCCACCTGTGCTGGTGATGTTTCCGGATGTACCGCTGACCGAACTTACGTAGGACAGCGCAGGAATGTCCGCCGTGGCTAAAGCGCGAAAAGACGGGGCAGCGGCTGCGCCACTGGTGGGCCCAGCCAACACATAGCTGGCTGTCTTAGCACCGTAGGGGTTTTGCGTGTCGCCATAAGACGCAGCTAAGCTGATCGCTGGGGTTGTGCCGCCAGAGGACACCACGGGGGCTGTGCCGGTGACGCTGACGACGCTGCCTGTAATGGTAGCGTTAACTGTCTGGTTAGGCCATGTTCCGGTAATGTTGACGTTAGTGCCAGCAACCAAGCTAGGCGTTGAAGTGCCCGTGCCGCCGCTGGCCACCGCCAAAGTCCCGCCCAGCGTGACAGCGCCTGTGGTGGCCGTGGAGGGCGTAAGCCCCGTTGATCCAGCGCTAAAGGTAGTTACCCCGCCCGGCGATCCGTTTGAGGCCGCTGTGATGCGCCCTTGGGCGTCCACGATCAGGTTGGTGTTGGTATACGAGCCCGGCGTGACTGTCGTATCGGCCAGCGCGATCGTGCCGGTAGATGTGATTGGCCCACCGGTGAGCCCCGTGCCGGTATTTATCAGAGTAACGGCACTACCCACATTAATAGCTTTCCACCCAGCATCGGTGTAACCCTCAAACACCAGCGAATCGGTGTTATATCGGATCGTGCCCACGCCTGAAGAAATGGACCGGCTGGCCGTTGGGCCCACGGGTATGGTCAAGCCCGCTGCGCCCGGCACTACGGGGTCATTGGCCAACGCTATGGTAGGGTTGTTTGCGCCGTCGCCATCAGTCACCGCGATCTGGCTTGCCGTGCCTGTGATGGTCCTATTGGCGATGGCCGTGCCGCTGACTATCGCCAGCATGCCCGTGCCGGTTGCGCTGGCGATGGCAGCAGCCACTCCGGTCAACTGGAAGGTCGGGTTGCCCGCGACGCCGTCGCCGTTGCTTACCGATAGCCCCGGCCCACTGGTGGCCAAGGCACGCGCCGCAAAGGTGCTTGTATTTGTCTTTGCAACAATTCCGGCGCCTAGGGTGTTTAAGTCGGGCAACCCGCCAGTAAGGTTTACCTGTAAGGTGCCCTGCGAGCCGCCATCTGCCAGACTGAGCCCGGTGCCTACCGTCAAAGCGCGGCTGTTGGGCAGCGTGGGCTCGTTGTTGGCTGTCAGGAAGCTCTGCGTCTGGATGGGGGACCCAGCCAGCGCAGCAGTCGTGGTTTGGACCGTGACCCCATTTTGGACGATAGGCACCGCTTCCGTGCCGGTAATTGTCTCGGCACGGGGTAGCTGGGTGATGGTTACATTGATCGACATAGTCAGGGCTGCGGGGCCAGTCCGCTGTTGTTGCCGTTGTTCTCCGGCGTGTTTGTGTTTTGCTCGGTGCTGAGGATTTCGCCACCGTAAGGCGTCGTGACTATATCGCCACCGGTCACCGCCACGCTCACATCGGGGCGGGGGAAGCGGATCGTGATGCGCTCAGTTTGGCGAGCAGCCAGCCGGTAGGGGTCAATCTCATCCGCGCAACCTTGGTCGCACACCAGCAAGCCGGGGAAGTTAGGGTCGTTGCGCGCCGTCGAGTGCGCACGCTTCATCTTGCACCTGTCGCATACGAAGATCGCAATGTCGGAGCCGCCACGGGTGTCAAGGAACCGGGGCATGTCAGCTACCTTGAGTAAACGGAAATATTCGGGCTGAGCATGATTGGCGACTTGTCGCGCTCTTCCTGCTCGGCCATCTGAAAGTATTTCTCCGCTTGGCTTTCGAGGTACTGGATGCGCGCCAAGTCCACGCCGGGAAGTTCTTGGGCCATCTGGTGGCCAAGCATGTTCTGGATGGCCATGAGCCAGCGGTCAGGGATGGCCAACTGGCCGCTCAAGGCGCCCACGTCTTGTACGTACGCCGAGTACCAGACAGTCATCTGCACAAACGGGTCCGAAGGCGTTGGCCAAATTGTGATGGTGGCCTGTGGGATCGTGCGGTTGAGCCAGAACTGGAACGGCTGGTTGGCCGTGAAATTCTTGTTTGGCAGGTTGGTGTAGTCGTCTCGGTTGAGCCGGGACATGGTAATTTCGGTGGAATTGTTGCCCACAAAAAACTCAGCCACGCTCAAAGTACCGCCGCCCGTCTCGCGCATGCGGTAATACTGCGCCGTGACGCCCGGATCAATGTCGTACCAAAGCCACTGGCCGCTCACCCACGTGGTGACGCCCGTGTCGTACAGGGTGTTCCACGTGGAACCATCGTCGGACCACTCCAGCAGGATGTGAAACGAGCCCGAGGTGGCGGGCAGGATACCGATCGACCCGGCGTAGATTGAGTTGTTTGTGCCGTAATTGACGCCGATGTAACCATTGGGCGCCGTTTGCGTGTCCACCGTAGCGACGTTGTTGTCAAAAGCGAGGTCCGCGTTGCCTGACGAAGCAAAGTAGCCGTTGGCGATGTTTGGAGTAGGGCGGTTTAACGTGCGATAGAGCGCGTTCAGTACGTCGTTGCCACCCACGGGCAAGGAATACTCGTACTGGTCAGGATTGAGGCCAATTACGGTCTTTTTGATGGCGAAATACTGGATGCCTTGGTTAATCAGGTTGCTCAGGATGTAGAACAACGACTCCTTGGCCGCTTGCACTTGCTCTACCGTCAATTCCTCGGCCAATTTCCCAGCACGTCGCGCCCCATGGTCGATGAGTTTTTGGACCGTGATAACGGTCTGCCCGACAGTTCCCGAGTAAGCCATATTTATTTACCAATCACCGTGTTTTTTGCTGGGCACGTGAGTTGTTACTTTGCAATCTTTAAGATTTATTTTGCCGCCTTTTTTCAGGCCGTCATCAAGGAATTGCATTTTGCTAAAGTCCCTTTTTGGCGTTTCGTCCAAAGAAGGAATTCGCCCATACTGGGGGGTGCTATTGTTATCTTTTGCTGCCCTTAAAGAAACCAATTTTGGTACATCGGGAGAACGATAATCACCAAAAGCAGGGTCAACAGATCTTTTAACTTGGTTCTTGGCAGTGTCAAAATCCCGCGTACCTTCTTCAAAACCATAATCCTCTATTTTTCTTGTTAAGTTGCGTTCAATGTCTTCTTTCTTACGTTTTAAATCTCTTGCGTATTGATTTAAATATTCAGCCATAATTTACTCCTTACCAAGAAGGCGATTTCGGGGATTTCTTAACGCTTGATAGGCGGCGGGTGGTAATGTGCCCGCCTTTTTTGTACCGTGGGGCCATTTGCAGCCCCGTGGAAGCCGCATTGATGTTTTGCTGCGTTTGGTCCTGCCCTTGGCTTGCAGCAGCCGCGCCATCAGGCACGCCACTACCACCGTAACTAAGCGGCGGGGCTGCGCTAGGCGCTTTGGAGTTGTCTCCGGGCGGCGCGGTGAACTGGGAGGCGGTGCCCACCACATCAGAGAGTGCGCCACCGTTTGCAAATTTTTTAACTTTGGCCATGTTCGTTCCTTACCAGCCGGGACAGTTCCAGCGTTGCATTGATGCCCTTGCGCGGCTACCGGTTTCGCTCTTCTCAGCGACCGGACCCATGCGGGCACAGAAAGAATCGCGCCTTGCGCCACCTTTGGGCTGCGGGGCCTTCAGGTGCGATCCGGTTTCCCGATTGTACTTAGCGCGGCCCTTCTCGGTAAGCCCCGCGCCCTGTTTTGCTGGAAGTTTCTCGCCACGACCAATTGCAAGCGATACGCCGCCCTTTTTCATCTTGGCCGTCTTGGCTGAGTCTTTGAAAGCCGCAGCCGTTGGGGCGCCTGCTGCGCCCGGCTTGCGCATCTTTTCACCAGAACCGTGCGCGATGCGCTCTTGCTTGGCGTGGATGTTGGCGTACAGCCCTTCTTTGGCCATGGTTACCAGCAGGACTTGCCGCCCATATTCATTTTCTTGGGTGCGGCGCGCTTGGTGCTGTACGCAATCGCCACTGCTTGTTTGACCGGTTTACCAGCCTTCACTTCGGCCTTGATGTTGGACTTAAACGCTTTTTCGGATTTTGATTTGATCAACGGCATGGCGCATCCTTACCCGTAGGTCTTAACCATCTCTAAAACAACGGTGTACGTGTCGCCCGCGCTTTGATCAGAGGTGCTAAAAACAATGTTCCCGTTCTTGCCAGCGCCCGCGTTGTTTGTAATGCCGCCAAAGCCACTGAAATCGTTCATGTAATTGGTGTTAATTGTGCTCATGAAAAACGGCACATCGGTTGAGGCATCCCAGTACATACGCACTTCCATGCCGTGGCATACCGAGGTGATTTTGCTCACAATAACGCCAGTGCAGGCCTGTCCTGAACCACTTTTGGCCAAAGTAGAAACATTAACTTTGGTCACAGCGGTTTCGCCAGTGCCGTCGCTAATGTTGGTGAATTTCATGATAGCCACGCGCTCGCCGTCTAACAGCGTTTGGCTTGTAACTGCATCTGCCATATCTATCTCCAATTAAAAAGTAGGGGCCGAAGCCCCTACTTTACTAGCACTTGGCGCGTCCGCCGCTTTTGCGGGCCATGGGTGGGTTAACAAACCCACGACCTGCTCCAGCAGAAGGCTTTTTGCCCAGTAAGCGCATTACTGCGTCCATCGCGTTAGACGGGGCGTTACGGATGGTGTTGGCCATCTCCATATCGTCGTCGCTTGGCCCGATAGACTTAGCGTATGCACCACGGCTGAGGTCAGTTAAACCGCCATCCGCTTTGTGCATAACCTTGCCACCTTTTTTAAAGGTGCCTGACTGCGCAGTGTTGCTCACCGGTTTTGAGACCGGTTTGCGGGGCATTGCTACGGCGTGGCCAGTGTCGTTAACACTGCCCCCCGTAGCGAAGTGCTTTTTTGCAGCACCGCCCTTTTTAAAGCCGCCAGCGTTGGCTTCTTTGACCTCACCAGTGGTGGTGTTGGTCTTGCCGGGTTTGGCAGTATCAGCCGGGCGATTTTCCCAGTTGGTAGAGCCGCCGTCTTTGAATCCGCCGGAATTGGACATGCGCACGCCGCCAGTGCCGTGGGCGCTGTCGTTCTTGTCGCCGTCCACTACCTTTGTATTCACAAACTTGCCCGCGTTGCCTTCGATGGTGCCGCCAGCTTTGAAGCCAGCAGTTTTGTCCATCTTGACAGCACCAGTGCCGTGCGCCTTGTCGTTTTTGTCACCATCAACTACCTTGGTCTTTGCGAATTTACCCGCATTGCCCTTAATAGTTGTCTTGGTTTCAGCCGCGTCAATTGCGCCACCAGAAGCGAACTTCTTGCCAGCCATTGCCTTCTTGATCATCGCACGGTCTTGCGCAGCATCTTCATGCTTCGCAGCCTTGCCACCCTTCTTCATCAGAGGAGCGGCCATAGCAGCGCGACGTGCCATAACGGAAGGGGCTTTGGGAGCAGCAGCCGGTGCCGAATACGAGGTATCAGGCATGGTGTTCATGCCCTTAGACCGCATATTCTCAAAGCCGTACTCGCCGCCACGATTCATGGCAACATGACCACCTTTTTTGAGCTTCAGGATCACTGATGGCTCGGTGGTCTCCATCTTTACCATTGGTTTGAATTGACCCATGATATAGCCTCTTTAGACTTTCTGAGCATACGCAACCGTCAAGCGATAAACGCCTTGGGTTGTGCTGATCGTGCCGTTGGGGGCGATGGTGAAGTACAACGCGGTATTGCTACCGATGTCGGACATAGCCAGCAGTTGCGCAGCCGTAAAGGTCAAAGCAGCACGCCCACCCGAAACTACGTTCGTTGCCGAAACGTATTGGGTGCCCGCAGCAGCCGTGCCAATAGTGGCGTTAATGGTGGTAGCCGTACCGCCGCCAACTACTTCATCCACAACTTGATCAACAAGAAATTGAATAATTTGCGAAGAAGCCGGAAGCGTTATAGACGCGGAAACCGCTGTACCTGCGGCCACGGTGGTAACGGTAGTCGTCTGGCTCACAACGACGTAACCGCCGTCAGTAGAGTCAGTTAACGTGCCCGAGCCCGTGCGCAGGGTAGAACCAATATAGGTTTGAGCCATAATTTTCTCCAGTTAAGAGGGGGGCTGTTAACCCCCCTACTTTTGTTTAAGCGCCGGGAGTACCGTACATCGCACGAGGATCGGTGAAACCGACATCGTAACGCTCGGTCGCCTTGTAGCGCATGGAGTCGGTCTCAAAGTCACCTTCCATGGTCTTCTCCAGACGACGACGCATCAAGAGCTTCATGCCCTCGGGTGCATCAGTCTGGACCCACCAAGCGGTGGCACTGGTCAAACGGCTCAGAACCGCAGCGCCCTCGTCCAACAAACCAATGGATTTCACTGGGTTGATGTCGTTGTTGGCGTTGCCGGTACGCAGGACCGACTTGAGCAGCACTTCGGCTTGGAAGATGTTGCCCGGGGCCACCACCAATTGGCGGGGAACCAGACGAATCTTCTTACCGTTGTTGTCCACGGCCTGACGGACTTGGATCAACATTTGCTCAAGGGAGGTTTGCGACAGAACCGAAGCCGTGGTGAGCTGGTTGCTGAAGGTACCGTTCACGATGGGGTGAGCGTTACTGATCAGCGACACGCCGTCGCCGCCGGGGTAGGCGCTGTTGAACGCAACGTTCAGGACGTTTGCGGACAGCAGTTCCTTGGTTTCCACCAGCGATTGTGCCAAGTGACGTGCGTACACTTGACCCAAGCGGATGTGGTCGCCGTCTTCTACCAGCACTTTGGTCAAGGCAAATGCCAGACCATAGACCTTGTAGATGTAGCGCTTCAGGAACAGAACGCCACCCTGTTGGTACGTGACGGGAGTACCGTCAGGCAACTGGGGCGCCGCGCCGAAACCGTACAGTACGGGCTCTTCGTGGTAGTTACGTGGGATGCCGTCTTCTTCACGGAACACGCGGCTCCATTCGTCGGCGCGTTGGTCATAGACTCCGTCGAAGCATTCGTTGAGGATAGGCTCAACGATACTGCGAAAGTCCGTACTTCTCATTGGTGCAGCCATTGTTTATTCTCCTTATGCAATAGCGGTGAATTGGCCGAAGTATTGTGAACGTGCATTCACAACGCGGACAATGACGAAGGAATCGCCCCAAGCATTATCCGGGTAGGGAGCGATGTCCACCACGCGCATATCGCCTTGGACGCCGTTACCGACAGCCGTCGAAACGCCAAGAGTGGCGGCAGACAGACCGGTGGTATTGGAACCAGCAGCAATGTTGGAGAAGTTGTACTCATTCCCCAGAGAGGTCTGAGCGATGGTTGCATCGGTTTGGATTTCATAAACGATGTTGGCATCGTTGTAGAAATACGCAACGCAAGAACCAGTTTGGTAGGCAGTGTTAGCGGGCCAGTAGTTGGACACGCGACGACGGCCAGTGGTATCAGTCCACTCAACACCAGCGAAGGCGCCACTATAAGCAGCTCCAACAGTAGCGATGATGATAGTACCAGCGGATGGGTTGTACTTGACAGGTTGACCCTTCAAGATGTCGGACGAATAGGCCGATGCGATACCGTTAGCAAGCGCCTGTGCGCGATCCAGACCGGAGGGATGGAACGCAGGACGCAAGCCAAACGGAGCAGAGGTAGAACTCATAAAAACTCCTTAGTTAACCCGAAAATACGGGCATGCGATTGGTTTGCTTGTCAACAAAATTGCCCATCCCTTCACCCTCAACCTGCACCAGCGACTTGCCGTTGCTGTCCCGCGCGCCTTGAAGCTGCTCCACTTGGACACGGATTTTTTCCGCTTCCTCTTGGGGCTTATCGTGGTGCATGTGCGTCATGTAGTCTTGGTAGAGGTCCATGGGCAGCTTGAACAGCAACATCTCGTTGCATGATACGTAGCCAACGTGCTCACCCGATTTCACGCGATAGTCTTCATAGCCGGGTAACTCTTCAGATTTAACTGGAACGTACCCAAGGCGAATCCGCTTATCAATGCTATCGTAGCTGTTGGTGGTTGAAAGCCAGCATAAATGCCAACCGTCAAGGTTGGGAAGTTTAGGCAAAGCTGATTGCGTCCACTCCTCGCTCCACATCTTGCGACGTTCCTGCGTAGAAATGAACTTATCTTCAGGGGCTGCACGGCTGGCGTCCTCGCTTGCGCGAGTTTCGCGTCCGCCGGCAGATAAAGATTTTTTGAGACGTGATTCAGACATAATTAATTACCTCGGTTGTTGTTACGTGCATCGGTTGCATAACGCTTGATCATCTTGGCGCGCTTTTCGGGGTTGTCCCACATACCCGCGTCCTTCATCGCTCGAACCTGTTCGGCTGAGAGAGTAAAGGTGCGGTTTGTGCCCCCGTATGCGGCTGATGCCTCACGTCCTGAACTGCCCACGGTATTCCTTGGTGATCGGTTAGTGTCACGTCTCTGTGACGGTTCATTATACCGATGCGGCAAGTATTTTTGCAAGCGGTCATCCAATTCGTCCCAATAATCAGACGTTCCGGGATTCCAACCTTCCTTGGTCATCTCCTCGTCAAGCTGCTTGGCAATCTTGCTGTCGGTGTCCGACAGGTCAGGTTTGTACCACTCGTTGCGCTTGATCCACTGCGCCGCGTGGCGTTGGACACTGGGGTCGGGAGCCCTTTGCTGGGACTCTGCGGGCCGATCGGCCTGCTGCTTTAGCCCTTGGAGCTGCTGGATAGCGCTCTTGGTCTCAAAGAGCTTCTCTTGCGCCTCCACAGCACTGGCGCCGTCACCAGAGCCGGTGGCCTCGGCCATCTTCATCCGGTAATACTCCAACTGGACCTGCTGGTCCTCGATGGCCTTGTCAATCCGGCTGACATCGTGCTGCTGGGTGCGTTGCTCTACCCGAGATAGGCGTTGCATCAGCTCATCGTTTTGGCGCTGAAGTGACTGCAAGCGCACATCCTTTTCCTCGTTGGTCTTGCGGATCAGGTCTTTTTTAGACCGGCGCCGAGCCCGGCGGGCAGCTCGGACCGCGTCGGTGTCATCCGGGTGGTCCACGTCATTGGGGTCATCCCCCTCCGAGCGGGAGTCTTTGCTCTCGACTCCGCCGCCGTCTGCCAGCAGCTCTTCTGGAAGCTCCACCGTAGCGGTGCCGTCTACGTCTTCTTGGACGTGCAGGTCTTCATCTTCTTTGGGTTTGGTTTTGGTTGCCATGGTATTTCCTTAAACGTAGGCTTTGAACGACAACGGGTCATCGGTGACCTTGGCTATCAGCTCGTGATCATTAATGGTCATAAACAACACGGGGTTGAGATCGCCGTTTTCCTCGGTCACGACAGGCCGCTCCCAGCGGTCTCCGCCCCAACGAGGCACGCGCACGTAGTCGCCTACTTGCGCCCAGCTTCCTTCAGCCCATGGTTGCATGGTGTCGCGGTTCTTAAAGGCCAAAGGCCCAATAGCCACGACCCGTCCGATCATGTTGTTCCACTTCTCGTTCTCCTTAGTCTCCTCGACCAAGATGATCTTTCCCGCGTGTTTTTTGATGCGGCGAAGCTGGATGATCACTCGTCCGCCAAAGGGCGCTTGCCCCGGCGTTACGTCTGGAAATGCCCACGCTAACTCGGCGGGATCAGACACACTTTCACTGCCCACAATAGTGGGTATTGGGTTCTCGCTCATGCGTACTCCTATCGACAAAGCACATATTTCAGTGCGTAAAAAGCGCATATTTCAGCGCCACTTGGGGCCTCGCGGCCTTATTCGTTCTCAGCGAGCTTCGCGTTCAGGGTGTCCAGTACCCACTGGAGCCCTTGGTACTCACCAACAAGACGTACATACGCCTCATGGTTACCTACCGGGTTCTCAACCAACGACATGCGTAGTTCCGCCTGCCGCTGCTTGAGGAGATGCAATATCTGTGCTATCACTTATTCTTGGATTTGATGTGGCCCAGACCGCCGCTGGGCTTGCTGCCCTGCGACTGGCCCTTGGGCTGCATGCTGGTGCCGTCGAGCTTCTCGCCCATCGCAATGCGCTTGTGCTGAGGCACGTTGATGCTCTTTTGTTCTTGATCACTGGTTGCCATAAGGTACTCCTTCGGGTTGGGGCGTTGCCGCCATTTCGTTTGCTTGTTGAATCGTCTGGTGCGTTAGTTTAGCGTTTTCGATGGCGATCTTGGTCTCGTTGTCCATCTGGTGCTTCTGGATGTCGGCGGCGATTTGCGCCTGCGCAAGCTGCGCCTTGGCCTGCATCTCGGCCTGCGCGAGCTGCGACTTGGCCTGCATATCGGCTTGGCCGCGCTGCTGGTCGTCTTTCATGCGGGCCTGCGCCATCTGCACGTCCTGCGTGTCCTTGGCCGCTTTGCGCTGGGTCTCGGCCATGCTGGTGTCCTTGACCACCTGCGCATCGGGCGGCAGTTGCGGTTGGGGCTGCATTTTTTGCTGCATCTGCACAAGCTGCTGGAGCTGGGGCAGGAGCTGCGAAAACACCTGCTCGCTATCAAGCGCGACGTGCTGGCCAACGGTGGCGTAGAGCTTGTCGATGATCGCGGTGAGCTTGGGGTCGTCGTAGTTGTTCACCGGCTTGCCGCCGCGCAGGTTGGCCACGTAGCCGTTCATGCGGTTCAGGTACCACAGCGTCATGTGCTGCTTGATGTGCTCGATGGCGTTGGGCAAGAACTGCGGCGCGATGAAAGGGTTGGCACCAAAGTTGGGGTCCATGCCAAACATCACGTGGCCTTGGATATGCGCCAGATGGTCCTGCTGCATGTAGGCATAGGACGGGTGGCCCAGCGACATGGCCGCGTTCTCGTCGGCCAGCGTGCGCTGCTCGGGGGCTGGCACGTCCTTGAGCAGCTCGGAGATGTTGGGTATCTTGATCTGCTTGAGGAAGCGCTCCTCCACGGCCTTGGCGTCGTACAGGTCGGGGTGGGCGTCCGCCCGCTGCAACACGGCCTGCATCTGGGCCATGCGCTGCGTCTCAGAGAAGATGTGCGGGTCCGACACCGGGATCACGTCGGTGTTGCGGTTGAAGTCCTCGCGGCTGATCTCAAGGTCGGCGACCACGTCGCCCTTTTGCATCTCATCAAAGTGCCAGCGGTTCAGGCGGCACAGCACCTTGATCAGGCGCGCTTGCGACTGATGCAAGCGGGCGTGGATGGCCGAGTAAACGGCAGCGCCTTGCTCGATCAGCGCCTGCGTGGTGCCCACTGGGGCTTGCGAGTTAACGTCGGCTATCTTCTCTTCGCTGGTGGTGACCACGCCCTTGGCGGCTTTGTCCAGCCAGCCCAGCAGCTCAAAGAGCACGGGGCTGGGCGGGTTAAACGGCATGGGCATGGCGATCTTGCGGATGTCGTCCACGCCGGGGGCGCCTTCGATCTCGGCCACTTGCGTGACCTCGATCTGCTGGGTCTGGCCGCTGATCTTGGCGCCCTTGAGCTTGAGCATGGTCGCGGCGTTGTTGATGTGCGCCGAGTCCAGCAAAGCGCGCAGTGCGCCGGTCAGTGCTGCGGACAATCCACCAATCAGGTGCGGCAGGCCGATGGCGTAGGCGCCGCGCCATGGGATGAACTTGAACTCGATGATCCAATCGAGCTTGGTCATCGTGGTATCGCCCTCTTCCCAGTTGCGGTACAGGCCGATAACCTCGCTGGACTGCTCGTCCACCATCATGATGTACGGAACCATCTCGCCTTTGGAGAATTCGTCTTCTTCCAGCTCCAAATAGCAGTAGATGTGGAAGACCTTGCGCAGCCCGTCCTCGTTATCTTGGAACGTGCGGCCCTCAATCTTGTTGTTGGCCTTCTGGGCGAGCGTTTGCTCGGGTTCTTGGCCCGAAACGACCTTAAACGCGCTCTTGTACATGCCGTTGGCCACGCGCCGGTCGTATTCCCACTGGGTTATCTCATGAACCTCGGCTGCGCGCTGCGCTGTGTAGAAGTTTGAGGCCGCAAAAGGCAAAATAATGCGGTCAATGGGCACAAATTCCAACGTTGGACGCTTTTTCTGCTCGTCGTACCACACTTTGAGGTACTGGGAGCCGCCCAAAGGCAGTTGGGTGAGCATTTGCTCCTGCTCATCACGGAATTCTTCTATTTGCTCGGTTATTTGCCAGTTCAGGAAGTCCCGTTTGCGCTCTGCGCGCTGGGTTTTGATCTCATCGACCTTGCCCAGTATCTTGGTGCGCACCGGGCCGTCTGGTGGGTACAGCTCCTTGATGGCACGAGACGCAAAATCGACGCATCCCTCGGCCATTACGGGGTGAACAGCGCGGCTGGCGCCCATGAAGTTAGCGCCGCCGGGGGCATCCTTGCCCAAGCCGGTGCGCCTGATGCCCTCTTCGTACTGCTTGTCACGCTCCTCGCGGGCGTTCTTGTCTTTTTCCAGCAGGTTTACGTAACGCATGCCTAGCGTGTCAAGCTCAAAGCCGTCCAGCTCTTCTGCCATGTTGGCGTAAAAGTCTGGGGCCTCCTCGGGGCCCTTGGTCTCGATGCTCACCACGGCAGAGCCGTCTGGCATCTCGGTGATGTCCGAGAAGTCATCGGGCAACTCCACGTCCACGGAGCCGTCTTCGTTGGTCTCTAGCTCGTCTGGGTCGTTGTCGTAGGTGTCGGCCATTATTTAGCTTTCTTAAAGCGTTTCACGTTAATCAACTCGTAGTGCATCTGGTCGAGGTTTGGTGAAACTGTAACTTTTTCTTTAGTGTAACCCACGGGCTTGATGCTGCCGCCTTTGGCCTTGGTAATGTCGGCTTTGGTGGTGTCGTAAGTGCCACGGTTGCCTATGGCGGATTTTATTTTTTTGGGGTCATAAACGCCAAGGTTTTTCATCCCAGATTCAGACACGTAAAAACTGTCGTGGCCCAGTTTTTTTATGGCATTTTGTATTACAGACCGCTCTATGTGCTTCCAGTTATTTGGAATGTTTAACGAGCCAATGATTTTCATCTCATCAACTTCTTTATTTAAGGCTTTAATATGTTCTGGATTTTCGTAATCAAAAGGGTTAGTTACTTGCGCATGGACAGGCATTACGTGCCAAGGCCTTGGCTTTCCTAAAACCCAAGGTGGGCTTTTTAACCCCATGCTTTTGTCCGTTGTTGCCCATTTGCTTGCCCACTCAGGGTCGGGACTTAAAAATGTTGTGCCTGAAACAACAGGGTCCGCGCTACTTGTCTTGTATTTAGACGAATCAAATTCATTAAAGTTACGATTTGTTGCGTGGTACATGCGGCGCTTATCAACACTTGGCTTTAGAAACTTGGCAAGGTTGGCTTCGCGTTCTGCCGTTGGCAACACCTTGTGGTTGACGTGCTCCTCGGCCATCCACTCCTCTGGTCCAACGGTGCCGCCACCAGCAAAGCCAAAGGCCTTTTGGTTCATGGCCTTGGCGCGTGGCAAATCGGCTGCGCCAGCGGCCTTGTTGATCGCTTCCACTTCCTTGTCGTGCAGGATGCGGTTGACTTTCATTGAGCCGCCAATCAGCCAGTTACCCAGCATGTTGGAGTTTGTCTTGTACCGATAGTGCCCGCCCTTGGGTAGCTGGTCGGTGATATGGGCTTGGCTGGCGATCAGCTTGCCTTGGTCGTTATAACCGCGCTTGGTGGCCTCGGACTGCCAGTCCACATCGTTGGGCATCTCCACTTCGGCCCAGATGTGGTTGGGGTTGCGCAAACGCGGGGCGTTTACCCATGATGGGTATGGGTGCTCCTTACGAGCCATGGCTTTAGCGGCTTTGCTGTTACCCAGTACCGCAGCATGCGCGTCACGCAATTCCCTGATGCGGCGGGCTTCCACCTTCTGCTCTTCGTCCTTGTCACCAATGTGGGTGGCAATGGGCAGATCGCCAGCGTGCCAGCCCGGACGGTACGCCAAGTCGCCGATCTTGGATTTAACCTTCTTGGTGTTCGTGGTGGACTTCTCGCCTTCTTTGGCGGTTATCCACTTGTCCATATCCACCGGGGTGCTGGAGTCCACAAACAACGGAAACAGTTTGCCCGGCTGCTTTTTGTCAACCCGAAACATCTTGTAAGCCTTGACCGTCTTCTTGGGCTCTTCGTCCTCCACGCCGCCGCCCTTGGCGTATAGCGGCACGCCGTTTTGCGTCACGTCCTCGCGCATCTGCGGGGTGATGGGAAAGTGGTGGACCGGAACTTCCGTCTTTGCGCCTTGATGTGCGTAGGCATGCTGCCGCACCATGCGTTGTTGTTCTTCAGGTGATTGCGCTTGAAACTGGCTTTCGGTAAGGCCGTGATGCTGTGCTGGGGTGCTGACTATCGACACGGAACCCGGTTGCACTTGAGCGCCGTACTTCTTGCCGAACTGGTTCAGGAAGCTGGGGACCATCTTGTCGTAGAAGCCCTTCATGCCCTCGCCACCGGTTTGAAGGTTTATGCCCGTTAAGTGGTGACGACCTTGCAAAGGCAGTGTGCTCAATAGCCTTTCGGTAACCTCTTTACCGATATAGCTGGGCAACTCGTGCGGCTCAACTATTTTGTTTATGGCCTCGCCTTTATCGCCCGCCGCAATTAAATGTTTACTCTGCGGATCGTACTGAAGGCCGTTGATGTGCTTGGCCAAGCTGTACCGGTCAGCCTGCTCGGCACCCGGTGTGATGGCAATCGAGTCGTAGCCGTTTGCGGCTGCGTGGTGGATCATCTTCTTGAGCGCCAGCTCGTGCCAGTTCTTTTTGAACGGGGCGTTGGGCACCACGTTGTTGAGCTTGTGGCCAAGGTCTTGGGCCTCCGCCTGCGCCTTCATGACCTGCGGCATCAGGTCCATGATCTTGTTGTTGTGCTCGACCTTGGCCGCTTCCATGCGCTGGCGCACTTCGGGGTCTTGGTACAGCGGCATGTTGCCGCTTAACTTCTTGTCGATGTTCGCTGAATGCCCTTTTGCTTCTTCCAACTGTTCTTTCAACCGGCGGTGGGCAAGCTCCGCCGCACGAAACTGTTGCAAGCCTTCCGGTGTTGCGTAGCCCCTATCGCGGCCCTGCTGGTGCCAGTCAGACTGAATCTCTTCGATGTGCAGTATCTTCTCACCGTTGGGGCCAGTGCGGTCCTTGGCGCGGACGTGTGCCAGCACGTTGGGCTGGTCCCAATGGCCAGACGACGGGTCGCTAAACTCTTTGGCCCGCTGCTCGTTGTGCGGCATGCGCAGCAGTATCTCGCGGTAGTTGCTGCCGCCGGGGAGCGAATAATCTTCGTACTTGGTTGGCTCGTCCGGTAGCACATTCAAGCCACGGTTCTTCAAAATGCTTTTGGCCAGTGTGCTCTCTTCCAACTGTGGGGCTGGCTTGGACTTGAGCTGGGCTAGGAACTGCGCCCGCTCCATCTTGGGCAGCGCCATCAGCGTCTGCAACTCGCGGTCCTGCGCCTCCTGCGGCTTGTAGCCGGGCCGCTTGCTCAACTCGGTCATGAACTCAGCGCCAGTGCCCTTGGTGCGGGGAAGCTGCGCCGCCAGTTGGTCGATAGGCGAGTAAAAGCCTTTCACAGCTTGCGCTCCGTCATGTGGATGTCGTGGGTCGATCCACCAGCTTTTAACTTGTCAAGAATTGCGGTTTCGGGGATGCGGTACTGCTCCGTGTTGCCGTTGACTTCCCGCTTGACATCGTAGCCGGGCACGTATGGCGTGCGC
>Ga0209084_1001399_pt1 | contig 20314 bp, 34 predicted proteins | sample C_130820_MF_Meta_FD_187309 | JGI IMG/M metagenome (GOLD analysis project Ga0209084, IMG submission 187309) | Freshwater microbial communities from Lake Croche, Canada to study carbon cycling - C_130820_MF_MetaG (SPAdes) (version 2) | ecosystem: Environmental > Aquatic > Freshwater > Lake...
AGGATTAGAACTCGGCGACTTTATCAAGTATTTTCCACGAAAGAAAATGAATCAATACGCATTGTCCAAAATTTACGAGGATTAAAATATGTACAACAAAGTAGATTCTGAACTTGCCACCTTTGGAGCAGGCATCGGTGTGGGTATGGGTATACTTGCAATTATTTTGATGGCTACTAAATTGACTCCAGTTGAAATGGAAAAGACAGCCCAAAAAGAAGCAATTGCTCATGGCGCAGCGTATTATGAAGTTGACACTAATGGCGTTGTAAGTTTTAAATGGAATAAATGATTTTTATATGAAAAAAAAACAAACCCCAAGAGGTTTTGCATATTACGAATTTACCGAAGCGAACGGTGATGCATGCAATATTCAAAAAAGTAGCAGTGCAATGGAAGATTGCATTTGGCTGGGCAGCAAAAATATTGGATTAAAAGGCTTTATTCATACATACGGTAATCCATCTTGGCGAGACGTTACCGACGATCAAATCAAAGAAAAATTTGGTTTTCAAGACATTATTGCCAACAATCGCATGCACCTTAGCAGAGAGCAAGTCGCAGAAATCTTGCCGATTCTCCAAAAATTCGTTGACACTGGAGAGATTTAGAGCATACTAACCTCACGCTTTGCCTAAAGATATGAAATCTTCTCTCACTAATGTTCTCAGAAAAGAAATTGTCGGCAAAAAGATTGCCAAGCAGCAAGGGGTACATGAAAACTATTGGGGCAAAACCATAACTGATGTTAATCCTAGCTGGGGCAGATATAGAGATTTTTATCTATCTTATATGATTGTCACCAATGCTGAAGGGAATAATATTTTAATGGTTGACATTGATTTTGAATTGGAGTTTCAATAGATATATTTAATATGAAATATACGCCAGAAAACATTACTCATTTAGAACCAAATCAAATCTTTGTTTACGGAGCGAATTGTGGCGGCAAGCATGGTGCAGGAGCCGCAAAATTAGCCTTGCGTTGGGGCGCAAAGATGGGAGAATATGGCCTGAACGGTCAGACCTATGGCATCCCCACAAAAGACAAGAAAATTCAAACCTTGCCCCTTGACAAGATCCAGCTTCATGTTAATGATTTCCTTGCGACGGCGTTCTCTCACCCTGAATATGAATTTTTACTAACAAAAATTGGCTGCGGATTGGCTTTATACGAACCAAAAGATATCGCTCCTCTTTTCAAAGCAGTTAAAACTGGTGTTTTTGATAATGTAGTTTTGCCAGAAGAGTTTTATAAATATATTTAATATGACAACTAAACAATCAATCGACGACATCGTCGCTAAAACTTTTGTTGGTAAAAAGTTCATTAGTTCTGAATTTACCAAACTAGACGAAATGCTTTTAAACTCTGTTGGAAGTGAGTTTGCGTTGAGTTATTATAAATTCGAAACAGATGTAAAAGTCGCAGATATCGTAGGAAAAACAATAAAAGAGGTTGAAATTATTCCTGTTAGTTATTGCGATGTTGGTATCGCGCTCAAATTTGAAGAGTTCCGTCATTGGCTTTTCTTTTACATTGACGATGCAATCACTGTTGAAGATTAAAACTTGACATTCGCCACGCATTCACTAAGATCACCGCACAAATTATGAAAATCTCTCACAAAGGCGTTGAATACATTCTGGATATCGAAAAAGCAATTGAATTAGGCTTAATGCAGTCGCGCAAGCTTAATTCTGGCGATGTTTTTTGGAATCAAGGGTGCGAAGGATTCGGTCTTTTGATTATTAATGTTCAATTTCAAAAAGATCAATGGATTATTCTTTACAACAGAATCGGACCTTATAGCGACCAAGATTTTAATCAGGGCCGTTTTTTGTCAGAACAAGAAATCTGGAAGATTTTAGATAAGCATAAAGCCGTTTTCTTTAAAAACATTTCTAAAGATGTCTCAAATTTAATCGATTAAGTAATCAAAGTCTAGCGCATGAATATTTACCGTGCTCGCTGGAAGAACGCTCTTCGCAAGGCTGCGAAAGTGAATCGAATGCTCAAAAAGGGCTTTCTTATTCTTGAAAAGAACGGAGAAAAAGTCATCCCTTTTCAATTTGATTCTGCATCTCGCACTCTTTATCAAGAGACTAAAACGCCCGGTCATACTTTCAGATACATGATGTTTCAAGATGATAAACATTATGATCATGGCTTATACGCTCCTATTAAGCAGTTCAATAAAAGATTTGAAGGTTGGTTAGCAGTTAATCCAAAGAACCTGAGAAAGTTATTTTAAATATGGACAAAAACATCGTCATCGACGGCACCGAATATAAAATCAATCTAGAAAAAGCTATCAAAGATGGCTATCTGCAAAAAGCTGAGAAAGCTGAGAAGCGGAAAGTAGGTCAAATTTACAAAAGTGCAGATTTTGGTGAGCTTTATATTGTCGCGAACCTTGGCCGAGGCGAAGCTGCGCTTATTGGTTTATATGGAAAAGGGAATCGCTACATGGACCCTGTAGAAATTCGCAACACAGAAGACATTTCAGACGACGAATGGGCTGCTATGGCAAATGAAGATTTTATTTTTGTTGCTGAAACCTTTGCCGACATTTGAAAAAATCAATTGACTCGGCGGCGACAATAACATAAGCTGTCAGCACAATATCAATAGGAAGAAAACAATTGACTTTGGTATAAAACCTGATAACCTCTTATCACATGAAAAATAAAACTGCTAACATGTCAAAAGCTCAACTCAATATCCAAAAAGAAATTGAGAAGCGTAATAGTCTATTCAAGAAGGCAACCAAGGCTGAAAAGCGTGTGCTGATTGCCAAGGACGTTATCGCCCAAATCAAGGCAAATCGGTACGTCGCCACAAGCGGGGCGTTTGTTGAAGCTGAGTTTAATTCTGATATTGATGATTTTTCTCATATTTTAAATGAGGCGCATTATCTCATGGGAGCAAAACTCAAAGAAGCAGATGTTGCCGTTAAATATAATATTTCACTTGAGAAAGCAAAAGAAGGAATTAACTTTGTCAAAAAGCCTTTGCGTGAAGCGTATCTGGATGGCACAGTTGAAAGCTGCAATGTTTGTGCTTTGGGCGGCTTGTTCATGAGTTGCACTTTATACAACAACAAAACCAAGCTAGATGCTTTGGGCAGGTTTGGAGAAGCGTCGGATCTTGGTGACTTCATAGATCAAGAAGAGCCTATTTCCAATGGACTAGACAAGTTCTTTTCTCGGTCGCAGCTTGAATTGATTGAACAAGCCTTTGAAGGCGGTGATGGTTATTTTGGAGACGGTTGTTATACCCATGATGCATACAATGATGATGGCAGAAACTATTACACATATGCAGATAAATATCCAAAAGATAATGATCTTATGATCGCCATCATGGATAATATCGTAAAAAACAATGGTACTTTTGTTCCTGAAAAGTTTAAAATAGTCTGTATAAAAAACGACTTCTTTTATCGCGCATTCTAATTTGATTGGGGCTACTATTGTTGGCTATAATTATAGCGGAGTTGAATTAAACCCTCCTCAAAAGATTGTTGCCGTATCAATGGAAGACAGTGGTTTGGTGGTATATACCCATGATGAACGTGGAGTCGTATATCGACGGGATTTTGATGGATGCGTTTTAAAATTTTGAGAATGAATTTAGAGGGTCAATTATTGCTAAATCCCTAATAACTCAGTCGCCCAAGCTGTTTCGTTAGGGATTTTTCATGCCAACGGCACAGGTTCGGCGGCTGTATTGTTTAGTTCTGATCTTTTTAGTTGTTGAAATATCACTGTGTATAGTATATAATATAGATGAATAAAGCAGGTGATAATTGAGTAAAAAACAGTATAAAAAACATGCTGATTTTAGATGAGAAAAAAAGGGTAAAAAAGAGCTGAATAAGTAGTGATATTTGATGTGAAATTGTGAAATGGTAAATATTTATAAAAACATCGATTTTATTGGGGTTTATTGATGTTTTATGGGTCTAATTTAGATGGTTTAAGAGCCTCCACCACTGTATTTTACTATATACATTTTATACATAGATATATATATACAATATACAGTATAGAATAAACATAAAAGATATAGAAAGAACAAAATAAAGAAGGGAAAAAGGTTAGTGTCACACTTTTTACTATTTAAATCTTAAAAATCTTCAACTGCTACTGACAATACACGGGTTTTCAATAACTTGTGTATTTTTTTTTATTTATTATTAATATGCATATTTGGGCCTGTTTTTGATGTTTTTTTGTATTGACTACCGGTGCGAATGCTGTATGCTGGCGCAGACAAATGAATAAAACGCAAAAAATGCAAATAATTATGTATAAATATGCATATTTACTATTTGGATTCTACTTTTTTCTGATGCTTCACCGGGGCAACATTAAACCGTATGGAGATAATGCGTTGTTGTGGTATGGTTTTGTAGTTAATTTGATTATATTTTCTTATTTTATTTTCATTAACGGTACCGCGTTTGGTATCAGAACTACACTGAATAATATAGATCAAATAAAGAAAGATTTCATACAAGAAATAGACTCAAATAAAGAAATTTAATTTGCGCCGCTTTGTTTATTTTTACCGGTTTTTGGGCCTGTTTATTAATATTTTCCTTAATATAGAATGAAAAAATTAGAAAAAGAATTCACATCATTAAAATTTAATTTCAAACAAATAATGCGCGAAAAAGATTTTGCAATATACGAAAGAACTTACGAAGACGGCAAACATAAACATTACGAAGCCATCAAAATAAAATCACACAATGGATATGAAATAGCCGGAGTTAAAATCGCGCCGAGCGAATGCTATCCCGGTTCTAACAGTTGGGGAATAGATGGTTTTACATGCCAGACAAGAGAAGACGCGGTTAAAACATTGAACAGGATGATAAAAGAAGACTGCGCATATAAAGAAAGAATGCTGAAAAAGCTTAATAAATAGAACACAAATAAGCGACTTCATTTTTGAAAATCGCTTTATAAAAAAAGTGTTATTTTTGAATTTTAATCATTGCGCCAAACAACACTTAAGTCGGGCGCTGCGAATTAGTTTATTATTTTCTAGCAAGTATTTGACAATGTTTATTGCTAACTACAGATGTTGAAATATTAAACTCGAAACAACAAATAAGCTAGTATATTTAAGGTTTATGTAAATCTTAATCCAAAATATCAATCTATTAAGAAGTAACTCTTTTGTCTGTAAAACGCAGCTGTTGATCCGTTCCGCCGTATTTGCGACTAATCAAAGGAGACAATACAGAATAAAGAACTACAATATGTTACATTGAAATTCGTAATTGGGAAATTTATTTACACTATATTTATTTTTAAATATATAATTCACTTTAAATGCCAATTCTTTAAACATCGTCGATCCCTGTTTAACTGAAATTAATTTTATTTTTTCATTTTCTAAGATTTTCTTTTTTAGATGGTCTCTGATGAGCTGCATTTCAAATTGAGATTCTGTTTTAAAAAAGTTATCAGCTTTTATGTAATGTTGTAACCCATTTATTTCTACAGCTAAATTAAATTCTAGCAAATAAAGATATATTTCTAAACCAATTAACCATTTTGGGCGATAATTTTCTAAAATCTTAGCTTCTGGAAACCAAATTATAATCTGTTTTTTTACCAATTCTTGAATAAAAGACATATATTTACACAACTTTTCAAATATTCTCAAATATGAATGAGTTTTTGCGTAATAAGGGTATATGTATATACACTATTGAATGACTAGATGATATTTTAATAAAAGAATAGAATAAAACAAATTGCGCCAAAGATAAATTACGCCGAAAGTATTGACAAGGTGCGCGATTCTGATATACTGTACGCAACATAAAGATGCTGTAAACAATGAATAAACTTTTTGATCCGTATTTATTTGGGTTGTTGCTTGTTATAGGCGTAATAACATTACCTATGGTAATAGGAATTTTTATTCTTATCTACGCGGTGTTTTATCTGTTTTCTCACTTTTTTTTAAATTAAGAAATAGCGTATGAATATTAATATCTCATTTGAGACAAACGACGAAGTTAAAGAAGAAACTTTCTCAAGTGAAGTATTATATATACTAGATCAAATAAAAAATGCAGCTTTGGATAGTAAAAATAGCGCCCCAATTAATCGCAGCTTGAAAAACATCGCTGGCGATCATGTGGGAAATGTTCGGGTTCAGCGAAAAGCCTATTGACATCGGCGCAAAAACGATCTATAGTCACGACATGCTTTACAAGTACATCGGCATGTCGCCCAGCGATAAAATTGCTCCCAGAAATCAGTTCGTGGTTGAAGTTTCTCAAGAAGAGTTTGACTATATTCGCAAATATCCGTATCCTTCATACATGAGGGGCACATTAGCCGTCGCTCCTCAAAAGCTATCGGGATTTTGCACGAGACTCGGCACAACCGGCTCTTATGTCAATCCTTTTTACGAACAGCACACTGGTAATTGGCCAGTTTGGTTACGAGTTGATCAGTAAATAATTTCTTATACAGAAGTAAAATAAGGGTATTGTAGCGAATTGTTTCTATAATAATTTGGTAGCATAACAACCCGTTGCGTAACTACATAAAATCGCGACCTTCTGTATTCACTTTCTATATCTTATCTCAAATATACAAATCATTGTTATAAACATGTTGACAAATACATGAAATAAAGATATATTAAACAAAGTCAAATATGACTATTACACAAACACTAAACAAGACCAACGGTCGTTTCACGACCCTCGTAGTAAATAACAACCAAAATCGCACAACTTACTGCGCCCGAATCCTCGGAGCCACGGAAAAGACTGTACGATTCCAAGACGTTAACTCTGGCCAAGTTCGTCAAGTTAAGACAAATAATATTGTTTATGCTCGCAGTGGCCAGACTAGTTTTGGTCGCCGTTAATTAATATAACGACAAATAATAACATCCCAGTTAAATCCTCTTTTTGGATTTAACTGGGTTTTTCTTTTTTTACCAAATACAGTATAATACGATATAAGAGCAGATATAATACAAGATAACATTATATAAGATATAACACGATATAAGATAAAAGATATAAGATAAAAAAAATTGACGTAAGTTGTTGAATAAGAAGGACTTACAAATGGGGCCCCTCTCTTATGTAAGTTGTTGATATTCAAGGGGTTACACAAAAGGGGGGCCCCGTTCGTAACTCGTTGATTTCCAGGCACTTACACAGATGGCACAATTCCTGCCCCCAGCAAGTCGCATGCCAAGCGGCGGCAAAGCGGGCAAAAAAAAACCTCCCTTTTGGGGAGATTCGCGATTGTCAAACTTAATTCGCTGACATGTTGAGTTCGTCCGCCGCCTTCAACACGACCTGCCCACGAGACACAAGCGTATTGAAGTTACCCCGTTCGAACTCAGGATCTGCGTCCTTCTTGCTAGTGAACAAGCGCGAAAAGAAATCTTGCTTCTTGCGGGAACCTGCGCCGAATTCGGAGGACAGGGTTTGCTTCATGCGAAAACCGAGCTTTTCCTCGCCGCCAGTGCTTTCGTGACTGTAAAAGTCAGTCACGGCAGAAAAAGCGTCGAGAAGAGTTTCGCCACCGTTTCCAGCGCCATCTTCGAACAAGTCGGTCAAACGACCGATGGTGTTCAGCGTGCGCGTGCTGATTCCCTTTTCTTCGTCCGAAACCCAACCGGCAAACAGTGCGCGAGCTTCCGCGATTTGAACCGGAAATTCATTTGCGATCTCCAAAGCCTTCTTGAATTGGGCATTGACTCCGACGAAGTTGTCAATCGCCTTTTCCATGTTCTCGATCTTTGGGATCATGTTTTTGGAATGGCGGATCTTGAAACGGAACTCGCCTGAATAGTCACCCATTACGATGTTAAAGGTGTTACTACACACGACGCACGTTGATGAATTGACGCCGTACAGGTTGGTGCTTTGGTCGATGCTGTCCAAAAGAGAAAAGCGATTCTTAAAAGAGCGTTCACCAACTTTATACTCGTCGACTTCCGTTCCTAGCTTGACCGTGACGAAACGGCGGCAACGGTCGAAAAGAGTACCTGCCGATTCGATCACTGCGCCGCTACCACCGACGCTGTTGTTCACAATTTCCCAAAAACGCTGGTTGGTGATGGCGGTGTATGTGTCGGCAACGGGAACGCCAGCGGGTTGGCCGTCATCGGTGCATCGGAAATATCCCCAACCCTCAAGCGGGGTGTCATTTCCAACCAGCAAAGGCTGGCGTTCAATTTCGTAAGGGAAGGCGTCGACGAATTCGATAGCAGGCTTGACAATAGTGCCGCCGTGCCAAGCCATTTCGAGACCAACGTGAATATCGCGGAGAGAAGCGTTGCGAGCCATAAGTTTCAGAAGTCAAACAGACGTTGTTGTTGTAACTGACAAGAAGAGAATGCCTGATATCTTGAAAGTGCGCAACGGTTTTTTCGATTTGTTTCACGTTTTCTTTGTGACTGGTCGGCAAAACATGAAGCGTGCCAAGTCTGAATTTTTTGTTAATTTTTTTTGCTTTCTTCTGTTGACACGCTTTGCAGAACCTGGTATAAGCGTGTGTAACTCGTTGATATTCAACGACTTACGTCGGCGGGGGGCCGTGCTGGGCAAAACAGTTGTAAGTTGTTGATTTGCAGGCAGTTGCGAATGGGGCCCCCCTTCGTTGCAAGTCCTTGATATTCAGCAACTTACGACAAAGAGGGGCCCTAGCTGTAACTCGTTGATTTCCAGGTGTTTACAAAAGTCAAGTTTTATTTTTAAAACAAACAACAAAAATCCCTTGCGCTTGTAGTACAAGTGTCTATTGTAAAGGTATGGATTTTGAAACGCTAAAAAAACAGATAGAAGATGAGATTTTAAAAACTTATCTTACTGCGGAAAAGTACTTTGGCGCGTGTTTTGATTTGCCTGTCGTCACGTACACCTTGCGCGGTCGCACCGCAGGAGTGGCCCGCCACTCAATCAATACGATCAATTTTAACAAACAAATTTTACTTGACAACCCTAGCGACTTCATTAAGCGCACACCTGCACACGAAGCCGCCCACCTTATTGCTTTTAAGATGTTTGGGGTTTTTATTATGCCTCACGGCAAAGAATGGAGGCGCGTTATGGTTATGCTGGGCCTTTCGCCTGTAAGGTGTCACAGCTATGTAGTCAAAACTGGACATGAATATATTTGCAAGTGCAAGGATAAAATTTATAATCTTTCCACCGTTCGTCACAACAAGATTCAAAAAAGTAAGCAATTTTGGTATTGCAAACTCTGCGGAGAACAGCTAGTGTGGAAGAAGCTTTGCTGCGAAGAAAGAACTTTGATCCCAGTTTAATCAATCTTTTATGACAAAAACGACTATTAAGTTTTATACCGAATCCGTTTATGGTGTTGATCGTGAAAAGTTTTTGAATCACACTCAACGAGATATTTATAAAGCCTTGACTGGCAGGCTTACTCTCGACAGTATCTCTCGCGAACTACTTCGCGACTTGACTGGTGGTGGTATTGAGTTTGAACAAGTTATAAACCCTAAACATACCCAGTGTGTCGCATAATTAGTTTTTATGAATGGAATTATTTGTTATTATTAGTATTTCTCTTTTGTTGTTAATTAGTCAAAACAAAAAACATAAAAAATGAGCGACAACATTCAATTCAAAAGTAAGTACAAATTGAACGCTGGCCATCTTGGCGGCGATACTGGTCACGGATACGAGATTCCGCCTGACGCTTGTGATCTTTGGCACTCGAAGTTTCGCGAATGGGAGATTCGTCGCGGCTTTGCGCATCCGAATTCATTTGGTTCTCACGTCAAGTTGCGCGGCGTCGCTTTACGAGCTAAAACCGCATATTTGAATAAGTTGGCCGCACAAGCCAAAAAAGAATCAGCTAAAAAAAAGCCAGCCAAGAAAAAAAGTATTAAAAAGTAATTGACGATGCATCGATTATCATTTATAGTCTTTAAACGATGACACTTTCACAGTTCCAAGCCGCTTTTGCAATCGCCAAGGATTCTGACCGGGATCTCTCCAATGTGGATGACAGCATACTGTTTGGATGTGGTTTATCCTCGTTCAAGCCGGTGCATACGACGTTGGAGGCTGTTGCCAAGTTGATTCGGTGGCAGGCTTACCAATTCAATGGTGAATGGGATTCCGAAGCCTTAAACGAAGTTGCAACGCTTGGCAGAAAGAATTTTTTGATTCTCGGTTGACTTGTCGCGAAACGGTGATAAAGTATTTATGTAAATAAGATTTTGGTTGTATGTCGGTAGTGCACAACTGACGAACAACCCGGTGCTGTGGGAAAAGTTGAACACCCCCTTTCTGCCGTATAAAAGAATAAACGACAAACTCATGTTCTTCTGCTGGTGTATTCAAAGTAGCGAATAAACCAAGCGAGGTTGCTGAAAAGCGTTCAAAGTAGCGAACGGTTATCCCCTCTTATCTTCTGAGGTTAATAGATGATTGACGGTGTGAATAGAACATCTAGTTTTTAATAAATTCGCTATTTATTAATAGTATCTAGGAGTCTGTGGCGATTAGCTACCGCCACAGGTTCGAAAACTAGAAGAGCCAGAGTAAGGACACCTCAAAGTCTTTATTCTGGCTTTTTTTTATAATGTATTCGTCTTGTATTGTAAATAATAAACAAATAAATAATAAATAATAGCGGTTTAAATAATACAATTTAAATAATAAATAATTGCCGACATATATGATAAAATTATAAACCGTTGATTATCAACGAGTTACGAACGGGGGCCCCCTTCTGTGTAAGTCCTTGATATTCAAGGGGTTACAAAAAAGAGGGGCCCCATTTGCAAGTCCTTGTGTTTCAACGACTTGCGCGGGGGAAAATTTCCCTTGCCTTTCTTAGCGTTTACACCTGTCAATGCTGTTTGTACGTCACGACCGCTACGTTTCGATCCCAACAGTTGCGACAAGTCAAACATTTATTTCCTTGGCTTGAGCTTGGGCAAGTGAATTCTCCCTTGCTTACTGCGGAAGCTACAACGCCATACTTTTCAGCAATTGCAATCGGTGCCTTGCCTTCTAACATAAAAGCGGAAAGCCGCACCGTCAAATTGACAGGGAATGCACCGTTTTTCTTTACGTACTGCGAAACGATTAAAAGCTCTTTCGTTGGCAGCCAGAAAGCGATATGTGGAAGATTTTTTGCAATTTGTACAATGTCTTCTAACATTTTAACGGATTGAACGTCGCCGGAATCAAAAAATCGAAAAAAACCGGAAGCTTCCGTTCCTCCAATCGCAATCGTCATTGCCGCAATCCAAGAGGCGTCGCCGATCTTATCGAAACGACGTTGCATTGCATTTTTTACGTTCGGAAAACCGTAATTGCCTTTCAACGCGTAGCATTTAGAGCAAACGCTATCTTTTACCTTCCTTAGCTTACCTCCTGTCTTGCACAGCCAAGCCGGAATTGAAAAGGATTGGCAAGGCATCTTTGACGGAGCGGAAAACCCTCCTACAAATTCCACCGCTTGTTTGACAGTCATTTTTTGCATGTGCTGAATTTATTCCAAGGCTGCGATGCGCGCAAGCTTTTTTGCAGAAATCTCGTTTTCAATTTGTTGGCGGAAAGATTCGCTTTCGGCCCACACCATTTTTGCAAAGGTGCGGCGGTTTTGAGAGTCAAGCTTTTTTTGCTCACGCTCTTGATTCGTCCAACGTTGGCTGCGGGGAATGAATGTATTCACGGAGCGAAGATAAGCGTTGACAAGGCGTCACGCAAAGGTTTTTTTCATTTTGTGGCAGAATGCGGAGCAGTTACCATGCCAACCTGGAAGTCAAGAAAAAAAATAAAAATCGCATAAACCGTTGATTATCAACGAGTTACGAATGGGGCCCCCCGCAGTTGTAAGTCTTTGATATTGAGGCGCTTACGTCTGCGATTTGAAAAACTTGGTTGACGGCAGAGTCCCAACAATTTCCTCTGCTTTATATAAACTTGGATTGGCCTAGAACCTCGTCAACCAAGAAAAATTGCTCTGGTTTTCATTTTTTGTTCAGCAGGTCCAGACCCCATTTTCCAAGCTGCATTACCAGTCGCCCCATGCTCGGCATCTATTGACTGGCACTCTCTTGGTCAGCTGAAGTTGATTTTCAACTCTTTTAGAGTCTAACGATCAACTGAAAATAGATTATCAGACTTTTACCAAATGTCAATGCATTTCCATTGCCAATCAAATTTTTTTGAACGGTGCAATAAAAACAGTGCCATTCTTGGAGACTGTGCCAGAAATTAACATTTTTGTTGCCAAAAGCTCGCCCTTCGTAAGCAAGACCCGTTTCTTGGAACTCTTGCGACCCTTTTCATACACCGTAGTTCCGTTGGCGTCAACCCATTTTTCAGTCTTCATTGTGCAGATAGTGTATCAGCGATTTAATGAAAGTCAACAGTTTATTATTGACCACACAATTCAAATTGATCAATTTCCAGGTCGTACAAAGCTTCTTGCAAAACAACGGTGCCAATCTCACGAATGCCGTGAACGGGATGAAATTCGATTACTTTTCCATTGGCTTTTCCATGTCCAATGGTGGTAGCATAAATTCCTTTGTTTAGACCTGCAAGAAAATCGTCTTTGTGCAAGTCAATGTTAAGAGCAATCACTTGTTTGATGTTGCCCGCGACGGCGGCGTAAATCTCAATTTCATTCATGCGCTTACTATATACAGAAGATTGATCGCGTCAATAACAAAAGCGTGATTTTTATTTTTTTTATTTTCTTGACAAGCGTGAATCTAATTTTAGCCATCCTGCGTAAAGCGTTGATTATCAAGGGGTTACGTAAGCGGGGGGCCCCATTTGTAAGTGCTTGAATATCAACGGTTTATAAAGAAAAACCCCTCCCGTTATCTAACGGAAGGGGCTAGCCTTGCTTTTACGCGGTTACAAGGCGAGGGGATGAAAACTAACCAGTCACATTAAGACCGCCGCAATCCCTGAAAATTTACAGCGTAACGATAAGATCTTTGGCTTTTTCGATCTTGTCAAGAGCTTGTTTCTTAAAATCTTTAATGTAGGTTCCATCTTCTTTATTAATGGAAACTTCCACAGCTGCTTTGGCGGCAGACAAAGCTTCACACAGTATCTTAAATTCTTCAAGAGTCAGTTTCATGTGTAGAAGATAGCAGAGTGTCGGCGATTGTCAAATTATTTCTCAAACAAGTAGACCTGTCCATCACGACTACTTATGATTTCGGCGCGGATAAAGCTGTTCTTTGCGACCGCAACGCAAATCAAATCAAAACAAGCTGTAAGACTTTCGCGATTGTGGGTGAAGATTTTTTCCCAAATCGTGTTCGGCGTCGTAATCAAAACGGTGTAAGTAGGTTTCATGTGAGAGAAAATAGCTTAATTTTTTTAACCCGTCAAGCGATAAAGTAATCTTTGCCAATTTTATTGAGGATTTTTTGCGATTTTAAATATCGAAGAGCTTTATTGACAGAATTAGAGTTTAAGGCGTAATTTGAACTCTCCAAAGTAAAACAAATAGAAGACGAGGAAGAACCATCGTACCCCATGTCGTTTTCAACACAAATTTTCATTTCCTCTAAGATTGCTAATTGAACTAAAATTCTCATGGGCAAAACGTTTCTGGCAAGCTGGGTAACCGGAACGCCGTTTTTAATTTGAATTTTACGTATGGCGAAAATATTAGATTGAAGTTTCATTGCAGTTAATCTAACGAAAGCTTTGCACCTTGTCCATTATTTTTTAAGAAAAACATAACAAAGAAAAAGCTTGACAATCGCCGACCTAGTTATTGCGAACCTTCGTAAGCCGTTGAATATCAACGGGTTACGCAAGCGGGGGGCCCCAGTTGCAACTCCTTGAGTATCAAGGGGTTACAGCTGAAACTCGTTACTCTTCGGGTTCGGCAAAAACAATGTCTTGACAAGCTTGACACATTCCGCTAATAAGGTATTCTTTGCGGCTAAGTTCATCGCTGAATTCGCTTGCGGACTTACCACAAGTCGCACATATCCACCGCTTCATCGAAGCAGTTCGTGAACGTCCAAAGTTCGCGACTGCGGTTTTGTCAAGAAAATTGTTGATTTCGGGGCTTTTCATTTTTTTAATCTTTTTCGATGGTGAACTTGCCAATCTTGTTTCCGTTGACATCGACGATGGGATAGTCAACCAAACAAATACTGTCGTCAAGAACTGCATTCAAAACTTCTTCTTTGATGCGTTCCATGATTTTTACTGTCTGCTTAACAGGGAAGTCTTCGAAGCTGGCGTTGTAGGTTGAGAATTCGATTTGGATTTTCATTACTTGGCGGCGCTGGATTGTTCGGAAAGTTCGCGGAGTTCGCGGAGTTGAGCGTCAAACCAAGCGTTGGCTTCTTCGACTTCTTCGGGCGTGAGGGTGATAAAGTCGCGAAGATCGGATTGATGATCAACCATTGAATTCATGGACAAAGTATGCCTGGAAATTGATCGGTGGCAATAGTTTTTTTGTTTTTTTTCATGAAGAAAGTGCTTGACAAACGAAAACTTAATTTCTATTGGCTGTTGTAACGTGTTGAATATTAATGGGTTACAACGGCGGGGGGCCCCAGTTGTAACCCTTTGAATATTAAGATGTTACAACTGTGAAGACCTTAATTTAATTGGCAGCCAAGTCAAATCTTTTTCCCATCTTTATCAAACAAATCGATGCTAAAAAGCGTCATCACTTCATCACTGTCTTTTTCCATCGGATCGCCGTTTTGCAAAACGTCCCAGAGCGGAACGAGGATTACGCCGTCAACGCTCAGATATTTGAGGAAAGTATTGTCAATGTTCATGAGAAGAACTTAGTTGGTTCGTTGTGTTTTGTCAATGCTTAAATGTTTATTGCCAAATAGTCAAATACATTTTCGAAAGCTGAAAGATTAAATAGCAAATAGCAAATAGAGATTGGGGAGGGATGAGGCGGCGCGCCGCCCGCAGTTCACAGGCTCCGCTTCACCTTGCGCCAGTACACGTTGGTGGCCGCTTTATCAACGCCTTTCGGCCCGCCATTGTGGATTTTCGCTTGTGTCTTGTAATCCTTTTCTAAAACCGCCGCCTTGGCATACCTGTTTAAGTAGGCTGTAACTACTTTTACAGAATAAGAGTATTCGGCGCAGTCACTATATTTTCCGCCGATTGATTTGTTAAAAGACACGGCATCTTGCCAGTAGCTTTTGTGGATTTGAAAAGGGCCAAGCGCACGCCCGTTGTCCCCAAGGATCGCGCCATTGCGTCCGCCAGTTTCTGCCTCGTGGATAGCTGCGACAAATCCAGCATCTAGATTGGCGGCCTTTACTATATTACAGAACGCGATAAAGAATAAAATAAATTTCATGAATATATATCAATATAGATCCCATGAAAAGGCGGGCATTTTAATCGAAGCTTCGATTAGTTTATCTATTATAAAATCCTCTTGCTTTTCGGCTTGTTTAAGAATCAAATCAATTTCGTCTTTATTAAAAGCATTTTCGTTTTCTATGAAAACACTTATAATTCCTGGACAGCCTTCGCTCCATGCCGCGTCCACGAGCAAGGGCACGCGCACGATATCGTCAATTTTAATTTCAACTTCAATATATACAATCTGCATATGTACACAATAAGCTTTCTTTGACTGATTGAAAGAAAAAACTGAAGAAAAGAAAAGAAAATAGTTGGCACGAAAGATGCTGTGTAGCAATATATATGCCAAGTCGAAGTTGGCATGAAAAATGCTATAGCCGAAAAAACACGTAAGTTGTTGAGTATCAAGGAGTTACAAATGGGGCCCCCCGCTTTTGTAAGTCCTTGAATATTAAGGGGTTACGCGGGCGATGTTAGAAGTCGCTAGATGAATCGTAGTCCCCGTCATCGGGGTACATATGGGAGTCGTCGACGGAATCCTCGGCGAAGTTGCGGCCATCCTCGGCAGCGTCGTCGGCGTCGCACCCGTAGAAGTCTTGGACTTCCTCGGTGGTGACGGTGGCGAGGGGAGCCGTTTCGGACTGGGGGTCAAGCATCGAGTTCATGCCGAGAGCATGACACAGACGAACAACCTAGCAACACTTTTTTTCATTTTTTTTTCATCTCTTTTTTGGCATGTTAGTTGCTTATGATCAAATAGATCACAAATAGATTTTTTGTAAATAGCAAATAAATAAATAAGTGTTGGCATGGGACTTGCTAGGCGAGCACGTTTCATGCCAAGTGGCGGTTGGCATGGGACTTGCTAAGAGGGGGCGCTTGCGTAAGTCGTTCAGTATCAAAGAGTTACAAAAGCGGGGGCCCCATTTGTAAGTCCTTGAATATCAAGGGGTTACGCAAGCCCGTTTCAGGGCAAGCAAAAGCCGTGCCGAGTGAACCTCGGCACGGGAGTTGCTGTTTTCACTCGCAGGGCTCTATACTTTCCACGTTTTCGAGCTTTAACGTTAACATGATGGGTTCACTCTTGGGGGCTCCTTTGTAGCGTTCAATCGTGCGCATCTCTGTAGGGGAGGGAGCTCTTCCGTTAACGAACCATTTCACTTCTATGGGGGATGCCGTTGTTAGGAAAGCGATGTAGCGTTCCCCTGAGGTTTTATGTTTCACGATCCCCGCTTCGCTTGTCCACTCATACCAAGGCGAAGCCCCCGCCGGTTCACTTCCCATTGCCCGCATTTTTGCTTCGAACATTCCGGGTCCGGAGACTTGCAATTGTGAATATTGCACTTCCTTAGTCACTGTGCCCGCCAATGGGTTAACGGGCAGACCTCTGCCGCCTTTCAAAAGCTTGGCGTCGCCAATTGTGACGACTTTTACTTTCTGTCCAGTGCGCAAGGAAGGGAAAGTGGTGGCGGTGGTGGTGATTTCGGAAACGTTGTTTTTCATGACGCGGACAGTATGGGTGAAAGACTGTCCACCGTCAAGACTTTCGAACGGTTTTTTTGAAAGAATTTTTTGCCTGGACTTGGTACGGGACTTGCTAGGCGAGCACGTTTCATGCCAAGTCGAAGTTGGCATGAAAAATGCTATAGCCGAAAAAACACGTAAGTTGTTGAGTATCAAGGAGTTACAAATGGGGCCCCCCGCTTTTGTAAGTCCTTGGCATTCAACGGGTTACACAAGCCCGTTTCAGGGTAAGCAAAAACCATGCCAAGGTGCACTTGGCATGGAAGGTGCTTTACTGTTGCAATTCTGCGACCTTTTCTAAAATTTTTATTTTTTGGAGATCGCCAATTTGGCGATTCTCCGACACGTATCCAACTAGCCAGCCCGAAAGCCGGTCGAATAACGTCGAGTCTTGGCTCGGCGCGTTCATGATCTCATTGCCTAACTGCTTCACTTGGTTCGATAAGGTGTTTTTCATGCCGTGAACCTACAGGAAGACGGGAGCGGCGTCAATAGCTTCGGGCAGTTTTTTCAAAGTATTTTTTGCCAGTGTGGGCGTGGGCAGCATGAACCGTGCCAAGTTAAGGTTGGCATGCATCTTGCTGGGGAGCAACTAGTGTGCCAAGTTAAGGTTGGCATGCATCTTGCTAAGACGGGGCGCTTACGTAAGTCGTTGACTACGAAGGAGTTACAAAAGCGGGGGGCCCCATTTGTAAGTCCTTGAATATCAAGGGGTTACGCAAGCCCGTTTCAGGGCAAGCAAAAGCCGTGCCAAGGTGTACTTGGCACGGGAGTTGCTCAGTCCCAGTCGGCCTGCGCCTCGGCGCGGGCCTCGGCGCGGGCCTCGGCGGCGTCCGCCGCCGCTTCGAAGGCGAGGCGGATCGCCTCGCCCTCTTCTGCCTGCGTCAGGTCGACGCCAGCATGGCTGGCGTCCCACGCATCGAGAACCTCGCCCGACGCTTCGGTGTCGGGCTCTAGCTGTTCGCCATAGGCTCCACGCGCCCCACGGCAGGAACTACAGAGTTCAACCTCTGCGGTGATCTGGATATCCTTGCCGTCCCGTTCGATAGTCATTTCAATTTCCATGCGCTGAAGGTACGGGAAAGCCTGTCTGCCGTCAACACTTCTGAACGGTTTTTTCCAAAAATCTTTTGCCTGGACTTGGTACGGGACTTGCTAGGGGAGCACGTTTCATGCCAAGTGGCGGTTGGCATGGGACTTGCTAAGAGGGGGTGCTTGCGTAAGTCGTTGAGTATCAAAGAGTTACAAAAGCGGGGGGCCCCATTTGTAAGTCCTTGGTATTCAAGGACTTACGCAAGCCCGTTTCAGGGCAAGCAAAAGCCGTGCCGAGTGAACCTCGGCACGGGAGTCGCTAGTTTCGCACAAAGGTGAAGGACTCTAGTTTTGACAATCCATTTTTTACCTTGGCGATGGTTTCCTCCCAGAATTCGACGTTTTGCTTGAGTGTTTTCGCTTTCGATAGAATGTCGTTCAAACGGTTCAAGTCGTTGTCCAACGACACTCTAATAGCGACGAACTCGTTATAGGACATTGTCGTTTCAATTTTGACAAGTTCAGGAAAAGTATTGTTTTCCACGGCGGTGGTGGCGGTGGTGGTGGTGGCGGTGGTGGCGGAGGAGTTGTTTTTCATGACGCGGACAGTATGGGTGAAAGCCTGTCTGCCGTCAACACTTTCGAACGGTTTCTTTGAAAGAATCTTTTGCCTAGACTTGGTACGGGACTTGCTGCGCAGCAAGGGTCATGCCAACCTTGGAATCCCCCCCCATTTTTTGAAAAACAAAAAGCTTGACAGCCTGTACAAAGCGGGGGGGGAAGGTTTCTTCATTCTCTCATTCATTCATTCTTTCTTTTATTCTTTCATATATCCTTTTGTTATTTCTTTCTCTTATTATTGATTTGATTCAACCTAACCGTTTACCCAACTCAGCAGAAAAAAAAGCACAAAAATCTGACCCCCCCTTATTTTCGAAAATCAATGAAAAAAAGCTATAATCCTAAAAGGTGAAATCAAAAAAATAGCCGCCCACCTTCGCCACAGATGACTAATTCTTTAAAAATATGTCGAAGTTGTAAAACTCAAAAGTTTGTGCTAGATTTTCCTTTTTTCTCTACTAGTAATGCAGGTAGAAAAAATACATGCAAGACATGTACAAAACATCTTTCAATATTGCGAAAAAAATTAAAATCACAAAACGCCCCACCTGTTTCGGGAAACTGCCCAATCTGTGGAATGTATACTGCGGATTGGATATTAGATCATTGTCACTTCTCTGATGAGTTTCGCGGCTATATATGCAACAGTTGTAATTTAGGACTTGGGCGATTTAATGATGATGAAAAATTATTATATAAAGCTATAGAATACTTGTCCAAAAAAGATAAAATACTTGATTACTATATATAATGAATCGCTTCGTTACTCACAGTGATAAAAACTATCTTAAATACGCCGAAAGGTTGTTCGAGTCTCTTCAAAACAATACAAACACAGTAATCATCTATTATACTGTAGATTTCCATTACAAAAGTAAGTACAAAAATGTAATTCCAGTATATTTCTCTACTAAAGATTATGTTTCTTCTTCTTCTTATGAGAAATTAGATAACAAATCGTGTTTAGTGTTTCTTAAGCCTGTCATCGCCGAACTAACACTAAAAAATTATGCAAAAAACACTGGCGATTCGTTTTGTTATATAGACTGCGACTGTTTGGCTAGAAAACAACTTGATTCTATTTTTAATCACGCGCAAAACATCACTAATTATCCTTTATTAAATCGTGCGTGTTTTGAATATATCATATTAAATAGTTACGGCAATCCTTATATTAACAACTCTTTTGATATAAACAAATGCATAGAAGCCGAACTCTTGAAAGCTTTAAATATAGATTTAAGCTTAAGAACATCAACTTATGTTCAAACTGGTGTTTTTGTATTCAATAGCGAATGCTTGGATTTTATAAATGAATGGAAGAATACTTGTTTCTTGGATTTTATATTTAATGATCAATTTAAATACGCCGCATATCATGAGGAAACAGTGATTAACTGTCTTCTTTGGAAAAATAAATACTCTAATAATTTATCTCAAACACTAATAAACATACCTTACGAACAAGATGAAAAGTCTTCTGCCGCGAACATCGCGAGAATGAACGGGGCCCTTAAAAGTCCTAAAAACAATAGTTATTTGTTAACAGACTTTTGTTGTATTCCCGCCGAAAAAGATATGAATAATCTATATTTCTATCATGGAAAGGTTTCAGATGCCGAGTATAATATATTTAAAAAAATGAATCATCGCCTTTTACTAAAAATTCATTCTCCTTCTTTGGGGGATACAATCGCTTGCACACCCACGTTGAGAAAACTGTATCATGCATATGGTAAAAAACTAACAGTCGCCACTCATCACAA
>Ga0209084_1001401_pt1 | contig 20285 bp, 14 predicted proteins | sample C_130820_MF_Meta_FD_187309 | JGI IMG/M metagenome (GOLD analysis project Ga0209084, IMG submission 187309) | Freshwater microbial communities from Lake Croche, Canada to study carbon cycling - C_130820_MF_MetaG (SPAdes) (version 2) | ecosystem: Environmental > Aquatic > Freshwater > Lake...
TTTTAACATTGCTAACATTACTAAGAGTCCTAACTGTACTAACAGCTTTAACATTGCTAAGAGTCCTAACTATACTAACAGTTTTAACATTGCTAACATTACTAAGAGTCCTAACTGTACTAACAGTTTTAATATTGCTAACAGTGCTAAGAGTCCTAACTGTACTAACAGTTTTAACATTGCTAACATTGCTAAGAGTCCTAACTGTACTAACAGTTTTAAAATTGCTAACAATACTAAGAGTCCTAACTATACTAACAGCTTTAATATTGCTAACAGTGCTTAGAGTCCTAACTGTACTAACAGTTTTAAAATTGCTAACAATACTAAGAGTCCTAACTATACTAACAGCTTTAATATTGCTAACAGTGCTAAGAGTACTTACTGTGCTAACAGTTTTAATATTGTTAACTGTGCTAGGAGTCCTAACAGTTTTAACTTTGCTAACGGTAAGTACTAAGAGTCCTAACAGTTCTTAATAATCTGGAGCGCTCTTTTCTAATTCATATCCGAATAACCGACCGCTTCTCCTTTTAAAGTTCCGCTGGTACAGGTTGTAATTCTTACATTTACAAAATCTCCAATTTTATAATTCTCCTTCGGAAAAACGACAGTTATGCTTTGCGAATTTCTACCAGAAAATTCCTCTATTGATTTTTTGGATACTTTTTCTACTAAAACTTCAACTGTTTGCCCTATGAATTGTTCAGAGCGCAACCAGGCGTGTTTTTGTTGCAAATCGACAATTTCTTGTAATCTTCTCAATTTTGTAGCTTCGGGGACATCATCTTTCATTTTCCGTCCTGCTAATGTTCCGGGGCGTTCAGAGTAGGAATACATGTATCCGAAATTATATTTCACATAGTCCATTAAACTCAAAGTATCCTGATGATCTTGTTCGGTTTCTGTTGGAAAACCCGAAATCATGTCTTGTGAAATCGAGCCATTAGGAATAATAGATCGGATTTTATCAATTAAAGCCATGTATTCTTCCCTTGAATGAAGGCGATTCATTTCTTTTAGAATTCTGTTGCTTCCTGACTGGACCGGTAAGTGAATGTGTTTGCAGATATTTGGATATTTTGCTATAACGTGCAATACACTTTCGTGCATATCTTGCGGATTAGAGGTCGAAAAGCGCACTCTCATTTTTGGAAAGCCAAGAGCTACCATTTCGAGTAACTGATCAAAATCGATTGCTGTAGCTTTTTGTATTTCACTTGCATTTGCGAAGTCTTTTTTCAAACCTCCGCCATACCAAAGAAAGCTATCTACATTCTGACCTAAAAGGGTAATTTCTTTGAATCCTTTGTCCCACAAATCCTGAATTTCTTTCATAATACTTTGTGGTTCCCTACTGCGTTCTCTGCCACGGGTAAAAGGCACTACGCAAAAGGTACACATATTATCACATCCTCGTGTTATAGAAACTAAAGCTGTAATTCCGTTACTCATTAATCGAACGGGAGCGATATCACCGTAGGTTTCGTCTTTGGACAGAATCACGTTAATAGCATCGCGACCTTCTTCGACTTCACTTAATAGGTTGGGTAGGTCTTTATAGGCATCAGGGCCCACCACGAGATCGACAATTTTTTCTTCTTCTAAAAACTGGCTTTTTAAACGCTCGGCCATACAGCCTAGGACGCCTACTTTCATCTTTGGATTGATGCGTTTGACGGCATTGTATTTCTCAAGACGTTTACGAACGGTTTGTTCGGCTTTATCGCGAATGGAGCAGGTATTGACCAAAACCAAATCGGCTTCTTCTAAAATTTGTGTTGTATTATAACCATTATCGGATAAAATGGAAGCCACGATTTCGCTATCCGAAAAATTCATCGCACAACCGTAGCTTTCTATAAATAGTTTCTTCGTATTCTCGGGTTTTTGTTCTAAAACAAGACTAAGGCCTTGCTTACTTTCTTCAATAATCTTTTCCATAAAACAGGCTCAAAGGGCTAATTTAGTGCAGTGCAAATATACTATAATTTCAATAAATATGACAAGTTGTCAGACGAAGATTTAACACTATTTTATTGTACTTCCTGCGCTTAGTAAAGTTAAGTAACTATCGTGGCTCAAAAAAAATATAAGTAGTCGTATTTTCGTATGGTATCTCTGGTAGTATTATTCATATTATCATTCTAATTCATTCAAAATCATTCGGTTTCCGACTTGGTCGTGGATTTTCTGAAAGGTTTCTAATGATAAATGCTAGTCTAAGGAGAGGTTAGAGGTATCTCTGGTGGTGGATTTTCTGAAAGGTTTCTTAGGATAAATGCTAGTCCAAGGTGAGGTTAGAGGTATCTCTGGTGGTGGATTTTCTGAAAGGTTTCTCTCAGGATAAATGTTAGTCTAAGGTGAGGTTAGAGGTATCTCTGGTGGTGGATTTTCTGAAAGGTTTCTCTCAGGATAAATGCTAGTCTAATGAGAGGTTAGAGGTATCTCTGGTGGTGGATTTTCTGAAAGGTTTCTTAGGATAAATGTGTGTGCAAGCTGAGGTTAGAGGTATCGTTATCTTCTGCTGAATTAAGAAATAGAAATTAATGTTGGCTATCCCATTTAGAGGGAAAACTTACATCAGGATTTGCTGGGAGCAGACGGTTGGCAATTGCTTCGGGATTTCCTAACTTATAACTAATATTAAATAGTTGCTAAGACTAGTAGCTCCTTGCTCGGGGAAAATGGGTTTCGCTGTTTTAGGACACGAAAAAAAGCGCCTTTCTATTTCTAGAAAGACGCTTTGTGATTTTTATTAGGGAAGTGGTCCTTTGTATTAAAATAGAACTACTCCCAATTGGATTCTTGCTATTTTAAGAGCAGGGTTCCACATTGCCACTGCAGAAACCGGTAATTTATATTGAAATACGTGGATATTTTTAGAAGCTCTGATTCCTGTATTGACAATATCAAAATTGCTATTTGGATCGGTGGTATACAAATGCGATTTTCCATTTAGGGCAAAACCAGCTCCCAGATAGGCATCCAGTTTTATTTTTTCATTTTCATAAACAGGATAAGCAAGTTCGACATAGGTAGAATATCGGTTTTTGTAATCGAGATTATCTTGTAGTTCGCGGTCATTTCCATAGAGAAGGAAATCGGCTTCTATTCGGAGAGGAAAGGATTTTGGAAATTGGTAGGAGGTCCTAAGATCTATAACGTGCGTTGTTGTTTTTCGATCGTAATTAAATACTGCCGGACTTTCAATTCCTGTTGTGTTGAATAGATCCCATAGGGCAACAGAAAAGCCATTGCTTTGGTATTGGACATAATAATCGACTTCTTTGTAGACACCGTCAAAACCATTTCCGCCCCAAAGACCGACGGTTAGTTTTTGTTTCTTATCCAATGCATAGTGTATATTTCCCATAGCGGTCATTGTTCCGCTTATCACCAATCCTCTCCAGAGGTGGCTTGTTTTTAGTTCTACATCAAAGTCCAAGCGGCTTTTTTTCTGTGTTTCTTTTGGCTCTGAAATGCTATCGGATATCGCTGTTTTTTGAGCGTATCCAGCCAGCCCTATAATCGAGATTATAGCGGAATAAAATAATTTTCGCATGATATTTAAATTAAATTAGAGGAGTGCCAAGTATAAGGCAGCTGCTAAACACGATCCTATTACAGGACCAATTATAGGGACCCAGGCATAGGTCCAGTCGTTAGTCCCTTTTATGGGTAAGATGGCATGCATTAATCGAGGGCCTAAATCTCGGGCGGGATTAATGGCGTATCCTGTGGTTCCGCCGAGAGATAAACCGATCACCCAGACCAAAATAGCTACGGGTAATGCTCCTACGGTTCCGAGACCGATAGTAGCTCCCGTATCCGAACTCATAATTAGTTCTGGACCTGCGATGTAAAATATACCAAAGATTAAGACAAAAGTGGCAATGATTTCGCTCATTAAATTGGAGGAGTACTTGCGTATTGCGGGTCCTGTACAGAAGCAAGCTAATTTAGCTCCTTCGTCATCCGTTGCTGCAAAATGATCTTTGTGGGATAGCCATACTAATAAGGCACCTAACATAGCACCTATCATTTGGGCAATAATGTAGGAGGCGACTTGAGACCAGGCAAATTTCCCAATTAGGGCTAATCCGAGGGTGACAATTGGATTTAGATGGGCGCCACTAATGGGTCCAGCTACTGTTACGCCTACAAAGACGGCAAAGCCCCAGGCTGTGCTTATTACCATCCAACCGGAACCATTTCCTTTGGTTCCTTTCAGAACCACATTTGCGACTACACCATTCCCTAATAAGATCATTAGCATGGTACCGAGAATTTCTGCTATAAATGGAGTCATAACTATTATATTTAAAGATTAATCTTCTATCCAGTTTCCGGCACGGCCCACGGCTTTGTCCCAGTTTCTTATTAATTCTTTTGCAGCATCTCTAGGCATTTCTGGTGCAAATTCTTTATCTACGGTCCATTGTTTCTGCAACTCATCAATACTGTCCCAGTAGCCAATAGCCAGACCTGCTAGATAGGCAGCGCCTAAGGCAGTTGTTTCCAGGGTTTTTGGTCTGACCACTTTAAAATTAAATAAGTCTGATTGAAACTGCATCATCAAATTATTGGCAGCGGCTCCGCCATCCACTCTTAATTCTATACCCTCTTTACCGAAATCGGCACCCATGGCTTTAGCTAGGTCATAGACTTGAAACGCTATCCCTTCTAGGGTTGCACGAGCAATATGGGCATTCGTAGTTCCTCGGGTAATTCCAAGGATCGCACCTCTCGCATAAGGATCCCAGTAAGGAGCTCCGAGACCTGTAAGCGCCGGAACAAAATATACGCCGCCGTTATCGGGAACGCTAGCTGCTAAAGATTCGATTTCTTCGGCATGATCAATCATTTTAGCACCATCTCTCAGCCATTGTACTGCTGCGCCTCCAACAAAGACACTTCCTTCAAGAGCGTAGGTAGTTTTTCCGTTGATTTTCCAAGCGACAGTTGTTAATAAATTATTTTTAGAGTAGACGGGTTTTTCTCCGGTATTCATTAGCATAAAGCAACCGGTACCGTAAGTGTTTTTCACCATTCCAGGATTGGTACACAGCTGACCAAAAAGGGCAGCTTGTTGATCGCCTGCAACACCTGCGATAGGTATTTTTGTTGAAAATAAGGTAGTGGAAGTTACTCCATAAACCTCACTACTTTGTTTTATCTCTGGCAATATCGATTGCGGAATATCAAATAATTCAAGTAACTCCTTGTCCCATTCCAAAGTATGGATGTTTAGCATCATGGTACGACTGGCGTTTGAAACATCGGTCATGAACATTTTTCCACGAGTCAATTTCCAAATTAGCCAGGTGTCCACGGTACCGAAGCACAATTTTCCTTGTTCGGCTTTTTCTCGTGCACCTTCAACATTATCCAGAATCCACTTTAATTTAGTTGCTGAAAAATAGGAATCTAATAGCAATCCTGTTTTTTCTTTGATCATATCGGTATGACCTGCTGCTTTTAATTCGTCGCAATATTTGGCTGTTCTACGGTCTTGCCAGACGATTGCATTGTATATGGGTTTACTGGTTTCGCGGTCCCAGACAATTGTTGTTTCCCTTTGGTTGGTAATTCCGATAGCAGCTATTTCTTTGCCGGAAATTCCTAGTTTGGAGATAACTTCAGCTGTAACGCTCATTTGTGAAGACCAAATTTCATTAGGATCGTGTTCTACCCATCCCGGTTTTGGGAAAAACTGTTCAAATGATTTTTGGGAAACGTTTACTATTTCCCCGTCGTGATTGAAAACGATTGCCCTCGATGAGGTAGTTCCCTGATCTAATGCTAGAATTAATTTGTTTTTCATTTTGGCGTTTTTAAAGTTAAATTGGTTTGTAAATTATTTTATTTGGAATTCGGTTAATAAGAAACCGTTGGCTAGGATTTTAAATTCTGCCATTTGATTATCCACCCAAGTTGCATCGTGACCTAATTCGGTAGCCAATAATTGCGCTACTTTTTCGGAAGAAGCCATTGCAGCACGAGCATCTAAAAACAAGAGACGTACGCGTCTCGCTAAAACATCTTCAATGGTTCTGGCCATTTCATAACGAACTGCCCAGGCGACTTCGGCCATAGTATAGTCGTAATCAGGATGTAATTTTTCTTTTAACAAAGGCTCTTCTTCCTGCAATTTCAATATTTTTGGACTATCGGTACCATAGATGTACAAATGATTTTCTCTGTCTTTGGACGAAGTTATCTGACTTCCATGAATAGCGATATGTTCAGTTTTACATTCCACTTTAGCTAAATTATGAACTTTTATTGTTTTCTTAATTACATCTTCCGCAATTTTACGGTAGGTTGTCCATTTACCGCCTGTGATGGTAATCAAGCCCGTATCGGAGACAATTATTTTATGGCTACGGGAAACCTCTTTGGTGCTTTGGCCTTTTTTCTCTGGCGCTGCCAAAGGTCTTAAGCCAGCAAATACGGATAAAACATCTTTTCTTGTAGGTTTTTTCTCCAGGAATCGTTGGGCAGTTTCCAAGACAAAATCAATTTCTTGTTCCAGGGCGATAGGCTCCACGCTTGATTTTTTGACCAAAGTGTCTGTTGTCCCTACTACGATTTTATCGTGCCAAGGCACAGCAAATAGTACTCGTCCATCAGTTGTTTTTGGTATCATAAGCGCATGGTCGCTGGGTAAGAACGATTTGTCAAAAACCAGGTGAATTCCTTGACTTGGAACGATGTATTTTTTATATTCCAAATCATTCATCTTCATGATTGAATTGGTAAAAACTCCGGTTGCGTTAATTACAGCAGTTCCGTTTAACTCATATTTAGTTCCGGTCTCTTTGTCTTCGAATTCAACACCAATGACTTGGTTTTTGTCGTCTTTCAATAAGTTGGTTACTTTTGAATAGTTCAGAAGTGTTGCTCCTTTTTCGACTGCTGTTTGGGCAATGTTAATGGCCAAACGGGAGTCGTCAAACTGGCCATCTTGGTATATCACACCACTTACTAAGCCTTTTTGACTTATGGTAGGCAGTAATTCGATAGTTTCTTTTTTGTTGATGTATTTTGAAGCACCCAAACTGAGTCTTCCGGCTAGCATGTCATATAATGTAAGACCTATGGTATAGAAATAACCACCCCACCAATTGTAATTTGGAATCACAAAGGATTGGTTTTTGACAAGGTGCGCTGCGTTTCGGGACATGAGGCCTCTTTCTTTAAGGGCTTCCCTCACTAGAGCAATATCTCCTTGTTCCAAATAGCGTACCCCGCCGTGTACTAGTTTTGTACTTCGGCTAGAAGTGCCTTTAGCGAAATCTATCGATTCTAATAAAATAGTTTTGAAACCTCTACTTGCTGCATCTAGTGCTATACCTAATCCATTAGCACCACCACCAATAATAATAACGTCCCATTTTTGGGTTTGCGAAAGTTGGGCTAATTGTTCTGATCTTTTCATTTTGTTGTTTTTATATCGTAACCGATATTTTCTTTCTACAAACATAACGAAATTAATCGAAACAAAACGAAATTAATCGAAATAGTTGTAATTCTTTTTTATTTCTAAAAGAATAACTATCTTTATTTTTTATTAAAATACTATTATGGCTATTATTAACTTAAGACAAGAGCAAATATTAAATGAATTAAATCTGAAAGGATATGTTAATGTTGTTGAATTGTGTGAGATACACAAAGTTTCATCCGTAACTATTCGAAAGGACTTGAATTTTTTAGAACAAATGAAACTGCTTCATCGGACCCATGGAGGCGCCAGTAAGCAGCCCATTTATGCTTTCGAAAGAAATGTAACTGACAAGGAGATCATTCAGGTGGATCAAAAGCAGCGTATTGCTTTGGCTGCCTTGGACTACATCAATAATAATGATTATATTATAATGGGATCGGGATCTACGGTTCATCATTTATCTAAACTAATGGATGGTTTTCAGAAGTTAACGGTGCTAACACCCTCTTTGAAAGTCTCCCTTGCTTTGTGTCAACATCCTGAGATCGATACGATCCAGTTGGGAGGAGATATAAGAAAAACCTCTACTTCGGTTGTAGGTGCAATTGCGGAAGGAATATTGAGTCAGTTTTCTTGTAATAAACTGTTCTTGGGGACTGATGGTTTGCATTTGGACTTTGGGCTGAGTACTTCTAATGCTATGGAAGCCCATTTAAATCAGGCGATGATTGATGTGGCGGAGAAGGTGATTGTCTTGGCCGACTCGACAAAGATGAATGTAAGGGGTTTCGGTAAAATATGTAATTTAGACAAAATAGATGTCTTAATTACAGACTCTGGGATCGATATCGAAACTAAAACGAAACTTGAGGAGATGGGATTGAATGTTGTGGTGGTTTAGGTTGCATTTTATTCATTATATATGCTTTAAGGTGCCTTTAAGGTGCCTTTTGATAGGCAGATTGACAGGCAGTTTGATTCCTTAAAATAAGTTGAAACTTTATTATAGCATTAGGATGGGATTTTAGTAAAAGGGAAAAAAAGGATTGGAGTTTGAAAACTCACAATAGAACGTTAAAATTTACTTTTAAAATTTAAAAATCTTAAAATTTAAAAAAATCATATACTTTTGCGACTCAAACAAAAGTAAGATGGCAAAGAATTTAGTGATCGTAGAGTCACCTGCAAAGGCAAAAACAATCGAAAAATTTTTAGGGAGTGACTATCAGGTTGAATCCAGTTATGGTCATATTGCCGATTTGCCTTCGAAAGAGATAGGAGTCGATGTAGAGAATGGGTTCAAACCTAAATATGAAGTTTCGGCAGATAAGAAAGCTTTGGTAAGTAAACTGAAAACTTTGTCTAAGAATGCCGAAATGGTATGGTTAGCGAGTGATGAGGATCGCGAGGGGGAGGCTATTTCCTGGCACCTTGCGGAAGAATTGAAATTAGACAAAAGCAAAACCAAGCGAATTGTTTTTCACGAGATTACCAAGTCGGCGATTTTGAAGGCGATAGAGAATCCAAGGGAAATAGATTATAATTTAGTGAATGCCCAACAAGCGCGTCGTGTTTTGGACCGTTTAGTAGGGTATGAATTGTCACCTGTATTATGGAGAAAGATAAAAGGAGGATTGTCAGCAGGGCGAGTACAATCGGTATCTGTGCGGTTAATAGTGGAGCGGGAACGCGAAATTCAGCAATTTAATGCGATAGCGAGTTATTCGGTAGTGGCAGAATTCACGAATGAGAGCGGGAAAGTATTCAAAGCCAAACTTCCTAAGAATTTTAATACTAAGAAAGAAGCAGAAGATTTTTTAAGCAAAAATATAGGCTCGAGTTATAAAGTATCGGATTTAGAAACTAAACCGACCAAAAAATCACCAACAGGCCCTTTTACGACCTCTACTTTGCAACAAGAGGCTGCTCGTAAATTGTATTTGCCTGTAGGTATCACGATGCAACTAGCACAACGTTTGTATGAAGCCGGTTTGATTACTTATATGAGAACCGATAGTGTGAATTTATCTAAGGATGCGATGGAAGCCGCTCAGGCTGAAATTATCAAATCTTATGGTAAGGAATTCAGCAAGCCGAGAACCTTTGTGAATAAAAGCAAGGGAGCACAAGAGGCGCATGAGGCGATACGTCCCACCGATATGTCGCGACATACGGTCAATATCGACAGAGATCAGGCCCGTTTGTATGATTTGATTTGGAAGCGAACATTGGCTTCCCAAATGAGTGATGCGAAATTAGAGCGTACGAATGTAAAAATAGAAGCCAACAATCACTCTGAGATCTTTACTGCTTCGGGAGAAGTGTTACTTTTTGAAGGCTTTTTGAAAGTTTATCTTGAAGGACATGATGATGATGATGAAGAGCAAGAAGGGATGTTGCCGATGATGAAAGTCAACGAGCAATTGCAAAACAATTATATTACGGCTACCGAAAGGTATTCCAGACCACCGGCACGCTACACAGAAGCATCATTGGTAAAGAAATTAGAAGAATTGGGAATCGGTCGACCATCGACCTATGCGCCCACTATTTCTACGATTATCAATCGAAATTATGTGGAGAAAGGAAATTTGGACGGACAAGAGCGTAAATACACGCAACTCAGTTTAGAATCCGGAAAATTAGGCGAGAAAGTACTCACGGAAAACACCGGATCTGATAAGGGGAAATTAGTACCTACAGATATTGGAACCATCGTTACTGATTTCTTAGTTAAGAATTTCGGGAATATATTGGATTATAATTTCACGGCTAAGGTAGAACAGGATTTTGATGAAATCGCGGAAGGGAATGTCAACTGGACACAGATGATGCAGGAATTTTACGATAAATTCCACCCAACGGTAAAAGACGTTGAAGCGAATGCCGAGCGAGAAAGTGGCGAGCGTATTTTGGGAACGGACCCTAAGACTGGGAAACCGGTATCGGTACGTTTGGGAAAATTTGGACCTATGGCACAAATAGGCGATGCAGAAGATGAGGAGAAGAAATTTGCCAGCTTGATGTCGGATCAAAATATAGGAAACATCAGTTTGGAGGATGCTTTGAATTTATTTCTTCTTCCGAAGAATCTTGGTACTTACAAGGGAGAAGAAGTTGAGGTTAGTAACGGTCGTTATGGACCTTACATTCGACATGGTGCTGCTTTTGTTTCTTTGCCGAAAGGCGAGAATCCTTTGGATGTTGATTTTGCCAGAGCACAGGAATTGATCGATGAGAAAGCAGTAGCTGATGCGCCGATTGCGGTATATAAAGGCGAAGGCGTTCAGAAAGGAACCGGACGATTTGGTCCCTTTATCAAATGGGACGGCTTGTTTATTAACGTCAGTAAGAAATACAATTTTGATGCTTTGTCACAGGCCGATATTGAGGCTTTGATTGAAGATAAATTGCAAAAAAATATCGATAAAGTCCTTCATAATTGGGAAGAGGAAGGTATTTTGGTAGAAAAAGCAAGATGGGGAAGGTCTGTTATTACGAAAGGGAAAATAAAAATTGAGCTTAGTAAGGATGTTGATGCTGCTAATTTGACATTGGAAGAAGTTCAGGAAATGATTGCTAAGAAAACGCCGGTGAAGAAAGTTGCCGCTAAGAAAACGGCCAGTAGTAAAACCGCTGTAAAAAAGCCAGCAGCTAAGAAGCCTGTTGCAAAAAAGAAATAAGAAATAAATGGTATTTGGGTTTTTAGCCTGATTTCATTTTGAGAATTTAGAATTTATAGATCGTATAACGGTATTAAAAAAGTCGGTATTAGTAAAGCAAGTTTCGAAAAAGCAATAGCTGATGCACCGATTGCAGTTTGTAAAGTTGGATTCTTTTAGAAAGAAAGCAAAAGCTGCTGCGTCGATCGCAGTTTATAAAAGGGAAAGTGTTCAGAAAGGAACGGGACGATTTGGTCCTTTTATCAAATGGGACGGACTGTTCATCAATGTGAGTAAGAAATACAATTTTGATACTTAATCACAGGCTGATATCGAAGCATTAATTGAAGATAAATCGCAAAAAAATATCGATAAAGTCCTTCACAATTGGGAATAGGAAAGGATATTAGTAGAGAAAACAAGGTTGGAATGCTCCTATTAAGCAGATGAAGATCTGGTCAAAGTAAGGAAGAAATTTTCAAGGTAGGGGATAGCGTTTATTTCAGGCTGATCTTGAAGCGTTGATTGAAGATAAATTTCAAAAATATAAAGAAATAAGAAATGGTATTTGATTTTTTAGCCCCATTAGAATCGGAGATAATAGAATTTGTAGGCGGATTGTCTTCCCAGCATTTGGGGAGTAAAATTGTTTTGCATACACCTGAAGCTAGTCCTGATTTGGATCAAATTAAGATTGCTATTGTGGGTGTTTTGGAAAACCGAGGAGATGTGAGTCAAGCAGAGGGTGTTGATTTGACGGCTATTCGTATGGAATTGTATTCTCTTTTTCCAGGAAACTGGAACAGAAGCATTGGTGATTTAGGCGATTTGAAAGCGGGGAATACTATAGAAGACACTTATTATGCCCTAGAGAAATTGACGGCACAATTGCTGCGAAAGAAAATCATTCCAATTGTTATAGGTGGTAGTCAAGATTTGACCTATCCTTTATACCGAGCTTACGATGAAATGGAGCAAATGGTTAACATGGTAGCTATAGATCGCAAATTTGATTTCGGAAAAGAAAGCGATGGACTTTCGGTAGATTCTTATTTGACCAAGATCATTTTGGAAGAACCCAACAATCTTTTTAATTACAGCAATGTTGGATATCAAACCTATTATAATTCACAGGAAGAGATTGATTTGATTCAGAAGTTGTATTTTGACGCCTACCGATTGGGGGATGTTTCGATGAATATATCAATTGCGGAACCGGTATTTAGAGATGCTGATTTTGTAAGCTTGGACTTGTTATCTGTAAAATCTTCGGACTCTGGAAATTATGATAAGTTCCTGCCCAATGGATTTAGCGGTAAGGAAATATGTGCCTTGGCTCGTTATGCCGGCATTAGTGATAAAGTTTCTTTATTGGGAATATTCAATCCTAATACTAAAATTTCAGAATCTGCGTTAATAGCTCAAATAGTGTGGTACTTCATTGAAGGCTACCATTATAGGTCTAATGAGTATCCTTTTTCGAGCAAGGAAAATTATTTGAAATACATTATTCCGTATGAAGAGGAATCATTGATGTTTTATAAGAGCGATATTACAGAACGATGGTGGATTGAAATACCATTTATTTCAAACGGCAATAATAAATTAAAAAGAAATACGTTATTACCGTGTTCGTATGAAGATTATCTGGGAGCTTGCAATCAGGAATTACCAGAACGCTGGTGGAAAGCCCAAAGAAAGAACAGTATTTGAGACCTCGGACCAAAATCAAGTAGAAGCTAATAATAATGTAAATAATCCTACAAAATATCTTAAACAGTGCTTTTTAACGGTATAAAAAGCGTTTTGTCGATAAGATTTTACTTTATTAATGTTTAAAATTTTACATTTGAATGTTAAAATAAGTTTTATTCCAAATAATAGTTTTTTTAATAAATAATAAATAGGTTTACGCCTCGAAAATATGAATACATACTTAACCTCAGATTATATGAAGAAATTCATTTTGTTATCCGTCCTATCGGTAGTCATTTTAAGTTGTGGCCGCTCCAGTGACAAGGGAGAATTGGTAGGCGTAAAAGGAGCGAAATGGCATCCTGAAAAGCCCTACGGGATGACATTAGTACCAGGAGGATCTTATATTATGGGTAAATCGGATGGAGATTTAGCCAATTCCATGGATGCACCAGCAAAAACGGTTACTGTTCGTTCTTTTTATATGGATGAAACAGAGATTACCAATAGTGAATATCGTGAATTTGTATCTTGGGTACGCGACAGCACCATGCGTGTTCGTCTTGCAATTATGGCGGATGAAATAGGCGGTGGTACACCCGCAGCGGGCGGGGCAGCAAAAGCGAAAACGGGTAAAAACGCTGGCAGTATTGCGGATTATGCTTTTAGCGAATCAGATCCTGAAAAGATGACTGCTTATGATAAATACATGTATGAGAACTATTACAGTTTAGGTACTGATGATGATTTGTATGCGGGACGCAAATTAAATAAAAAGGTAAAATTAATCACAGATACGTCGAAGTATCCTGATGAATATTATACTGAAGTTATGGATTCTATGTATTTGCCAATGGCAGAATCCTATAATGGAATGCGTACAATAGACGTCAATAAATTGAAGTTTCGATACACTTGGATGGACATTCAGGCTGCAGCGCATGCGAAAAGCGGCAAACGAAAAGATTTCATTAAAACAGAGCAAATCAAAGTATATCCAGATACAACGGTTTGGATCAAAGATTTTTCTTATTCCTACAATGAGCCGATGCACAATGATTATTTTTGGCATCAAGCGTATTCTGCCTATCCTGTAGTGGGAGTCAATTGGCAGCAAGCCAAGGCTTTTTGTGCGTGGAGAACGCTTAAGAAAAACAATTATATCAAGTCGAAAAAGAAACACGGCGCTTTGACAAATAATTTCAGGTTGCCTACTGAGGCCGAGTGGGAATATTCGGCACGAGGTGGCTTACAATCGGCTACTTATCCATGGGGAGGTCCTTATACCAAAAATGACCGAGGTTGTTTTATGGCTAATTTCAAACCGAACCGCGGGGATTATGCTGCAGATGGTGCCTTGTACACTGTAGAAGCCAAATCCTTTGATCCTAACAAATACAATTTATACAATATGGCTGGGAACGTGTCTGAATGGACTGATTCTTCGTACGATCCAGGATCTTATGAATTTGTATCGAGTATGAATCCGAATGTTACGGATCTTAAGAATATGCGTAAAGTAGTCCGTGGCGGTTCTTGGAAAGACATCTCCTATTACCTACAAGTAGGAACACGTGATTATGAATATGCAGACTCTGCTAGAAGTTATATTGGTTTTAGAACCGTTCAGGATTACATGGGAACGACTTCTACCGGTAGGACGACCGTAAAACGATAATAAACCCCTTTTTTACACACTAACTAAATTTCTAATAACATGGCACTATTAAGCAAAAAAACAATGAACTTCTCCTATGGAATGGGAGCGGCAGTAGTAATCGTAGGAGCATTATTCAAAATTACCCATCTTGAATTTGGTCCAATAACTGGAAACCTAATGCTTACTATCGGTTTGCTAGTAGAGGCGGCTATTTTTGCGCTTTCTGCCTTTGAGCCTGTAGAACATGAATTGGACTGGTCGTTAGTTTATCCAGAATTAGCTGGAGGCGTTGCGAAACCAAGAGAAATCAAAAATGCTGATATCAACGAAGCACAAGGACAATTGTCTCAAAAATTAGATGCGATGTTGAAAGAAGCTAAAATAGACGGCGCGTTGATGGCTAGCTTGGGTGATAGTATTAAAAACTTTGAAGCAGCAGCAAAAACGATAGCCCCATCGGCAGAATCATTGGCTTCGACACGAAAATACAGTGAAGAATTGACATTGGCGGCAGCGCAAATGGAATCTTTGAATAGTTTGTACAAAATACAATTGGAAAGTGCCTCAAGAAATGCCCAAATTAATAATGAAGTTGCTGAAAACAATTTAAAATTAAAAGATCAAATGCAATCCTTAACGTCTAACTTGTCTTCTTTGAACAACGTTTACGGTGGAATGCTATCTGCCATGAGCAACAAAGGGAACTAGAACTCCAGTACATTTTATTTACAAACCAATTAATTAGAAAAAATGGCAGGAGGAAAATTAACCCCTAGACAGAAGATGATTAACCTAATGTATTTGGTTTTTATCGCCATGTTAGCATTAAATATGTCCAAAGAAGTATTGTCTGCTTTTGGGATTTTAAATCTTAAAATAGTTGAATCTAATTCGCTTACGGACACCAGAAATGCCGGATCTTTCCAGCAGTTGGCCCAGAAAGCGGAGGATCAACCGGGACAATACGGGGATAAAAAAGTTAAAGTTGAAAAAATCAGAGCCTTATCTAAGGAATTGAATGATTATATCGAAAACCTAAAAACGGATGTTACTAAGGGATTTGAGCGCGATAAGCAAGGTAATTTACCTTACGAGCAGATGGATAAAGGCGATTTAATAGATCGCAAATTTTTCACAGGTGATCGTGTTAGCAAAGAAGGACAAGAATTTTTAGATAAAATAAAAAATTACCCAGCACAAATTAAGCTCATAGGCGGAAGTTCTATTGCGGAATCAGAGATGGTTAAAATAGAAAAGCGTTTTGAAACGAAACCTGTTTTTTCAGAAAAAGCAAATGCTAATTTGGATTGGATTGATTATAACTATAAAGGATATCCTTTGATAGCTACTATCACTAAATTGTCTCAATTGCAGGCCGATATCAAAGCAACAGAAAGTGATGTAATGAGTGGAATGTTCCAATCATCTTTGGTTGCGGCAGCTTCCTTAACGGCTTATCAGCCGATAGTTGTGCCGGACAAAACGGTATTCTTTCAAGGAGAAGCGGTAACGGGGAAAATTATCCTTGGAAAATTCGATCCTTCCTTGAAAGCCAAATCGGTAGTTGTAAATGGATCTAGTGTTCAGGCAGAGGCGGGACAAGCTAAATTTTCTTTTGGCGCCGGTAATGTAGGAGAGCATGAAATTAAAGGATCTTTTAATTTTGACGAAAACGGAAAAGTTGTGAGTTTGCCTATACTAGGATCTTATGTAGTAGTACCGAGACCTAAATCGGCAACTATATCTGCCGACAAAATGAATGTCGTATACAGAGGCGTTGTGAATCCGATGACGATTTCCTTTGCAGGAATCTCTGCAGATAAAGTTACGGCCTCCGCACCCGGATTAACCTCTGTGGGTGGTGGAAAGTATAATATCAGTCCAGGACAGGGAAATGAAATCGTTATTAATGTAACGGGGACGCTACCTGACAATTCTAAAGTAACAGATAAGAAAACGTTTAGAATCAAAGGAATACCGAGTCCGACGGGAACAATAAGAGGAGAAATGGGTGTTGTAAAAGGCCCAAAATCGAGTTTAGCCGTTTCGACAGTAGGTGCTAAATTAGTTGATTTTGATTTTGAAGTTGGTTTAGATGTTGTTGGATTTAATTTAAAAGTTACCGGACAGCCTACCGTGGTTGTACAGGGTAATAAGTTAAACGCCCAATGTCAGGCGGTACTTTCTAAAGCGGGAAGAGGGGATCAGGTTACTATTTCTGAAATCAAAACTAAATTATCAGGAGCTGGAAACTATATGTTGCCGAGAACCTCTATAGTAATTTTCGAAATACAATAATACCTTAGGTTAGGCCGTTATAAAGCTAGCCTTTGCAACCTATAATTATACAAAAATGAAGAATAGAAATTTTTTAATCGTTATTTTATTTGTACTTGGAAGCACGTATTCCTTTGGGCAATCTAATTTGCTCAATGCGCGAACGCCTGCTGAAATAGGGAAGAAAAGTGCGGCTCAATTGGTTTCGGATAACGACAAGCCTTTGCCCTATGGTTATGTTCATGACAGAGATGTTATGATGGGAAGAACCACTTGGGAGATCATTGATTTGAACGAAAGAATAAATCAATCTTTATATTATCCCATTGACACTGCTAATATTGGTAAGGACCGACGGTCTTTGTATGATGTTTTGACAAGAGCTATCAAATCGGGAAAATTGACGGAAGTCTATTCGGATAGTTATTTTAACACCAAGAAAACCTACAAGGAAATTCAGGCTTCTTTATCAAAAGTAGACACTACAGATGCTGGACGTGAGCAATTTAATGCGGGAACGAAAATTGATCCTCAGTATATTGTTAAGACCGATTTGGGCGCTATAGATGTAACGGATTATAAAATAAAAGGGTATTGGTATTTTGACAAACGCCAGAGTGAATTGAAATATCGATTGATTGGTATTTGTCCTGTAGCTCCGGATGTGTATACTGTAGGGAAAGACGAGCAGGATTATATTGAGTTGTTCTGGGTTTATTTTCCAGCGGCACGAGAAGTATTGCATGCGGCAAAATCTTTTAACGACAAAAATTCGGCTATGCCTATTTCCTTTGACAATTTATTAAATTCCAGAATATTCAATGGCGTTATTTATAAAGAGGAGAATGTTTTTGGGGATCGTGAGATTGCGGAATATATGAGAGAGAATTCTCAGATGCAGTTGTTGGAATCGGAGCGCGTGAAGGATAAAATCAGGGATTTTGAACAGGATATGTGGAATTACTAAATTTGATTTCAATACAAGAATTAAACTCTTATCTTAATGATAGGAGTTTTTTTTTGAGGAGTGAGTAATCAGAGAGTTTAAAAATGGTATGAAGATTGGGCTGATTATTTTGAAGAATTATAATTTGACCGCAGATGCGCAGATTTTTTTAGATTTTTAATTTAGCAGAGGGTTGGTATACCTAAGTGAATTTTTAACCTTTGTCAAAGTAAAAAACTTTGACAAAGGGATTCGTAATTAAGGGGAGCTATCTTTATGGATTGCCTTAGTTATATTTCCTTTTGTAATGATGGAAGGGTCTTTGGTGAGCGGTCTAATGGAAAAACGAGGTATTTATTTGTTGTTTAGGGTTTTGGGTAGTTAGTATGATCTTCAGGGTTACAAGAGTAATAAGAGAAAGCTAAGGAGATTTGGAAACAATTAGTAAAATTATTGCAAATTTGTAGCAAAAGATATACAATGGATTTTGAAGAAGTTAAAGATAAAATAAATGCGTTATAGGATACTTGTATTGAATCAAAGGTTCCTTTTCATGTGAAGATTGATGTGTGTATGGTTTCAGAGGAGCTGGCTATAATGGTTTTGACCACAACAAACATTGACATTTAAAACCATTTAATTACTATTGATAATTATGGTAATACATACTTTGCAACAACATTCTAATCCGTTAACAGAAGCCAAAAGAGGGCAAGTTGCCATTGAACGCGAAGACTTTATTAAATGGCTAGAGGTTGTTTTGTACCCAGATGAGGTCAAGCATTTGGGGTTTACTAAACGGACTAATTTACCCTTATTGCAATTTGAAAAAGTAATTGAAAATAGAAAAATTGTAGTTAAGGAAGTACGGACGGTGCAAAGTACCAAGAAACAAAAAGTAAGCAGGCTAGTATTTCATACTATGTATAAATTTAAAAAGCCCAACTAACAGGGTTAATTGGACTTTACCTACGAATTGTGTTGTACGAATGCAACCTATTCAATACGTCCGTGACGTTTAGGTACTACAAATATACGAAACATTTTTATTTTTTTGCAAATTAAGGATTAATTTAAAAATATATAGTGTTGAAAATCATGGGTAAGTAGTAATAATCGTTTTTTTTTTTGGAATGAATTTAAAATGTGATTAAGAGAAAATAAATATTTATAGGTTACGGGTTTTTGGTTGTTGGGTGAAGTGAATAGTGCTTGTAAGAAGTAAAAGAATATGATAGATTATATAATAATTGGATCGGGATTGGCGGGGATTTCTTTTGCGGAGACGGCTTTGCTGAAGGGTAAAACTATCTTTGTGGTGGATGCGCCATTGCAGAATTCTTCGAAGATTGCTGCGGGTTTGTACAATCCGGTTATTTTGAAACGGTTTAGTAAATTGTGGCAGGCTCAGGAGCAGTTGGATCAGCTGAAGGTGTTTTATGCTATCGTAGAGGCGAAATTAGGGTGTCAGTTTGATTTTGGGCTGACTACTTTGCGCAAATTCCATTCGGTAGAAGAGCAGAACAATTGGTTTATTGCTTCGGATCAGGAAGGTTTAAGTCCGTTTCTTTCGACTACACTAGTAAAATCTAAATATGCGGGTATTGATTCGCCTCATGATTATGGGGAGGTGCTGCAGACAGGTTATGTTAATGTGGCTTTGCTGCTCCAGAAGTATACCAATTATTTGAGATTGAATGGCTGGCTGTTGGAAGAGGTGTTTGATTACGTATTATTGGAGCGCAGTTCTGAATTTGTGCAATACAAAAATGTTAAAGCCCGGCATATCATTTTCGCTGAAGGCTTTGGGCTTCATTCTAATCCCTTTTTTAATCATTTGCCGCTTGACGGAACCAAGGGCGAATTATTTATCATTAAAGCGCCTCATTTGCGTTTGGATGTGATCGTGAATACGAATTTATTTATTCTTCCTTTGGGAGATGATTATTATAAGGTGGGAGCGACTTACAATTGGTATGACAAAACGGATTTTCCTACTGAGGAGGGGAAGCAAGAATTGCTTGATCGGATTCGGGAGATCTTGACTTGCGATTTTGAGGTTGTTTCGCATTTGGCTGGAGTTCGCCCTACCGTAAAAGACCGTAAGCCTTTATTGGGGACGCACCCTATTGAGAATAGGATGCATATTTTGAACGGCTTGGGGACGAGAGGCGTGATGCTCGGTCCTTCGATGGCCTTGAAATTATTCGAAACTATTGAATTGGAAATACCGTTAGATGCTGCTATCGATATTAGAAGATTTAATAAGAGGGGATAATTTAAATTTTGGTATTCTCTTCGTAAGAAACAAACATATTGATGTAAATGCTTCTCGACAGGCGCAACACGAGTGGGCCCAGTAAAACGATGGCCGCAATAATAGCGATGAAGGAATTTTTAAGTTCCATTTCGAAAAAAACAAAAGAAACGATAAATGCGGCAATTCCGAGTGCTACATTTAAACCATAACTCACATACATAGCACCATAGAAAAAAGAAGGTTCGATCTGATATTTTAAACCACAATGACTACAATGCTCGTGCATTTTGAGAACTTTGGTGACATGCAGCAGGTTATTATCTAAATACATA
>Ga0209084_1001402_pt1 | contig 20278 bp, 15 predicted proteins | sample C_130820_MF_Meta_FD_187309 | JGI IMG/M metagenome (GOLD analysis project Ga0209084, IMG submission 187309) | Freshwater microbial communities from Lake Croche, Canada to study carbon cycling - C_130820_MF_MetaG (SPAdes) (version 2) | ecosystem: Environmental > Aquatic > Freshwater > Lake...
GGTTCAGGTGGCGCGGTAGCATCTGCCACAAATCGGGCCTTAGTTGGCGTGAAGTTCAGTGACACGAATATTCGCAGCGGCGCCTTAACGAATGGTTGGCTGGATATCACCGGATATGCGGTCGAACCCGGGGTGAAGGAACTCACCGTGCATCGCCTGATCTTCGATGACGCCAGCGCCAGCGCGCCCACCGGCCTGTCCTCGTCAAGCACGGGCATCACCGAATGGAGCGCCGTGCCTGAGCCAAGCAGCCTCGGTCTTCTCGCACTCGGCGCCGGTGGCCTGCTCGCCCGCCGCCGCAGAGCCATGGCGGCGTAAGCGGTCTGGCGCGGTAAGCGTACCCTGGAAGAGGCGGTCGCAAGGCCGCCTCTTTTCATGGAGCGGCGACCTTACTGTCGCCTCTTTCTCTTCCGCCGCCTTAAGCCCGAAGAGGGGACAACCTCGAGGGTCCCGACCATTACAGGGTGACAGATAAATAGTCTAGGATTGTGGGTTTTTTTGGCGGTATGGTGGTTACATGCGCAGGTCACGTTGGCTGGCGGGGTGGAAGGGCTCGGCGACGAAGCCGGTGATTTACCATTGCATAAGCCGAGTGGTGGATCGGAGGTTTGTGTTTGGGGAGCGTGAATGTGAGGCGTTCCGGATGTTTTTTCGGATGTATGAGAATTTCTCGGGCTGCCGGGTGTTGGCGTATCGCGTGATGTCTAACCATTTCCACTTGCTATTGGAGGTGCCGCGGATGGCGAATGGCGGGTTAAGTGACGAGGAACTGCTGCGGCGTCTGGGCGGACTCTATTCCGAGGTAGTGGTGGCGGGAGTGGCGGCGGAATTGGCGAGGGCGAGGAAGTGTTCTATCGGCGAGAGCGAGTCTGCCGGAGAGGCGCGCACGGCGGCTATTCACGCGCGGTTCACCTATCGGATGCATAACCTGAGTGAGTTCATGAAAGGCTTGTTGATCCGGTTCACGCGGTGGTTCAACCGGATGCATGCGCGGTCAGGAACCTTGTGGGAAGAACGCTTCAAGAGCGTGATCGTGGAAAGAGGGGTGGCGGCGCGGACGATAGCGGCCTAAGGCGTTAACTGTTATGTCAGGCTTGCCCGGGCGTAGTTTGGAGCGCGAGGATCCGGTGGTTAGGCCCGGCTTCGTTTCGCCTGCGGCGAAGCTACGCCGGGGCAGGCTCCGTTTGGCGCTGCGATTCAGCGCCAAGCGCAAGGATGGAGCTCGAGCGATGAGGGGCAGCGGCAGCGGTGCGAAGGAACTGCTGTGGAGCGCTAGGGATTTGCGGGTGGGGGTCTAAAGTTGATCCGGAGAATGGGGTAAGTGTGCAAATCTTGACAAAATCACTCAACTGACGGTTGGGCTTGGCAGGTATTGATGCGCATTGCGGCCCCGCTGCATTGTAAGTGCTCTATGAGAGCCGATGGAAATGAGATGATGCTTGCCGGAAACGCTGGTTCATTGGAGGTTCATGGTCAGGCGGCGGTCACAGGCCGCCACTACAGGGCTTTTCATCAGCAAGCGCCGGTCATCCCACTAGAGTCCTTGAAAAGCTAAAGTTGTTGTCATTAGGTCAAGTTTTCTTCTCTTGGGCGTTCGGCGAGCGGTTCGACTGAGCTCGCCGAAGTCTCAGCCGAGCTGTCTTCTAGTCTTGCGTCTTGGGTCGGAGGCCCAGCCCCGCTAGTTTTTCCAAACCCGCAGCAAGGCACAGCCGTGGCGCGGGAGGTTGCGGGTGAGCCTGCCGCTGACGGGCGGAAGGTCTTGTTGGCTCCACAGGTCGCGGGCGCGGGCCGGACCGGCGACGCCGAGGGAGGTTAGATCGAGGGTGACTGGCAGCGGTGCGACGCCGCGGTTGAACAGGCCCACCGCCCATGAGCCATCGACCATGGGTTTGGCCCAGACTTCGGCGTCGCCAGCTTGGGCGATGCGGCCGGCTTGCTTGCCAAGTTCGTCTTGGTTGACGTCGAGCACCTCATCGTTGGTTAGAAGATTGAGGGTGAAGTCGTCGAGTTGGGTCAGGTCGCAGCCGATGAGCAGCGGCGAGGCGAGCAGGCACCACAGCGAGATATGGGTGTATTGTTCGTTAGGGGTGAGCTTGGTTGGATGCAATGTCGGCCCCCAGCCGACGTGGCCGATGACCAACATGTCCGGATCATTCCAGTGGCCGGGTTTGGCGAATTTTTCCAGGCCGTTTTGTATAAAGCCGATACCCGCCATGCTGTCCCAATTATCGGTGATGTCGCCGGTGGTGCGCCAACTGTTGCCGCCGACTTGCATGCCCCACTCGCTGACCTTGCCCATGCCGTATTGGCAGAGGCTATAGTAGATGTCGCGCTTCTGTTCGTCCAGCGCGCTGCGCATCACCGCGTACGGCAGCATCAGCTTGAGCTGCTTGTCATCGGTGATGGAATCAATCGCCGGGACGTGATGGACGGCGGCGGCACGCTTGCCTTCCATGCCGGGTTGATAGGAACACCAGTCATGTTTGAGATAGTCAAAGCCCCAGGCCGCGTAGGTGGCGGCATCTTGGTCTTCGTGGCCGAAGCTGCCGGAGCAACCGCCGCAGGTGAGCGGGCCGGGCGAGGAATAGAGGCCGGCCTTCAAACCCAGTGAATGCACATAGTCGGTTAGTCCACGCATGTCGGGAAAACGCGAATTGGGCAGGATTTGGCCGCTGGCGTCGCGCTCCGGCCCCTGTAGGGTCGGGTCGTTGCTGCCGGGTTTGACCTGCCAGAAGTCGTCGATGTTGATATATGTCCAGCCGTGGTCGATGAGGCTGCTGTGGGCCATGACGCGGGCGGCATCGCGGATGTTCTTATCGGTGACAGCACCGGCAAAGCAGTTCCAACTGTTCCAGCCCAGAGGTGGGGTCAGCGCGATGGTATCGCCACCGATGAGCTTGAGCGTGCGGCTGGCTTTGCCGTTAGAGTTGCTGGCGGCCACGGTCACCAGCCATTCACCCTTGGCCGCAAGAGTGCCGGTTAGCATGCCGGTGTTGGCGTCCAGCGCGATGCCGGGCGGCAACCCGCTCGCCAGATAGGTGATCGGCTTGGTACCGGTGGCAGTGATGCGGTGGAGAAATGGGTTGCCCGGGCGGGCCCCGAAGACGCGCGGACCGGTGAGTCGCGGCGCGGGTCCGGGTTTGGGCGTGAGAATGAGCGCCTCGTCCTTGGCTGCGGCGGCCGCCTCGGGGGCGGCAGCACTGAAGCTGATGGACGCGTGTTTTGAAGGCGGTAATTCGGCTGCGCTTGCCAGCGGGGACAAGCAGCACGCGCCAAGGATGGCGACTGAGGTTTTGAACGGATGTTGCATTTTGTTAGGTGGTGACGGCTGCGGCGGAGGGGGACTCGCGGCATAAACCACTCACTCCAGCTCTCGCACCGCCGCGCTGAGGTGCTGCGAAGTCATGCCCAGGGCCTCCATCACGAGATGGGCCGGGGCACTGATGCCGAAGCGGTCGATGCCTAACACTTTGCCGGCGCTGCCGACGTATTTCCACCACAAGCCGCTCACGCCCGCCTCGATGGCAACGCGCTTGGTGCAGGCTTGTGGCAACACGCTTTCGCGATACTCTGGGCTCTGGCGCTCGAAGCGCTCGAAGCAGGGCATGGACACCACGCGCACGCCGTCGCCGAGTTCGGCGGCGGCGGCCAGCGCATGTTGTAACTCGGAGCCGCAGCTGAGCAGAATGGTGGTTAGAGGGGCGGTTTCCCGGTGGGCGATGTAGCCGCCGCGCAGCACGCCGTCGCGGCGCTCGGTGACCGACAATTTGTGCATCAGGGGCAACGTCTGGCGGGTGAGGATCAAGGCGGTGGGGCCGTTGCTGCGGTGCATGGCCACCACCCAGGCGCCGGCGGTTTCTTCGGCATCGGCGGGGCGGATGACATCGAGGTTGGGGATGATGCGCAGGCCGCTGACGGTTTCGACCGGTTGATGGGTGGGGCCGTCTTCGCCGACGCCCACCGAGTCGTGGGTAAAGATATAGGTGACGGGCAGGCCGGCGAGGGCGGCGAGGCGGATGGCCCCGCGCAGGTAATCGGCAAATACCAGGAAGGTGGCAGCGCTCGCGCGGAACAGTCCGTCGTAGGCAATGCCGTTGCAGATAGCCCCCATGGCATGTTCGCGAATGCCAAACCAGAGGTTGCGTCCGGTGGGATTCTGCGGTGAAAAATCGCCGCCGCCCTGGATGTAGTTTTTGGTGGAGCCGTAGAGGTCGGCGCTGCCAGTCAGGAAATGCGGCATGGCCTTGGCCAGCACGTTGATGACCACCCCGCCAGCGGCGCGGGTGGCGTCGTTGTAATCGGCGGCGAAGGCCGCAATGCGCTCGCTCAAATCGCTTGGCACGGCTTGCGCCACGCCGTTGGTGAGTTCCTCGGCGAGTTCTGGATTGGCCTGGCTCCAGGCATCAAAAGTCGCCTGCCAGGCCTCGAATTGGAGGATATGCGCGAGTTTTCGCTGCGCGAAATACGCCTGCACCGCGGGCGACACATAGAACAATTCATCCGCTGGCAAGCCGAGGCCGGCGCGGGCCGCAGCGCTAAATTTGGCCCCGCCCTCGCCATGGCCTTTGGCGGTGCCCGCCACCTCGGCAATGCCCTTGGCGATGACGGTTTTGGCGATGATCACCTTGGGGCGGCCGTTGTCGTCGGCCTTGGCCTTTTCCAGCGCCACGGCCAACACCGCCAGATCATGCCCGTCGACGGTGACCGCATCCCACCCTTGCGAAATGAAAAATTGCTCGGCGTCCTCACTCTGCGTCACCGCCGCCATCGCATCCAGCGTCACATCGTTGGAATCATAAATCAAAATCAAGTTGTCCAATTGATTGTGGCCGGCAAAGGCAATCGCCTCGCGCGCCACGCCTTCCTGGAGACAGCCATCGCCTAACAATGAGATCACGTGGTGGTCGAAAATCGTGTGCTCCGCGGTGTTGAAGCGCGCGGCAGCGCGTTTGCCCGACAGCGCGTAACCGACCGCATTGCCGACCCCTTGGCCGAGCGGGCCGGTGGTCGCTTCGACGCCCGGGGTCTCGCGAAACTCCGGATGCCCCGGGGTGATCGAATGCAATTGGCGGAAATTTTTCACCGCCTCGCGCGATACTGCGTAGCCTGCCAGATGCAACCAGCTATACAAAAACATTGAGCCGTGACCGGCCGAGAGGATGAAGCGGTCACGATTGAGCCATTTGGGCACGTCGGGATTGAAGCTAAGCGACTGACCAAACAGCGCCGCCCCGATCTCCGCACTGCCCAGCGGCAGACCGAGATGGCCGGAAGAACAGGCATGGATGGCATCAATGGCGAGACCTCGGGCCTCGTTGGCAGCTTGCGCTAGCAGGGGGGTATTCATAGTAGGGAAAATTTTGGGAAGCCACCGCATCCGCATCTGCGCGGGTCGGCGGGACCACTCAGCGTAAAAATTTCCCTGCCCGCTTGACAAGCCGTGATTTGCAAAATTTGGCGTGTTGCCCCTGGCCCGTGCGCGTCAAGCCAGGGGCGAATCGAGTCGAAAAACCACAGAGTTCCGGGGAATTGTGGTAAAGGAACCACTGAAACACTGATTTACACTGATGGCACTGATGGCACTGATGGCACTGATGGCACTGATGGCACTGATGGCACTGATGGCACTGATGGCACTGATGGGAAATTGATGAATATTTCAGTGCTTCCAGCGGTAATCAGTGCCTCAGTGGTGAAATTCGTCACGGGCCATCCCCAAAATTCCCTAGCGCGACGCGCATGCCCCGGGCCACACGGCTACCAGAAATTTTTTTTGCACAATTTCCTTGCTAAGTTCCCGCTCCTCCGCTTTCTTTCCGCCCGCACCGCGATCAACGACCCGTTCGTCTATCGGTTAGGACTCCAGGTTTTCATCCTGGCAAGAAGGGTTCGACTCCCTTACGGGTCGCCATGTGCTAACGAAAAAAACCTCCGCCAACCGCGGGGGTTTTTTGTTGCCCGCAAGCTAGGGAATCACGACCCTACTGTCGTGTCTTCGCCAATCTCAGATAGTGGTGGTCGGGGGCGGATTTTCGCGCTAGGCTCGTCGCACGACCGTGACTGCTACCGATAAAGCCGAAGCCCTGCGCCGCCGCAAAGGTGGTCGCCCGATTGCCGCCCTCACTGCTTACGATTACCCCAACGCGCGGCTGCTCGATGAGGCAGGGGTGGATGTATTGCTGGTGGGGGATTCCTTAGGCATGGTGGTGCTCGGCATGCCGGACACCACTGAGGTGACCGTCGAGCACATGTTGCACCACATTGCAGCAGTGGCCCGCGCCGCGCCGCGGGCCTTGCTGCTCGGCGATTTGCCGATCCACAGCTACGACACACCCGCGCAGGCGCTGGCCACGGCGCGCCGACTCGTCGCAGCCGGAGCCGAGGCGGTTAAGCTCGAAGGCGGCACCCGCCAAGCGGCACAAGTCCGCGCCATCACCACGGCGGGCATCCCGGTCATTGGCCACCTCGGCATGTTGCCGCAAAGCGTTGTCGAAGAAGGCGGCTATCACAAAACCGGCAAGACCCCCGATCAAGCAGCGGAACTTCTCGCCGGCGCGCAGGCGCTGGTGGCCGCCGGCGTCTGCGCCATCGTGCTGGAATCGGTGGTCGCCGCCACCGCTCGCCTCATCACTGAGCAGATCGCGGTGCCGACCATCGGCATCGGCAGTGGCGAGGGCACTTGCGACGGCGAAGTAGCGGTAGTCACCGATCTGCTCGGCTCGTTCCCGTGGTTTGTCCCGCCCTTTGCCCGGCCTGAGGCCAATCTAGCCGACGCGACTCGCGAGGCAGCCGCCAAGTACTTGGCTCGCGTCACCCGCAGCGGTGAATTTTCATCATAGGAGACCGAAGAGGATAGCTTCTGCCTCGACGCACATGAGCGAGGAGGCTTGCGGGGCCGGAACAAAACTAGACAGAGACGGAACAAAACTGGACTGCTCCAGATAGAGACAAGGCCCATTGGCCCAATGCGATAAACTCCGGGGGTTTGGGGGCAGAGCCCCATAAGCGCTAACTTAACCGAGCGTATTAAGAAATGGGCAAGCGTGGTGACTGCAAAAATTTCTCATTGCCTTCTGATTGATGATTGCTGAGTGTGATGAAGTCATCGCAATTTTCGTGAGCAGCACAAAAACTGCCGCAGCGAAAGCCCATTGACACATTAAAAATCAGCAATCATCAGCCGTCAATCATCAATCAAATTGTGGAGTGCATGGTTTTCAGATGACTCCGTTTCGAGTTTTGCTGGGTTAGGTTAGCGTTTATGGGGCAAGCCCCCATGTGATGCGGCCAGGCGTGGGGCTGCTCATCCAACGCTCTTAGGGTGTATTTCACGGTTTTTCAGGTTATCGGGCAGCGAACCTTCGCAAAGTTTAGCATTGCCCCCGATTTCCGGCCATTTTAGGTTGAAATCTGTCTGGTTTTGCTCCGGCAAAAAATCCAGTTTTGAACCAGCGCCGACAACATGAGCGAGGAGGCTTGCGCGGGGAGGGGTTTTGGCGGAGGGTAGCGGATGAACAATACCGGGCGCGTGGCGATCGTAGGAGTGAGCGGATTTGTGGGCCGCGGGTTGCCCGCTTTGCTCGCAGCAAGTGGCCTGTCGGTCACCGGGGTAAGCCGCTCGGCATCGCCTACTCTCTCTGGCATCGACCGCTGGCAGACGCCTGCCAGCCTCGATTTTTCCGGGCATCGTGCGCTGATCAATCTGGCCGGCGAGTCGGTCGCCCAACGCTGGACCCCCGAAGTGCGCCGCCGCATGCATGAGAGTCGCGTGGCTCAGACCCGCAGCGTGGTGGCGGCGATCGGCCGCTTGCCCGCCGGAGCGCGGCCTGAGGTGTTGGTCAATGCCTCGGCCGTGGGTTACTACGGAGATGGCGGGGAGGCGGTGCTCACGGAAGCATCGGCGCCGGGCTCGGGCTATCTGGCGGAATTATGCCGCGAGTGGGAGGCCGCCGCGGTCGAGGCCGAGGCACTCGGCGTGCGGGTGGTTCGGTTGCGGCTGGGGGTGGTGTTAGGGCGTGGCGGGTCGGCGTACGAGCGGCTGCGGCGGGTGTTCCGCATGGGGCTGGGCGGGCGGCTGGGCTCAGGCCGGCAATGGTTTGCGTGGATTCATCTCGACGACCTGCGCGCGGCCATCGTGCATGCGGTGGTTTCCGAAACCTTGCATGGCGCGGTCAACGCCACCGCGCCATGCCCAGAGCGCAATGCCGACTTCACCCGCCTGTTGGGCGCGGCCTTGCATCGACCGGCACTGCTGCCGGTGCCAGGGTTTGCGCTCAAACTCGGTCTCGGCGGATTTGGTGGCGCTTTGTTGGATAGCCAGCGAGCCCTGCCGGGGGCACTGGTGGCGGATGGCTTTGCATTCCGATTTCCAGCGCTCGACGCGGCCTTGCTCGACTTGGTCAAGCACCACGATACCTAGCAGAAAAGTCGGCCGCAGCGGTCACGCGCCAGCTGATATGAGTGGACTTAGAGACATGCTGGGCCGAACCGATGACGCGTGGTAGAGCGGTTCGTGAATGGAGAGAAACAGGGAATTGATTCGCGCACACAATCGAAGACCAAACTATTTTCCACCCATATAATCCTCTCCTACAAATGGTTTGATCCAATCTATCGAACCATAATCTTTTTGCATTTTTTCCAGGAAGGTACTGGCTTCTGCGGTTTGATGATTTGCGTAAAGCGCTTTGAGGATGAAAGCCCGCAACAGCATTTTTTGCCAGTCGCACGGCTGGGAATTTTGTGCCTCCATCAGCTTCAACGCGAGCAGATAACAGGTAAGCGCGGCCTTCCGATCGCCGCCAAAAATTGCCGGCCGATACATCAGTGAGTTGCCTTTTTCTATCTGCCCCATCGGTTCTGCCGGATCGAGTCCGATGGCCTGCTCAATATGTGACAGGTTTTTTTGGCCAAGTAAGGTGGCTTTATAGGGAGCTAGCGCGATTTTATAACCGTAAAGCGCGGCCGATATGCTGTGGATCCTGGCGTTTTTCGGGTATTTTTCTAGCAATTTATCAACGTAAATATCGGCCTTCTCAACATAAACTTTGGCCAAATCCATATTCTTTGCCCCTATCTCGTATCCAACCATCCCGTACATGGCTTTCACCATTTCCGTCTGCCATGCCAGATCAGCAGATTTAGCGTTTTCCATTTCAGTTATCAATTCACGCCACTGACCCATATTGCCTGACCGGTAACTTTCAAAGAAAGCACATTGGTAATAGCTCAGGTCTTTGGTCTGAGCGCTTGCCGCAAAAATGATAAAAGTCAGCAAGACCAGAAGCTGTGATTTTGTTGGAACTGGCATTTTAGGGGATAGGTTTTTTATTGCTTACTAACAGTTTTATTCAATGCCGAGCGGCGTTGACAATTGTGTAAAGAAACCGTCGTTGAACAAGGGGCAAATGCAACCCGAAAGGGCATTTTTCCGTGTGGACTTCACGAGCAAGATTTTAGCCTTCGATGGACAGCCAGCCAAGTGGAAAAACAGGGAATGTGAGGCGACGGCCTCAGATTGGAGGGAATGGGTGGATTTCAGGTTAAAACGAGTGGGCATGGGCCGCCGGCACAGCCCACTCACTTGCCGATACAGAAACGGCTGAAAATTTCTCCCAACAAATCCTCGGTATCGAGGCGGCCGGAAATTTCGCCGAGGGCATCGAGAGCCTCGCGGAGGTCGATGGCGGCGAGTTCGGGGTCGGTGGACGGGTTTTCCAACAGGCCGAGAGCGGCGAGCAAAGCGTGGCGGGCGGTTTGCAGGCACGCCTGATGGCGGGTGTTGATGGCGATGGCATGATCGCCCCACTCGCTGGCGTTAAAATGCAGGGCGTCGCGGATGGCTAAGGAAAGCTCCGGGAAGCCGGAGTCGTTGGCACAAGACAGACGCAGCGCAGCCACGCCGTGCCAGGACGCGTGTTCACCCAAATCGCTCTTGTTGAGCAGTAGCAGGTGGGTGGCGGCGGTGAAGGGCAAGGCCATGACGGGAGGTCGCGGCAGACTGGCGTCGGCCACCTCCAACAATAAATCCGCGGTCTCGACTTGGCGTTCGGTGCGTTGGATGCCGGCGGCTTCGAGGCGGTCGGCGGTGTGGCGGAGGCCGGCGGTATCGACGAGGCGCAGCGGGATGCCGTGGAGGCTGATGCATTCTTCGATGGTGTCGCGGGTGGTGCCGGGCACATCACTGACGATGGCGCGCTCGAAGCCGAGCAGGCGGTTAAGCAGGCTGGACTTGCCGACGTTGGGCGAGCCGAAGATGACGGTGCGGGCACCGTCGCGCAAGACGCGGCCCTGGTCGGCGGTGGCGAGCAAGGCGTCGAGGGTGGCGATGACCGAGTTGACGCCGCCGCGCAAGCTCGCGCCGGTGTCGGGCTGGATATCCTCGTCGGGAAAGTCGATCCAAGCCTCGAGATGAGCGAGGCTGCCGAGGATTGCATCGCGGGCCGCGGTGGTGCGGCGGCCGAGGGTGCCTTCGAGTTGGCTGCGGGCGGCACGCATGGCGAGGCGGGTTTGCGCGGAAATGAGGTCCATCACGCCTTCTGCCTGGGTCAAATCCAATTTGCCATTGAGAAACGCCCGCTGGGTGAATTCGCCCGGACCAGCGGCCACAGCCCCACAGGCGAGCAAGCGCGCCAGCACTTCGCGGGTCACCAGCATTCCGCCGTGGCCGCTGAATTCGACGCAGTCCTCGCCGGTGTAGCTGTTAGGCGAGCGAAAAACCACCATCAGTCCGTCGTCCAGCACCTCGCCCGCAGCGTCCAAGATGCGGCAATACTGCGAGTTGCGAGGGGCCATGCCTGACGCCCGGCCGCCGGTGGCCAGATCGGCCACCGCGAGTGCCGTGGGCCCGGACAGCCGCAGCAAGCAAACCGCGCCGACGCCGGGCGGGGTGGCAACGGCGGCGATGGTGGGGGTAGACTGGCTGGGGTGGGGGTGCATGCTGGGTGTTAGGCGGTGGGGCTTGCCAAGACGGTTCGCTTAAACATGGAAAGGAGCGGATGAACCACTGATTTCACGGATTGTACTGATTTTGAATAGGTGGCACCTTCAAGCTCGCTCAGCTGACAGGTGAATTCGCTATCTGCTGTTTTTGCCCTGAATTTTTCAGTGAAATCAGTGTAATCAGTGGTTCCAGCAGGCATCATCACCCATTTCCTTTGCGATCCTTTGCGATCCTTTGCGATCCTTTGCGATCCTTTGCGGCTCTGCGGTAAATCTGCAAGTCAATCAAACGGAGGCGCTGGCGAGCACTGCGTCCAAGACCGCCAGGCAGCGGGCGTTTTGTGCGGGTGTACCGATGGAGATGCGTACCCAGCCGGGCAGTTTGTAGCTGCGCATGGCCCGCACGATCACCCCTTGCTGGAGCATCTCGCGAAACACCCGGTCGCCATCACCCACCTCAATGAGCAGGAAATTGGCCACGCTCGGCACGTAGTGGATGGCGCGGGCGTCCAGCGCCGCCTGATAGAATGCGAGCCCCTCGCGGTTCACCTCGCGGGTGCGTTCGATGTGGTCGGTGTCGGCGAGCGCGGCGAGTGCGCCGGCCTGGCCGATGGCATTGACGTTGAACGGTTGGCGGGCCCGTTGCAGCAAGGCGGCGACGGGCTTGGAGGCGAGGCCGTAGCCGACGCGCAAGGCGGCGAGGCCGTGGATTTTCGAGCAAGTGCGGAGCACGCAGATATTGCGGCCTTCGCGAACAAACTTCAAGGTGTCGAGTGGCACGTCGAGAAATTCAAAATATGCCTCGTCGAACACCACCACCACATGCTCGGGCACTCGTTCCATGAAGCGGTCGATGGCCGCTTGGCCAACCATCGTGCCGGTGGGATTGTTTGGATTGGCGATGAACAACAAGCGGGTGCGGGGCGTGATGGCGTCGGCCATCGCCTCCAAATCGTGGACAAACCCCGGGTCTGGCACTTCCACATAGTTCGCCCCGAACAGTGTCGCCATCAGCTTGTACACCACGAAGGCGTGCTCCGCGGCGATCAATTCCGCATCCCCGTTGAGAAACACGTGGCACAGCATCTCGATGATTTCGTTCGACCCGTTGCCCAGCACCACATGTTCGAGCTCCAGATCGAGCGCTTCGGCAATCGCGTGGCGCAGCCGGTAGCCCGCACCGTCCGGGTAAATGTGCGCCTCGTCGAGTGCCGCGGTCATTGCCAGCTTGGCCTTGGGCGAGGGGCCCAGCGGGTTCTCGTTGGATGCCACCTTGACGATATCGGCGGGGTTGAGGCCCAATTCGCGGGCGGTTTCGTCGATCGGCTTTCCCGGCTCATAAGCCACGAGATCGCACACAAAGCGGTTGGCGTATTGGTCAATAGTCATGTCCGCCGCCACCCTAGTGGCTACTTCACCGGTGTCAAGAGGGGGACGGGGGCCCGCTCAATACGCTTCAATTAGCACCTAACGGGGCCCGGCGCTCAGCCCCTCTGCAATCGTTCCCGATTTGAATTGATGATTGCTAATTCCCGATTGTTGATTTTTGATGTGAGTGAGTGGCCGTGGTCCGTGTGCTAAAGAAATCCGAACTATTGCTCGACCCCTCAGCCCCAGCTCGTTATGCTGTGCAAGCACTGCCCATGAGTCTCCTGTTTTTCAAACGATTGTTGGCTAACCCAATTCAAGTGGGTTACCTCGTGCCAAGTTCGCCATTTCTGACGCGTCAGACAGCCAGGCGCATGGATTTTTCCAAGCCGCGGGTGGTGGTTGAGTTAGGACCTGGCGAAGGCTGCCACACGCGCCAGATTGCGCGACGGATGGATCCGGGCTCCAAGCTCATTCTCATTGAGCTGGACGGGCATTTTGCCGAGCACCTGGAGAAGCAATTTGCCGGCGATGGGCGGGTGAGGGTGGTGCATGGGGATGCGTTGCACCTGCCAGAAACGCTCGAAAGCCTCGGCTGCAGCGACCCGGACTACATTGTCTCGGGCATTCCCTTCACCATCATGGAGCGCCAACTCCGCGAACAGTTGCTCTCTAGCATCGCCCGTGCCATGAGCCCGGACAGCGTGTTCATCACCTATCAGTTTTCCCTGCAGCTCAGCGAGCACGAGCTTTTCGAGCTCAAGCGCAGCGAGCGTTGCCTGTTTAACGTGCCGCCGCTCAATGTGCTCGAACTGAAAAAGTCCCTCGCCGGCGTGCCGTAGGGCAGGGCAGTAGGGAGCCACGACCTTATTGTCGTGTCTTCTCCAGTGTGGGATAGTTCTCAGCTCAATAGCCGCGCCAAAACGCCAACGCGCAAATCAGGGTGGCGATGCCGTAGCCCAGTCCAGCCACCGCCATCGCGGTCCAGCGTTGGGGCGTGGCGCTCACCCAAGTGAGCGCATTGCGGAACAAATAGGGCATGCCAACACAGAACATCGACGCAGTGAGCATGGCGTAGGCAAACACCGGCACTAACAAACGTGAGGCGGGCTGCTTGAGGAAAGCCGCCTCCAGCAGGGGTGAGGCAGCCATCAGGCCGAGCAAGCCCAGCGCGCGCACCGCGAGAAAATCCCGCACGCTCATGCTGACCAGGACCAAGGACAGGGGCACGAGCCACTGCAGCAGCGGCTTGGCACCGTTGAATTCGCCGAGGTCCATGGCCAGGGCGCTGAGGGAGCCGAGGCCATCCGGGGCGATGAGCAGCCAGAACCAGGCCAAGCCGATGCCTAGAATCACTTGGCCGAGCCAGGGGTGGCGTGGGAATTTGTGCAAAAACCCCTGCACCTGCGCGGGCTTGGCCAGCATCAGCAGGTGCAAGCCAATGAGCCACAGCGCCAGCACCAGGCCGGCGGCAAATAAGGGGATATGTTTGTAGATGTGCATTCGCGTGCTCGGAACTAGGGGCTAGAGCCCCAACAATCAAGCCCGATCTTTCCTGCTGGAGTTGGGCTTGGCACAAGAGTGGAACGGCCGGCGCGCCCGTTAGCCATGGCACAGCCAAACCGTCACGCAAATCCCCCCGGTCCAACCCTCAGGCCGGCGTGAGCCGCGAGCGAACCCTGCCGCCGATCAAAGGTTAGAAACTCGGTGGCACCGATCTCCACCGCGCACGCGACATGGAAGAGGTCCATTGTTCGGCAACCAAGGCGCGGGGTTTCCACGCTGAGTTGGCGAAAGGTATTCATCAGATTGTTGCGCACGATTTCAGGAAAATGATAGAACCCCTGTCGGCGCCGCTGCTCAAACAGCCCGATCTGAGTGTCCGCCTGTGCCGGCGTGATCTCTTTCCAGAACACTTTCAGCCGCAGTGCGTTGGTCAGTTCGGCCTCTTGAATCTCCCAAATTGGCAGCGGCAGATCCTGGGCGGCGATGCGTGCCTGCACCGCTTCCGATCCCTGCTCCAGGATGTAGAGTTTGAGCAGCGCGCTGGTATCGAGGTAGAGCATGTTTACCAGCGCCCCTCCCGGTCGGCGGCCACGGTTGCCTCCGCTGATCGACCCGACGCGGGAATCGCTGTGGCGAGGTGGTCGGTCCACACCAGAATCCGGCGTGGTGCGGCCGGAACGATCCGCACGGTGGGCCGTCCGCGATTGACGACCTCAAAGGTCTCACCGTCCCGAACCTGGGCTTCCACCTCAGACCAATGAGCCTTCATTTCACGCACCGTAATGGTTTTCATGCCTCTAGAAGCCACGAGATTTACATTATGTCAAACCTGAAATGTACAAAATGAAAATCGGATTCGTGCCCCGCTTCACGGGGTGCCTCAAGCTAAGGCGAATCGAGTCGGAAAACCACCGAGTTCCGGTGAATTGTGGTAAAGAAACCTGAGGAGAAGACTCAAGACGGCAAGACCCAAGACGCAAGATTAGAGCCGATGTTGAAGCGCGGCGCTCGCTTATCTTGTCTTGGGTCTTGTGTCTTGCAGTCTTGCGTCTTCTGCAGGTTTCAGTGGCAATCAGTGCCTCAGTGGTAAAATTCGTCACGAACCATCCCCAAAATTCCTTAGCCTGACGCGCATGCCCTTCACGAGGCGGAGCCTTCGAGGCGGCGGCGGTAGCTTTCCACGGCCTGGGTCCAGAGCGGGTGGATGCTTTCGGCGGGCCGCAACCAGACTGAGCGGTGCATGTGGAGCATCGCCGGGGCGAGATACAGCAAATCAGTTAGATCGCGATCACTCATGGCGTGGAGACCCTCGCTGAGGCAGCGCTCGGCGAGGTCGAGTTCGGGTTCGGACATGCGCGCCGGTTCTAACAACGACACATGCACTCCGTTGACGTAGGGATCGACCACGGCGGCGGTGATGCCGAAGCGGCCCTCGTGGGAGGCACTGAGGGCGGGATCCAAGGCGGCGGTGGCGGCATCAGCGAGACGGATGACTTCGGGCGGGGCGAGTTCTTCGGGGGTGGCGAGGATATGGCGGGTGGCCAAGGCGCTGCCGTAGCGGGAGCGACTGGTCCACACCGACACTGGGATGGAAAACACAAGTCCGAGCAGGATAGGGGACATCCAGGCGGCGAAGGTGGGGGAAATGTGGATGGCCACGTAAGTCCAGACGATGCCCAAGACGCTTGGCAAGGCGTGGAAGCGAATGGCGTCGGGCCAGGCCGTGCCGTCGGTCTCGCGGTTTTGGGTGCCCCAGCCGACCGAGCGGCCGAGCACGATGCTGATGACGATCATGGTGTGGGCGACCATGACGCAGGGGGCCAGGAGCATTGAGACGAGGGTTTCGAGGATGACGCCGGCGAGCAGGGGCAGCGCGCCGCCAAAGGAGCGGCGGACTTTTGTTGCGAGGATGGCACCGCCGAGAGCGAGGAATTTTGGCAGGAACAACAGGACCAGAATGGCCAGTGCCAGGATCAGGCTCTGGGTCAGCGCCGTGATATGCCACCAGTGACCGGCGTAACCCGGGATGGTTAGGTTGCTGAGGCCGCTGAAGCGCCGATCCCAGGCGAGCCAAGTGCTTTGCAGCAGGAACAGAAACCAGATTGGGCAGGCCAGATAGGCCATGATGCCCATGAACAATTGGACGCGGGCGGCGAAGGGGAGTTTGCGGGCGAAGATGAGCCAGAGGTGTTGTAGATTGCCCTGGCACCAGCGGCGGTCGCGTTTGAGGTGGTCGATGAGGGTGGGGGGTGCTTCCTCGTAGGTGCCTTCGATGTCCCAAGCGAGCCAGACTTCCCAGCCGGCGCGGACCATCAGGGCGGCCTCGACGAAGTCATGACTGAGGATGCGTCCGCCGAAGGGTTCGCGGCCGGGCAGGGCGGGCAATTCGCAGCACTCGGAAAACGGTTGCATGCGGATGAGCGCGTTGTGGCCCCAATAGCTGCCGCCATTGAGTTGCCAGAAGTTGAGGCCGCGGAGGAACAGCGGGCCGTAGAGGCGCATCGCGAATTGTTGGAGGCGGGTGAACACCGAGGCCCCGCGGATGAGCCGCGGCGGGGTTTGCAGAATGCCGAGGCGCGGATAGAGTTGCATCACCCGCGCCATCTTCACAATGTCAGCCCCATCCATCAGGCTGTCGGCGTCGAGCACCAGCATGCCTTCGTAGCCACCGCCCCAGGTGCGGACAAAATCGCCGATGTTGCCGGCCTTGCGGTTGGCGTTGGACTTACGACGCCGGTAGTAGATGTGGCCGAAGCCGTCGAGGCGGCGGCACAGGTTGGTCCAAGCGGTTTCCTCCAACACCCACAGATTGAGGTCGCGGGTATCGCTGAGGATGAAAAAATCGAAGGCGGGGAGGTGGCCGGTGGCTTGGATGGAGCGGTAGATTGCCTCGATGCGGCCGCAGATGCGGATGCAGTCCTCGTTATAGACGGGCATGACGATGGCGAAGCGCTGGGCGAGGGGGCCGCTGTGGCCGTCGGCCAGGCGGGTGATGCGCACGGCGCGGCGGCGGCCGCAGATAATATCCCAGGCACCGAACAAGGCGTGCATCGAGCCGAGCACGAGCAAGCCGTTGAGCACGAAAAACACCGCCAGCAAGGTGAAATGCCCGCGCTGGAAGCCAGTGCGCCAGAATAGGTCGGCCATCCACAGGCAGGCCACGAGATTGAGCGTCACGGCACTGCCAAAAAACACCAGGCGCCGCAACACGCGGCGAAAACGTCCGGAGAACGGGCGGGTGGCATCACGCGGGCTTGGCTCGGGAGTATCCATCAGTCAATGAAAAGGAACCACAGGGTGGCGGCGATGAGGGTCATTAGGATGGCGAAAAACATCAAGCCGACAATCGGGCGGCGGTCCATGGTGTCCCACCAGTGCGCGGCGCCATTGCCGAAGGCGTTGAGTTCGAGGGGTTTGGCGACCATTGGCAGGCCGGGGAAAGTGGGGCCGGCGGCCAGATAGGAGCTGCGCATCGCCGCGACGAAGGCAGCCGGCCACGGCGGGGGGGTTAGAAACACGCTTTGCCACTGGTCGGGCATGCCGGTGAGCAACAGAGCGAGGCGGCCGCGGGCGGCGAGGCGGCTGTTTTCCAGCGGTTCGGCCAGTACATCCTGGGTCCAAGCGGAGATTTCGGCCAAGGCCTCTTCCATCGCCAGCACGCGGGCGGGGGTGTCGGGCTCAGTGACCTTGCGGGTGGAGGCGCGCCACAAGACTCGGCGCACCAACTCGGCGACGAGCAGGCGGTTGCGCAAGCGCAGGGCCTGGAAATAGGCCTCGACGGCGGCATAGGCCTCCTCCCACTCGTTGAGCTCGGTCTCGCTGAGCGGGTTGAGGGTTTCTAGGGGGTGATGCGGTAGGCCCATGTTTCAGTTAGAAAATCGTCGCCGCGTTTGAGGCAGGCGCGCAGTTCGATTGGGCCGAGGTCGGCGAGCTTGGTCCCGGTGGCGGCGGGGGTGATTTGGAAGGCGAGGCGCCATTGGCCGGGGCTCATCAATTGGACCGCGGCGCCTTGGATTTTGACGTTGGCGGCGGCGTCGCCCAACACCTGGATAAATGACTCGGGCTCCTTGTCGGAGGATTTTTCCAGTGCCCCGCCGGCGAACTCGATAATAATGGTGCGTTGTTCCGCTTGCCACTCGTGAACGCCGCTGCGGGTGGCAACGACGTGGCCGCCGGCTTGCGACGGGTCTTCGGCCATCGTCCAATGTTGCTTGTAGGAAAACTCGACGCGATCACCGGCTTGCGGCGTGTTAGCTGGCTCCCACAGGGCCACGGCATTATCGGCGAGTTCGTTGGTGGTGGGAATTTCCATCAGCACAACCCGCCCGGCACCCCAATCCGATGTCGGCTCAATCCACAGCGACGGCCGCAAATGATAGGCGGCCTCCCCGTCCTCATAAGCGGCAAAGCGCCGGTCACGCTGAACCAAACCAAAGCCCGCACATTTTTCCAGATTGAAAAAACTGAACTCGAGCCGGCCTGTGTCGTTAGACAGAGGCCGCCACAGTCGTTCGCCGTTGGCATTGCGGATGGCCAGGCCATCGGAATCGTGGACTTCCGGGCGGAAGTCATCGAAGCGGCGGCGCGAATTTTCGCCAAACCAATACATGCTCGACATTGGCGCGATGCCAAGCCGCTGCACCGCCTTGCGGGCAAACAACACGGCCTGGACGTTGACCACCGTGTCATCGCCGGGCTGCACCTTGAAGGCGTAGGCACCGGTGTAGGAAGGTCCGTCTAACAAAGCGTAAAAACTCGCGGCGGTGTCGTCTTCGGCAGGTTTGGCGAGCCAGAACTCGCGGAACGCGGGAAATTCTTCTTTGGCATTATCGGCACCGGTGTCGATGGCGAGGCCGCGGGCGGACAGGCCGTAGCGCTGGTTTTTGCCGAGGGCGCGCCAATAGCTGGCACCTTGGAAGACGATGAGCTCGTCGAGGATGCTGGCGGAATTGAGGTGGGAGGAGAGTTTGAAGCCGGCGAAGCCGCTGGAGGACGGGAAGTCACCGCGTTTAGGCACGAGCTTGCCATAGTCAAACAAATCCTCCGAGGGCCGGATGAGTTGTTGGTGAGTGGCGGTGAATTCAGTGAGCCTAACCGGCTCGCGAAATAGATAGCCGGGATGGAAAAACATCGCCCGAAAAGGCAGCTTGTCCGCCGCCCACAGCGCTTGGTCGGCATTGAAGCGGATATCGCGGTACTGGTCGTAGGTGAGGGTTTTCATCCACTCCGGCAGCGCCTCGCGGTCGGGGGCGGCGTAGGGTTTGTTAGCCAAATCCTTGGCCCGGCTCTGGATCGCGGGGAAATCCACCACCTCCCGTTCCCAGGTCTGGCTCAGCGCGGAACCGGTCAATGCGGCGAGGGTAAGCAACAGGCAAGTGGCGCGTGGCATGGCCAGATAGTTAGCTGGCGACGCCAGCCGCGTCAACCTCAGAACGCAGTTAACGACCGCGTTTTTAACAAAGAGGCGAGCAAGTTGGACGCCCTCAAAGTTGTGGTTAATCGTGGCAAAGAAACCACTGAAACACTGATTACCACTGAGTGCACTGATAAGAAATTGATAAATATTTCAGTGGTTGCAGTGGGTAATCAGTACCTCAGTGGTTAAAATAGTCACGTGCAATCCCTCCAGCAAGACTCGCCGCCTCACTTCTCAAGCAAATGCCCGCAGTTCCTCGGCATCGAGGAAATCCTGGCCATAGATCAGATGGGCGAGCAGCGGCACGCCGGCGAGTTCTTCAATTACGCCCTTGTTGGTGATCATGGCGGTGTCCATTTCATCTTCCAATTGATTGAGGATGATCCCGGCACAGGTCAGCCCGCGGGCACGGATTGCATTGACGGTTAGCAACACATGGTTGAGACAACCGAGGCGATTGGCCGCCACGACAATCACCGGTAGGCCCAGGGCGGCCGCCAGATCCGCCACCCGCAAGCCGGGGGCCAGCGGTACTTCCCAGCCGCCAACACCTTCCACCAGCACACTGGCATGGCGGGCGGCGAGTTGCTCATAGCCTGCGACCAATTCGGCGAGGGTGAGGTGGCGGTTTTCCAACATGGCGGCGACCAGCGGCGCGAGCGCCGATTTCAAAAACACCGGGTTGACCTCGTCGTGCGGCAGATGGCCCGAGGCCGCGGCGAGGATGCTGGCGTCCGCCCGATCGCCGCAGGCCACCGGTTTGTAGCCGACGGCATCGATGCCGTCGCGGCGCAAGGTTTCGAGAATCAAGCGGGTGACGTAGGTCTTGCCCACTTCGGTATCGGTGCCAGTGATGAATGCGCTCACCCCCAAGCCGTGCCCCAACCCACGCCGACGGTCAAGCTAAGAACAAGACGCAAGACTGGAAGACACAAGCATGAGGGATAAAGCAAAATCACCTGAGGCTAAGGAGCCACCACATTCCTGTGGTGGAGCGGAAGGGCGGCTCATAAATGAGAGCCGAAGGCTCGCTTCATGGTCGGTCCT
>Ga0209084_1001404_pt1 | contig 20262 bp, 33 predicted proteins | sample C_130820_MF_Meta_FD_187309 | JGI IMG/M metagenome (GOLD analysis project Ga0209084, IMG submission 187309) | Freshwater microbial communities from Lake Croche, Canada to study carbon cycling - C_130820_MF_MetaG (SPAdes) (version 2) | ecosystem: Environmental > Aquatic > Freshwater > Lake...
GTTCCAATCGTTACGGGTACAGCATTCAAAAACAAGGGCGTTCAGCCAATGCTTGACGCTGTTATTCGTTACCTTCCGTCACCACTTGATGTACCTGTAACCATCGGTCACAAGCCTGGTCACCTAGATGTAGAAATCGAACGCACACCAAACGACAAAGAGCCGTTGGCAGCACTTGCTTTCAAGATTGCTACCGATCCACACCTTGGCAAGCTAACTTACGTTCGCGTTTACTCAGGTCGCCTAGAAGCCGGATCATCAGTTCTTAACTCAGTTAAAGATCGCAAAGAGCGCATTGGCAAGATTTACCGAATGCATGCGAACAAGCGTGAAGAAATTGCGGCCGTAGGCGCTGGCGACATCGTTGCTGTTATGGGTCTTAAGGACACCACAACTGGCGAAACATTATGCGATCCGTCAAATCCAATCGTTCTTGAGTCAATGACTTTCCCGGCGCCGGTTATTTCGGTTGCTATCGAGCCAAAGACGAAGGGTGACCAAGACAAGCTTGGTACTGCTATTCAGCGGTTGTCTGACGAGGATCCAACTTTCCGCGTTAACACCGATGAAGAAACTGGTCAGACCATCATCGCGGGCATGGGTGAACTTCACCTTGAGATCCTCGTTGACCGTATGCGCCGTGAATTCAATGTTGAAGCGAACGTTGGCAAGCCACAGGTTGCTTACCGCGAAACCATCACCAAAACCGTTGATCGTATTGATTACACCCACAAAAAACAGACCGGTGGTTCAGGTCAGTTCGCTAAGGTGCAGATTGCAATCGGCCCACTTCAGGCAGAAGAGGGTGCTGAAGTTTCCAAAAATGGTTACGAATTCGTTAGCAAAATCACTGGTGGTCGTATTCCGCGCGAATACATTCCATCAGTAGATGCAGGTTGCCAAGAGGGCATGGAGAACGGTGTTCTGGCTGGCTACCCAATGGTAGATGTTCAGGTAACCCTTCTTGACGGCGCTTTCCACGATCAAGATTCATCTGAACTTGCATTCAAACTTGCTGGTATCCAAGCTTTCAAGGAAGGCTGCCGCAGCGCGGGACCTGTCATCCTTGAACCAATGATGACGGTCGAAGTAACAACGCCAGAAGATTACATGGGCGATGTTATCGGAGATCTCAACTCACGACGTGGACAGATTCAGGCTATGGACGAGCGTCACGGCGCCCGCGTAGTTAAGGCTGTTGTTCCACTATCAGAAATGTTCGGCTATGTGGGAGATCTTCGTAGTCGTACTCAAGGGCGTGCGAGCTACTCCATGGAGTTCAGTTCATACGCTCAGGTTCCTGCGAACGTACAGACGGAAATCGTCTCAAAGGCGCGGGGCGAGTAACGGCCCACAGGCCAAAAAACCAAATGATGGTCGAAGTGAAGGTCACATCGGCATAAAACCATCGGCACAAGGATCCAGGAGGACCCACAGTGGCAAAGGCGAAGTTCGAGCGGACGAAACCGCACGTAAACATCGGCACAATTGGTCACATTGACCACGGAAAGACCACGCTGACTGCTGCCATCACCAAGGTGCTGCACGACGCATACCCAGACGTGAATCCATTCACGCCTTTCGATCAGATCGATAAGGCTCCTGAAGAACGTCAACGCGGTATCACGATCTCGATCGCTCACGTTGAGTACCAGACCGAGGTTCGTCACTATGCTCACGTCGACTGCCCGGGTCACGCTGACTACATCAAAAACATGATCACCGGCGCGGCACAGATGGACGGCGCAATCCTTGTGGTTGCAGCTACCGATGGCCCAATGCCACAGACCAAAGAGCACGTACTTCTTGCTCGCCAGGTTGGTGTTCCTGCACTCGTTGTAGCGCTAAACAAGTGCGACATGGTTGATGACGAAGAACTAATCGAATTGGTCGAAATGGAAGTTCGCGAACTTCTTTCTTCATACGAATTCCCAGGCGATGACATCCCAGTTGTTCGCGTAGCTGCTTTCCCAGCACTACAGGGCGATGCCAAGTGGGGCGAGTCAATCCTTGAATTGATGAAGGCTGTTGACGATTACATCCCAACACCAGCTCGTGACACTGACAAGCCATTCCTTATGCCAGTTGAAGACGTTTTCACCATCACTGGTCGTGGAACCGTTGTTACTGGTCGTATCGAGCAGGGTGTTGTTAAGGTCAACGAAGAAATCGAAATCGTTGGTATCCGCCCAGATGTACAAAAGACCACCGTCACCGGTGTTGAAATGTTCCGCAAGCTTCTTGACGAAGGTCGAGCTGGCGAGAACGTAGGTCTTTTGCTTCGTGGAACTAAGCGTGAAGATGTTGAGCGCGGCCAGGTACTTTGCAAGCCAGGCTCAGTTACTCCTCACACCGAGTTCGATGCGAATGTTTACATCTTGAGCAAGGATGAAGGCGGTCGTCACACACCGTTCTTCGATAACTACCGTCCACAGTTCTACTTCCGTACCACGGACGTAACTGGCGTTGTGAAATTGCCATCAGGAACCGAAATGGTTATGCCTGGCGATAACACCGAGATGATGGTAACTCTAATTCAGCCAATCGCTATGGATGAGGGTCTACGCTTCGCTATTCGCGAAGGTGGCCGCACCGTTGGCGCTGGTCGTGTTGTGAAGGTTCTCAAGTAACAAATTTGGCTAGCTGTGGTGGCGCTTAATCGCGTCACCACAGCACACCACTAGCAAGACACCGTAAGAAACACAAGGCAGTATCTACAGAAAAGGACGGTCAAGCCAAGATGGCTGGACAGAAAATTCGTATCAGGCTAAAGGCCTACGATCACGAAGTTATTGATTCATCGGCTCGCAAGATTGTCGAGACAGTAACTCCTACTGGCGCGAAGGTTGCCGGGCCTGTGCCGCTGCCTACCGAGAAGAATGTGTACTGCGTGATTCGTTCACCGCATAAGTACAAGGATTCTCGTGAACACTTCGAGATGCGTACACATAAGCGTCTCATCGACATTATCGATCCAACACCAAAGACAGTTGACTCGCTTATGCGTCTTGACTTGCCTGCCGGTGTTGATATCGAGATTAAGCTCTGACGGGACTAACGAGACATGGCTACCGAAAAGAAGGGTCTGCTTGGCGAAAAGCTAGGCATGACTCAGGTATGGGACGAGAACAATCGCATTGTTCCCGTTACCGTTATTAAGGCAGGACCTTGCGTCGTGACACAGGTGCGTACACCTGAGCTCGATGGCTACAGCGCTGTGCAGATTGCATTCGGCCAAGTAGACCCACGTAAGGTGACCCAGCCACAACTAGGACATTTTGCAAAGGCTGGAGTTACTCCGCGCCGTCACTTAGTCGAACTTCGTTTTGATAACGCCTCCGAGTACACACTTGGTCAGGAACTTGGCGCAGATACTTTTGAAGCTGGCACCGCCATTGACGTCACTGGCGTCACGAAGGGTAAAGGTTTCGCTGGCGTTATGAAGCGTCACGGTTTCCACGGTGTTGGTGCATCTCACGGTGCGCACAAGAACCACCGTAAGCCAGGCTCAATTGGCGCTTGTGCAACCCCGGGTCGTGTTTTCAAGGGTGTACGTATGGCTGGTCGCATGGGTGGCGTAAAGCAAACCACGCAGAACCTGCAGGTACAGGCTGTTGACACCGAAAAGGGTCTCATCTTGATCAAGGGTGCTATCCCTGGTCCGACCGGATGCGTAGTTTTACTTCGCACCGCAGCGAAGGGTGCATAACATTATGACTTCATTAGATGTAAAAACCCCAGAGGGCACAAAAGCTGGCAAGGTTGAATTACCTGCAGAACTTTTTGATGTTCAGGCAAACATTGCACTGATGCATCAGGTTGTCGTAGCTCAGCTTGCAGCTGCCCGTGGCGGTAATCACGACACCAAAGATCGTGGTGAAGTTAGCGGTTCAGGTAAGAAGCCTTTCAAGCAGAAGGGAACCGGTCGCGCTCGTCAGGGTTCGATTCGCGCACCTCAGTACCGTGGCGGTGGCGTAGTACACGGCCCAACTCCTCGCGATTACTCACAGCGCACACCCAAGAAGATGAAAGTTGCAGCTCTTCGCGGTGCACTTTCGGATCGTGCGCGTAACGATCAGATTCATGTTGTATCGCAGATTGTTGCTGGCGAATCGCCTTCAACAAAAGAGGCGTTAGCGGTATTGGCAAACATCTCAACAGCAAAGAACATCCTTGTGGTCTTGGATCGCAGCGAAGTTGTAACAGCTGTGAGTTTGCGTAACGCAAAGAACATCCACGTGCTTGTTGTTGATCAGTTGAACACTTACGACGTACTAGTTAGTGACGATGTCGTGTTCACCAAAGCAGCACTTGAAACATTCATCGCAGGTCCAGCCCGTGGCAAAACAGTCACCGCAGTTGCTACCTCAGCAGAAGTGGAGGCGTAAGCCATGAAAATTGCAGACCCACGCGACATTCTTTTAGCACCAGTCATTTCCGAAAAGAGCTACGCGCTTTTGGACGAAAACAAGTACACATTTATTGTGCGTCCGGATGCTAACAAGACTCAGATCAAGTTAGCTGTTGCCGAAGTTTTCGGCGTCAAGGTAACTTCTGTGAACATCATGAACCGTCAAGGTAAGCGCATGCGCACCAAGACTGGTTTTGGCAAGCGTCCAGACACAAAGCGAGCAATCGTGACTGTGGCTGCCGGCGATCGTATCGACATCTTTGGTGGTCCAGTTAGCTAACTGGACCAGGACAGAAAAAGGACACTTTTATGGGAATCCGTAAGTACAAGCCGACTACACCGGGCCGTCGTGGCTCAAGTGTTGCCGACTTCGTCGAGATCACCCGGTCAACACCGGAGAAGTCACTCGTACGCCCGCTACATAGTAAGGGCGGCCGCAACAGCTCAGGGCGCATCACTGTTCGTCACCAAGGTGGCGGTCACAAGCGTGCCTACCGCATCATTGACTTCCGTCGTTACGACAAAGACGGCGTGCCAGCGAAAGTTGCGCACATCGAATACGACCCGAACCGTACCGCTCGTATTGCCCTTTTGCACTATGCAGATGGTGAAAAGCGTTACATCATTGCGCCAAACAAGTTAAAGCAAGGCGATCGTATCGAGACCGGCCCAGCCGCCGATATCAAGCCGGGCAATAACTTGCCACTTCGCAACATTCCAGTTGGTACTGTCATTCACGCAATTGAACTTCGCCCAGCTGGTGGAGCAAAGATTGCTCGTAGTGCAGGCACCAGTGTTCAGCTTGTTGCTAAAGATGGACCTTACGCACAGTTGCGAATGCCATCTGGTGAAATCCGCAACGTTGATGCCCGCTGCCGTGCAACTATCGGCGAAGTTGGCAATGCGGAGCAGAGCAACATCAACTGGGGTAAGGCTGGCCGTATGCGTTGGAAGGGCAAACGCCCAACCGTTCGTGGTGTAGCTATGAACCCAGTTGACCACCCACATGGTGGTGGTGAAGGTAAGACTTCCGGTGGACGTCACCCAGTGAACCCTAATGGTAAGTCAGAAGGCCGCACCCGTGCTGTAAAGAAGGCCAGTGACAAGATGATCGTTCGCCGTCGCAAGACCGGCAAGAAGCGCTAGGAGTATTTGCAGTGCCACGTAGTTTGAAAAAAGGTCCGTTTATTGATGGCCACCTTCAGAAGAAGGTAGACGATCAGAACGCCAAGGGAACCAAGAATGTGATCAAGACCTGGTCACGTCGCTCGGTTATCTCGCCTGCAATGCTCGGCCATACTTTGGCAGTGCACGACGGCCGCAAGCATGTTCCAGTTTTCGTAACTGAAGACATGGTTGGCCACAAGCTTGGTGAATTCGCTCCAACACGTACCTTCAAAGGTCACGTTAAGGACGATCGTAAGGCCAAGCGCAAGTAGTGCACACGCACTATTTGCCTAGAGAAATTTTTGAAGTAGAGAGAGCATAGGGGACACTGATGGAAGCTGCCGCAATTAACTCGGCGCGTGCATCGGCACGGTTTGTACGTGTTACGCCACAAAAGGCGCGCCGCGTTATCAACTTGATTCGAGGCATGTCTGCAGCTGAGGCGCAGACACTGTTACGTTTCGCGCCACAGACTGCAAGCGAACCGATCGGCAAGGTACTAGATAGTGCTGTTGCTAACGCCAAAAATAATTACAACTTAGATCCGCGTACCTTGGTGATCACCGAGGCTTATGTTGATGAAGGTCCCACCATGAAGCGTTTCCGTCCTCGCGCTCAGGGTCGTGCCAGCCAGATTCTAAAGCGTACAAGTCATATCACCGTCATAGTCGAATCAGTTAACGCTGATTCTCAGAAGAAGGGTTAATCGTGGGTCAAAAAATTAATCCCTATGGTTTCCGCCTAGGTATTACAACGGATTACCGCTCGAAGTGGTTCGCAGATTCCCAGAAAAAGGGCGAGCGTTACCGCGACTATGTGGCTGAAGATGTGAAAATCCGCGCGCTTATGTCTGAGGGCATGGAGCGAGCCGGTATTTCTCGTGTCGAAATCGAGCGCACCCGTGATCGTGTTCGCGTAGACATTCATACAGCGCGTCCAGGCATCGTTATCGGTCGCCGCGGCGAAGCAGCAGATGTCCTTCGTGGCCGTTTGGAAAAACTAACTGGCAAGCAGGTTCAGCTGAACGTTCTGGAAGTAAAGAATCCAGAAATTGACGCACAGCTTGTTGCTCAGGGTGTTGCCGAACAGCTTTCTAGCCGTGTTTCATTCCGTCGTGCGATGAAAAAGGGTATGCAAAGTGCGCTTAAGTCAGGCGCAAAGGGAATTCGTATTCAGGTTTCCGGTCGTCTTGGTGGCGCTGAAATGAGTCGTCGTGAGTTCTACCGCGAAGGTCGCGTGCCATTGCACACACTTCGCGCGGATATCGATTACGGCTTCTACGAGGCACGCACCACATTCGGTCGTATCGGCGTGAAGGTTTGGATTTACAAGGGTGACGCTCTTGGTTCACGCGCAGAGCGTGAGCAGGCAGCTGCAGCGGCTCGTGCCGGTAAAGCTCCACGTACTCCACGTGCGCCACGAACAGAAAGCGCCGCGCCAGTTGCTGCTGAACCAGTAGCTGCCGCAGTAACGGAAGGGGCATAAGCATGTTAATTCCACGTCGCGTAAAGCACCGTAAGCAGCATCACCCAGATCGCTCAGGCGCATCTAAGGGCGGAAACGCAGTTACTTTCGGTCAATGGGGTTTGCAAGCGATTGAGCCTGCATACGTAACCAACCGTCAGATCGAATCTGCGCGTATCGCTATGACTCGTCACATTCGTCGTGGTGGAAAAGTCTGGATCAACATTTACCCAGACCGTCCACTTACTAAGAAGCCAGCTGAAACTCGAATGGGTTCTGGTAAAGGTTCACCTGAATGGTGGGTCGCCAACGTTAAGCCAGGTCGCGTGATGTTTGAAATTGCGTACCCGAACGAAAAGGTCGCTCATGAAGCACTTACTCGCGCAATGCACAAATTGCCGATGAAGTGCCGCATTGTGGCCCGAGAGGAAATCTAATGGCTACGACAACCGTAAGTGATTTGCGTGGTCTTGCTAACGACGAGCTAGTTTCGAAGTTACTTGAAGCCAAAGAAGAATTGTTCAACCTACGTTTTCAGGCAGCCACTGGCCAGCTTGAAAGCCATGGTCGTTTGCGTATTGTCCGCAAGGACATCGCACGCGTTTACACCGTAATGCGTGAACGCGAACTCGGTATCACACCAGTTGAAAGCAGCGAGGTTAGCGCATGAGTGAAGAATTAGAGCGCGGGGACCGTAAGGTTCGCGAAGGTCTAGTAGTAAGCGACAAGATGGATAAAACCATCGTTGTTGCAGTTGAGGACCGGTTTAAGCACCCGTTGTACGGCAAAGTTGTTCGTCGCACCAGCAAGTTGAAGGCGCATGACGAGACTAATAGTGCTGGTATCGGAGATCGTGTTTTGTTAATGGAAACTCGTCCGCTAAGTGCTACAAAGCGCTGGCGCATGGTCGAGATTCTCGAGAAAGCCAAGTAGGGGTAGGGGAACAAAGTGATTCAGCAAGAGTCGCGACTTCGTGTTGCTGACAACACCGGAGCCAAGGAAATCTTGGTTATTCGCGTGTTGGGTGGTTCAGCGCGTCGCTACGCCGGAATTGGTGACATTGTTGTTGCCACCGTTAAGGATGCAATCCCAGGCGGCAACGTAAAGAAGGGTGACGTCGTGAAAGCCGTTGTAGTTCGCACTACAAAGGAACGTCGTCGTCCAGATGGTTCGTACATCAAGTTTGATGAAAACGCTGCCGTGATTTTGAAAGCTGATGGCGAACCTCGCGGTACGCGTATCTTCGGCCCGGTTGGCCGTGAGCTTCGTGACAAGAAATTCATGAAGATCATTTCATTAGCGCCGGAGGTTGTGTAATGAAAATTAAAACTGGTGATGAAGTACTAGTAATCGCAGGTAAAGATAAGGGTGTGCGCGGCACAGTTCTTTCTGTTAATGCCGACACCAACAAGATAATTGTTGAAGGCGTTAACCGCATGAAGCGTCACGTACGCCAGTCAACCACAGCTCGTGGTGCTGTTGTTGGCGGAATCGAAACTGTTGAAGCGCCAATTAACGTTTCAAACGTTCAGTTAATTGTTGATGGAAAGCCAACTCGCGTTGGTGCCCGTCGCGATGACGTAACAAAGACTCGTGCAGATGGCACAACTTACGAAGGCTCACGTGGCGTTCGGGTTGCTCGTCGCACCGGAAAGGACATCTAATGTCAAGCGCAACTACTGAAGTTCCACGCCTAAAGGCGCGTTACCGGGCAGAAATCGTGCCAGCGCTTACGACTGAGTTCAATTTCACCAACCCAATGCAGGTTCCTGGTCTAACCAAGATCGTTGTAAACATGGGTGTTGGTGAAGCTGCTCGTGACTCTAAGTTGATTGAAGGCGCAATTCGCGACCTAACTGCAATCACTGGTCAGAAGCCACAGGTAACTAAGGCTCGTCTTTCTATCGCCCAGTTCAAACTTCGTGAAGGTATGCCAATCGGCGCACACGTGACCCTTCGTGGCGATCGTATGTGGGAATTCCTAGACCGCCTACTTACCCTTGCACTTCCTCGTATCAGGGACTTCCGTGGCTTATCGCCAAAGCAGTTCGATGGTCGCGGAAACTACACCTTCGGTTTAACCGAGCAGGTTATGTTCCACGAAATCAATCAGGATTCTGTTGATCGCCAGCGCGGTATGGATATCACGCTAGTTACTACAGCAGCTAACGATGAAGAAGGCCGAGCTTTGCTAAAGCAACTGGGCTTCCCGTTTAAGGAGGCTTAAGCCATGGCAAAAACCGGTCTACGCAATCAAGCAGAACGCACTCCGAAATTCAAAGTGCGTGGCTACACCCGATGCCAGCGTTGTGGACGTCCACACGCTGTCTACCGTAAGTTCGGCCTTTGCCGCGTGTGCTTCCGAGAGATGGCACACCGTGGCGAACTTCCCGGTATCACTAAGAGCTCCTGGTAAACAACAAAACACCGTAGGTCCGAAGAGGATACCGCGGTGAGAAGGGCGAAAAGCCAATGACAATGACCGATCCGATTGCGGACATGCTAACGCGTGTGCGTAATGCAAATTCGGCTCACAAAGAGTCGGTCTCTATGCCGCACTCCAAAATCAAAGAGCATATTGCTGAGATTTTGAAGCGCGAAGGTTACATCGGCGGTTTCACCGTTGCTGATGAAACTGTAGGCAAGAGCCTCAACATTGATTTGAAGTACGGACCAAACCGCGAGAAGTCAATCGCTGGTGTACGTCGTGTCTCCAAGCCAGGCTTGCGTGTTTACGCCAAGAGCAGCGCGCTTCCGCGCGTACTTGGTGGCCTTGGTGTTGCAATTATTTCAACATCTACCGGTCTACTAACTGACCGTCAGTGCGAGTCGAAGGGTGTAGGTGGGGAAGTCCTCGCCTACGTCTGGTAGGGCGGGTCTGACATGTCACGTATTGGTCGTTTACCGATTCCAGTTCCAACTGGCGTTGAAATCACCATCGATGGTTCTGTAGTTACGGTCAAGGGTCCAAAGGGAACTTTGAGCCACACTGTTGCTGAGCCAATCGTCGCGCAGCGCGCTGAAGATGGACAGATTTCTGTTGTTCGTCCAGATGATGAGCGGGTAAGCCGTTCACTTCATGGTCTTACTCGTACCTTGATTGCCAACATGATTATTGGTGTAACCGATGGTTATAGCAAAACCTTGGAAATCTCGGGTACTGGTTACCGTGTTGCGCTAGCTGGGAACACCTTAGAGTTCGCGCTTGGTTTCAGTCACCCAGTCAAAGTGGATGCACCAAATGGCATCAACTTCAATGTTGAAACCCCAACTCGTTTTCAGGTATCCGGCATCGACAAGCAACTTGTCGGCGAAGTATCAGCGAACATTCGCAAACTTCGCAAACCAGATCCATATAAAGCAAAAGGCATCCGTTATCAGGGCGAAATTATTCGTCGCAAGGCTGGAAAGGCAGGTAAGAAGTAATGTCTGTCGTAACCAAATTAGGTTCAGGTAACAAGAAAGCTGTTGCTCGTAAACGCCGTCATACTCGTGTTCGCAAGAAGGTAACTGGAACAACGGCGCGTCCGCGTCTAGTCATCACTCGCTCTGCACGCCATATGTTTGTGCAGGTTGTAGATGACACAGTTGGTCAGACACTGGCTTCTGCTTCCACAATGGAAAAAGATTTGCGAGTAGCCGCATCTGCTAAATCAGATAAGGCTCGCGAAGTAGGCAAACTTGTTGCATCACGTGCAAAAGCAGCTGGTGTAGATACTGTGGTTTTTGACCGCGGTGGAAACAAATATCACGGTCGCGTTGCGGCCCTAGCAGATGGCGCCCGCGAGGGCGGCCTCGAGTTTTAGATCTCCAGGGAAGAGGGAAAACGAGTTATGGCTGGAAATCAGCGAGGCGAAAGTCGCGAAGGCGGCGAACGTCGTGACCGTCGTGATGGCGATCGTCGTGGGCAGGCACCTGCCGAGAAGAGTCCGTTCATCGAGCGCGTTGTCACAATCAACCGTGTGTCAAAGGTAGTTAAGGGTGGTCGTCGCTTTAGCTTCACCGCTCTAGTTGTCGTTGGCGATGGCAATGGCAAAGTTGGCGTTGGCTACGGTAAAGCCAAAGAAGTGCCAGCAGCTATTGCTAAGGGTGTTGAGGAAGCAAAGAAAAATTTCTTTGATGTTCCGCGCATTCAACGCACAATCCCACACCCAGTAAAGGGTGAGGCTGCTGCTGGTGTTGTCATGCTTCGTCCGGCTGCTCCAGGTACTGGTGTTATTGCTGGTGGCCCGGTTCGCGCCGTACTTGAGTGCGCTGGCATTCACGATGTACTGAGCAAGTCACTTGGTTCAGACAACGCAATCAACATTGTCCATGCAACCGTAGCTGCGCTTAAGTTGCTTGAGCGCCCAGAACAGGTCGCTGCTCGTCGTGGCCTGCCAGTTGAAGATGTTGCTCCGGCAGCATTGTTGCGAGCAAGTGCTCAGAAGGTTGGTGCGTAATGGCTGCACAGATCAAAGTAACTCAGATCAAGTCTGAAATTGGTGGCAAGCAGAATCAGCGCGATTCGCTTCGTTCACTAGGTCTAAAGCACATTGGCGATTCAATTGTTAAGGAAGCACGTCCAGAAATCCTTGGCATGGTCAATGCGGTTCGTCATCTGGTCGTAGTCGAGGAGGTCAAATAATGACTCTCAAGGTTCATCATCTTCGTCCTGCTCCAGGTAGCAAGACAGCTAAGACCCGCGTCGGTCGTGGTGAAGGCAGCAAGGGTAAGACAGCAGGTCGTGGTACCAAAGGTACAAAGGCTCGTTATCAGGTGCCCCAGCGTTTTGAAGGTGGCCAGATGCCACTTCACATGCGTTCGCCAAAGCTAAAGGGCTTCAAGAATCCATTCCGGGTTGAGTTCCAGGTTGTTAACGTGGCACAGATCAACGCCTTGTTCCCACAAGGTGGCGACATCTCAATCTTGGACTTGGTTAAGGCTGGCGCTGTTCGCAAGGGCGAACTAGTCAAGGTTCTTGGCCAGGGTGACATCAGTGTTGCAGTAAATGTGAGCGCGAATGCATTCTCGGATTCAGCAAAGAGCAAGATTGCTGCTGCCGGCGGCACTGTAACAACGATTTAGTTCGACTTAACTCAACCACCGGGAGGCACCAATGCTTAGTGCGTTTGCTGCGGCGTTTAGAACGCCAGACTTACGTAAGAAGTTGCTATTCACTTTAGGCGTCATTGCGTTATTCCGCGTCGGTTCAGTTGTGCCAACTCCTGGCGTTAGCTACACAGCTATCCACACTTGTTTGAATCAGGTTCAAGATAATTCCGTTTACGGTTTGATCAACTTATTCAGCGGTGGCGCGTTATTACAGCTTTCGGTATTTGCGCTGGGCATCATGCCTTACATCACCTCAAGCATCATTATTCAGTTGCTTACTGTGGTTATTCCCCGACTTGAAACTTTGAAAAAAGAAGGACAGTCAGGACAAGCAAAAATCACGCAGTACACGCGTTACCTAACTATTGGTTTGGCAATTCTGCAGTCAACAACAATCATCACACTTGCTCGGACACCGGGGCGTTTGTTCTCCGGTTGTGCAGAGCAATTAGTACCAAACCAGTCAATCCAGGTACTGCTAACCATGGTTGTTGTTATGACTGCAGGTACGGCAATGATTATGTGGCTTGGTGAATTACTAACGGATCGCGGCGTTGGCAACGGTATGTCGATTTTGATTTTCACATCAATCATCGCAACCTTCCCAGGTCAGTTGATGAACATCTTTAAAATCGATGGCGCATTCAAGTTCACTGTCACATTGGCTATCGGTTTGGTGACGATTGCAGCCGTGGTCTTTGTTGAGCAAGCTCAGCGTCGTATTCCAGTGCAGTACGCGAAGCGTCAGATTGGTCGGCGCTCGTACGGAGGCACTTCCACCTACTTGCCAATTAAGGTGAACTTGGCTGGCGTTATTCCAGTTATCTTCGCTTCATCCTTGCTTTACTTACCTTCACTGGTTGTTCAGTTGACTGGTTCGCAGGCTGGCTGGGCGCAGTGGGTTCTTACCTATTTTGCAACTGGTCGTCAGGCTTACTTGATTGCTAACTTCTTACTTATCGTTTTCTTTGCTTATTTCTACGTTTCAATCACCTTCAATCCAGATGATGTTGCAGACGACATGAAGCAGTACGGCGGATTCATTCCAGGAATTCGGGCAGGCAAGCCAACTTCGGATTACCTTGCGTACGTGCTAAACCGAATCACCTTGCCGGGTGCGCTCTACCTAGCTCTGATTGCAACAATCCCATACATCGCCTTTGATGTTCTCGGTGTTGGCAAGCGCTTCATCTTCGGTGGAACAAGTTTGCTCATCATGGTTGGTGTTGGTTTGGATACCGTCAAGCAGATCGAAAGTCAGCTACAGCAACGCAATTATGAAGGTTTCTTGAAGTAATGCGTTTGCTCATTATGGGCCCGCCCGGAGCCGGTAAAGGCACACAAGCCACACAGATTGGCGAAACTCTTGGCATCGCACACATTTCAACTGGCGATTTATTTCGCGCCAATTTATCGCAGGGTACTGCTCTTGGGCTGGAAGCTCAGAAGTACATGGATGCCGGTGAGTATGTACCCGATTCAGTAACCAACGATATGGTCCGCGATCGACTAAGCCAGAGCGATGCCCAGGCAGGTTTCCTACTCGATGGTTACCCGCGCACTGTAGCCCAGGTAACAGAACTTGATGAGATGCTCGGTGAGCATGTCCTAGATAGAGTTCTGGTTCTGCGCGCCGATACTGACGAGGTCGTAGCTCGATTACTAAATCGCGCCCATCAACAAGGCCGAGCAGATGACACTGAAGAAGTTGTGCGCCGCCGCCTAGAAATTTACGAAGAGCAAACTGCGCCACTGATTGACCTATATTCAAGCCGAGGCATTCTTGTTTCAGTTGATGGACTTGGCTCGAGGGATGAAGTGGCACAGCGCATCCATTCTGTATTGAATGTGTAGCGTTCATGTTTGGTCGAAAAGATAAAATTGAAATCAAGACTGCGGCGCAAATTGATTTAATGCGCAAAGCGGGCCTTGTCGTTGCAACCACTTTGGCCAAGCTCAAAGTTGAGGCTGGACCGGGAGTAACCACAAACGACTTAGATCTCATTGCGCGCCAAGAGTTGAAGAAAGCTGGCGCAGACTCTTCGTTTTTGGGGTACTACGGATATCCAGCAGTGATTTGTTCATCAGTCAATGATGAAGTTGTGCACGGGATTCCAAATGATCGAGTGTTACAAGATGGCGATATTCTCTCTATTGATTTTGGGGCAATCGTGCAAGGCTGGCATGGCGACGCCGCTATCACGATTGAAATTGGCACCTGCAGTGACGAAGTGAAGAAGTTGAGCGCTGTGACAAAATCTGCGCTCTGGGCTGGCCTCGCTAAAGCAGTGGTAGGCAATCGCCTAAGCGATATTAGTCACAGTGTTGAACAGATTGTTCGCTCAGCCGGGCCATACGGAATTCTTGAAGAGTTTGTTGGGCACGGCATCGGCAGCAAGATGCATATGGATCCGTCAGTGCCAAACTTTGGTGCGCCAGGGCGAGGTCCTGAATTGATCGCTGGGATGGCTCTAGCTATCGAGCCGATGGTCACACTTGGTGGGCGCCATGTACACACTTTGGATGACAACTGGACAGTTGTAACGGATGATCATTCATGGGCAAGTCATTGGGAACACACGGTGGCGCTTACGCAAGAAGGTCCTTGGGTGCTAACGGCTCTAGATGGCGGGGGACAGTACTTCGCTGCAAACGGCATTGCTAGCCCAGCAATGGCACGCGCATAATCTAGGCTCAACTTAGGGAGGTACTCCAGGTGGCTGCCAAGAAACTACTTGAACTAACTAAGAGCGAACTACGTCGCGAAATTTTCCGATCGACCATTTTTATTGTCGCGTTCTTTGTTGTGTCGCTGGCAATATTTTTCACTCTTCCTTACGACGGACTATCGAATAATCGCCAAGCTGTCCTGCGTCTCGTCGTGGGGCTAAGTCTGTTGCTAGTTGTGATTGTGGTACTTATTCGCCGAATCTTGTCCGCGCCATTACCTCAGCTAAAGACTCTTGAAGCCTTAGTTGTTTTACTGGTTCAATTTATTTGCCTCTTTGCTGGCACCTACTTGCTGATTTCCCATTTGGACGCCGGCGCATTTACTGAACCACTTACACATAGTTCGGCGCTTTACTTCACAATCGTCACATTTGGCACAGTCGGTTTTGGCGACATAACGCCCCATTCAGATTTAGCTCGGCTTCTAGTTAGCGCTCAGATAATTATTGATTTTGTCTTTATTGCAGCAATAATCCGCGCGCTTGTTGCGGTAGCCCAAGCAAGTTTGCAAAAATCAGATTTCAAATAAAACTGCTATTTTCAGGCAATTTTGTCTGATTTACGAACTCCGATTTCCTATTTAGTGGGGTTTTACCGTAAAGTCTCTACTTGGCTCTCGGAAAACTCCGAAGTCAAGTCCAAGGAGTGCAAAAACCTTTATGGCCAAAAAAGACGGCGCCATCGAACTCGAAGGCACCATCACTGAATCGCTTCCGAACGCAATGTTCCGGGTCGAGTTGGAAAATGGTCACAAAGTACTTGCACACATTTCTGGCAAGATGCGAATGCACTACATTCGTATTCTTCCGGACGACAAAGTGATTGTGGAGCTATCTCCATACGATCTGACTCGTGGACGAATTGTGTATCGGTACAAGTAAGCAGGACGGAAACAGTGAAGGTTAATCCCTCAGTAAAGCCAATGTGCGATAAGTGTAAAGTCATTCGTCGTCATGGTGTCGTCATGGTTATTTGTGAGAACCCACGCCACAAACAGCGTCAGGGCTAACAGGTACCAAAAGACGATTCACCCGATCCCATCGAGTACGCGTGCGTGCTGTGGTGGACGGCACCTCTAGGCGATCAAAGGCTAGAGATCTTGTCAGGCGGCAAGAACTGGTGAATCGTGCCAAACCTTTGACATGAAAAGAAATGAGTAACGCCTGATGGCACGTCTTGTTGGTGTTGATCTCCCACGCGAAAAGCGTCTAGAGATTGCACTTACTTACATTTATGGCATTGGCCCTACCCGCGCGGATGAAATCCTCGCGGCAACCGGCATCAGCCCAGATTTGCGCGTCAAGGATCTAACAGATGAGCAACTAGTTCCACTTCGCGAATTCATCGAAGCGAACTTCAAAATCGAAGGTGACCTTCGACGTGAAGTACAAGCTGACATTCGTCGCAAAGTAGAAATTGGCTCATACCAAGGAATCCGTCATCGTCGTGGAATGCCTGTCCGTGGACAGCGCACCCACACAAATGCCCGTACCCGTAAAGGTCCTAAGAAGACCGTGGCTGGAAAGAAGAAGGCGACTAAGTAGTCGACCTGCTTCCCCGAGAATTAGGAAAAGGAACCAATGCCTCCAAAGAAATCTGCTGCAGCGGGTGCTAAGAAGATCCGCCGCAAAGAGAAGAAGAATGTTGCTGTGGGTCAGGCCTACATCAAAAGCACATTCAACAACACAATCGTTTCAATCACCGATCCAACCGGCGCCGTTATTGCATGGTCATCTGCAGGTCAGGTTGGCTTCAAGGGCAGCCGTAAGAGCACCCCATTCGCCGCACAGATGGCTGCTGAAGCAGCTGCTAAGCGTGCAATGGAACACGGTATGCGCAAAGTAGACGTGTTTGTTAAAGGTCCAGGCTCCGGCCGCGAGACCGCTATTCGTTCACTTCAGGCCGCTGGCCTTGAAGTTGGCACGATCCAAGACACCACCCCAATCCCTCACAACGGTTGCCGCCCGCCAAAGCGCCGCCGCGTCTAACGATTCGATAGTAGGAGAGTAAAAACTTATGGCTCGTTATACCGGACCAGACTGCAAGCGTTGCCGTCGCGAGAAGACCAAATTGTTCCTCAAGGGTTCAAAGTGTGAATCACCAAAGTGCCCGATGGAATCACGCCCTTACCCACCGGGTCAGCATGGTCGTAACCGTACAAAGGAATCTGAGTACTTATTACAGATGCGCGAGAAGCAGAAAGCCGCTCGTATCTACGGCGTGCTTGAAAAGCAGTTCCGCAACTACTACGAAGAAGCTAGCCGTAAACACGGCAAGACTGGTGAAAACCTGCTTCGTATTTTGGAATCACGTCTTGACAATGTTGTTTACCGCGCTGGTTTTGCAAAGAGCCGCGATATGGCCCGCCAGGTTGTGCGCCACGGTCACTTCTTGGTTAACGGCAAAAAGGTTGACATCCCGTCTTACCGTGTAAGCCCTAATGATGTTATTCAGTTGCGCCCAAGCTCATTTGAAATGACACCATTCCAGGTTGCTTACTCAGAAATTGGTGAGCGCACTGTGCCAGCTTGGTTGGAAGTTATTCCAGCCGGGATGCGCGTCCTTGTTCATGCACTACCTGCTCGTGAAGTAATTGACACGCAGGTCCAAGAACAGCTAATCGTCGAACTTTACTCTAAGTAAAAAACTCAAACTGCGACTTCAAATGTTGGTTGTCGCTGGAAGGAAGAAACTATGCTGATCTCAGTCCGCCCAGAACTAAAAGAAGAAAAACTAAGTGAAACCCGTTCGCGCTTCACCCTTGCTCCACTAGAGCCAGGGTTTGGTTACACATTGGGTAACTCACTTCGTCGCACACTACTTTCATCAATCCCAGGTGCTGCTATTACCAGCATCAAGGTTGACGGCGTACTCCACGAATTCACCACAGTTGAAGGCGTGAAAGAAGACATCACCGAACTTATTTTGAACCTCAAGAATCTTGTTGTTTCATCACAGTTTGATGAGCCAGTTGAGTTGTACTTGCGCAAGCAGGGTCCAGGTGCGGTAACCGCAGCTGACATTCAGCCACCAGCAGGTGTTGAAATCTTCAATCCAGAGCTTTACATCGCCACCCTCAATGGCAAAGGCAAGCTAGACATCCAGATCATTGTTGAACTGGGTCGCGGTTATGTTTCAGCGGCTAACAACAAAGCAAGTGGCGGCGAAATCGGCCGGATTCCAGTTGACTCAATTTACTCACCAGTACTTAAGGTGATGTACAAGGTTGAAGCCACTCGTGTTGAACAGCGCACCGACTTCGATTCACTAGTTCTAGATGTTGAGACCAAGGGTTCAATCAGCCCACGCGATGCTGTTGCATCAGCGGGCGCGACTTTGGTTGAACTATTCGGTTTGGCTCGTGAACTTAACGTTGAAGCTGAAGGTATCGAAATTGGTCCATCAGTAACCGAGCAGTTTGATGCCGGCCAGCTAAGCATGCCAGTTGAGGCACTTGACCTAACTGTTCGTTCATACAACTGCTTGAAGCGTGAAGGCATTCACACTGTTGGTGAACTAATCACTCGCAGTGAAGCAGACCTAATGGACATCCGTAACTTCGGTGCTAAGTCAATTGATGAAGTCAAGGACAAATTGGCATCAATGGGCATCGCACTTAAGGACAGCCCCCCAGGATTCGATCCAAGTCAGTATGCAAGCGCATTTGATGAGGACGATTACGAAGAAGAAGCTATCTTCTCGAGTGCACCTAACACTGCTGCACCAGTTGTAGCTGAAGATACCGCAGACGACGATCAAAGTTTCGCTGAGGACGAGCAACTCTAAGAGTGCTCGTTCCCAGTCAGTACTGACAGGAGAAGAATATGCCAAGGCCATCCAAAGGTGCCCGTATGGGCGGAAGCGCATCACACGAGCGCTTGATTCTTGCGAACCTTGCAACTGCTTTGTTCGAACACGGTCGTATCACAACAACTGAAGCTCGCGCACGTCGCTTGCGTCCGGTTGCTGAGCGTCTGGTGACTTTCGCAAAGAAGGGCGATCTACATGCTCGTCGTCGCGTGCTTACCGTAATCCGTAACAAGGATGTCGTGCACACACTCTTCGCTGAAATCGGTCCACGTTTTGAAAATCGTCAGGGCGGTTACACGCGCATTGTGAAAATTGGTCCACGTAAAGGTGACAATGCTCCAATGGCGATTATCGAATTGTGTGAACCATTAGCTGAAGCTGTGGTTCGTGAAGCAACTGCGGCAACCAAGGTTGCGGCAAAAGCTGCGCCGGCCGTTGAAGAAGTTGTGGAAACACCGGTTGATGAAGTTGTTGACTCTGTAGAAGAACAGGCAGCAGTTGAAGAAGTAGAAGCGATTGAAGCTGAAGCTGCAACTGACGAAGCATCTGCTGAGACTGCAGAAGAAGTTGTCGCTGACGAAGCACCTGCGCAAGAAGTAGTTGCCGAAGAAGCTCCGGGCGAATCCGCGCAAGAGTCCACTGAAGGCTAAAACTTTCAGTAATAATAGTTCAATGAGCGAGCCCCTTTTTGCCACTGTGCAAGAGGGGCTCACTCGTTTACGGGGCACACTTGCCTACGACGGTAAAGATTTTTTCGGTTGGGGTATTCAGCCAGATAAGCGCACTGTGCAAGCCACAGTTGAACATGCTGTGGCTACTGTTCTAAGAATTGACCCAGTCACAGTTCAGTGCGCTGGCCGAACAGACGCTGGGGTTCATGCGCGCGGCCAAGTAGTGCATTTTGATGTTCCAACATCAACTCTGATGGACATGAATGATCTGGTTTATAAGTTCAACTCGCTGTTGCCAGAAGATGTCGCGTTTCTAAATCTAGAAATCACGACACCAGATTTTGATGCTCGGTTTTCAGCGCTTGCCCGAAACTACTCTTACTTGATTTATTTGTCCGGGCGCAATCCACTGCTGCGAAATCATGCGCACCGAAGTTGGATGCCGTTGAACTTGGCAGATATGCAGCAAGCGAGTCAGCGACTGCTTGGTTTGCATGATTTCGCGGCCTTTTGTCGAAAACGCGAAGGGGCAACAACAATCCGCACTCTATTGCGCTTTGACTGGAGCGAAACACCAGATGGGTTAATTCGAGCAGATGTTAGAGCAGACGCATTCTGTTATTCGATGGTGCGCGGACTCGTGGGAGCAGTGTTGGAAGTCGGCGAGGGAAAACGACCCGTTGAATGGATAACGCAATACCTTCAGGGCCGAGCCAGGCAGCCAGAAATTTATGCGGCCCCGGCGCTCGGTCTTACGTTTGAAAGTGTTGAGTATCCATCAGCAGATCAATTTGCGATCCGAGTGCAAGAGACTTTGCGAGTTAGGGATCTCGATGGGACACCTTGAGGTAGCGCATTTAACTCACACACTTCCTGATGGTCGCATTTTGTTACTTGATGTTTCATTTCGGGTGG
>Ga0209084_1001405_pt1 | contig 20256 bp, 18 predicted proteins | sample C_130820_MF_Meta_FD_187309 | JGI IMG/M metagenome (GOLD analysis project Ga0209084, IMG submission 187309) | Freshwater microbial communities from Lake Croche, Canada to study carbon cycling - C_130820_MF_MetaG (SPAdes) (version 2) | ecosystem: Environmental > Aquatic > Freshwater > Lake...
TTGGAAGACAAAGCCCATCATGCCATCGCTTTGAGGCGTTTTGGCCTGGAGTTTGGCCTCGCATACCAACTGTTTGACGACCGAGCCGATGGCGAGGCCACCTGCTCCGCAGTCGACGGCGACGCGGAAGGCCACGAGCACCTTTCGCGGGCCATCGAACTGCTACACCGGTTGCCCGAGAGCCCGGCTCGGACTGAACTTTCGAGCCTTTGCGAGTTTCTCCAGCAACACCACAAAGGTTCAAAACCTTGACCTGAACACGTGTACATGCCATGGTGACCACATGCCTACCCGACAGGATGTGGCCAGCAAGGCGGGGGTGAGCGGCGCAACTGTGAGCCGGGTGTACAACACGCCCGCTCTTGTGGACGCCGCCACCCGGGAAAAGGTGAGAGCCGCTGCCGCCGAGCTCGGGTTTGTCCCCGACAGGCATGCCTCGGCCCTGCGCCGCAAAACCAGCAATACCCTGCTGCTGGTCGAAATCGAAGGCAGTGAGACCTACCGTTGGCCAGGACAACGGGCCTACCAAAGCCTCTACGGCGAAATCATCCGCTCGCTGGTGCCTCACCTTCAGACGACTGCTTGGCATCTTCGCCTGGTGACCCTCCCTTCCCCGGGCCAGATTTCCAGCCTTGCTGAGTTACCAGATTTTGCCGGAATTTTGGGCTTCGACGTGAACACCCAAGAGGTCGCCACCGCGCTAGCGTCTTTGGGCAAGCCGGTGGTCTGCGCCCACCATGGCGACCATTTGCAGGGCGTCAGCACTGTTACCACCGACAACCGCGCTGGGGGTGGCCTTCAGGCCCGGTGGCTTCAGTCGCGGAAGTTAGCAAACGTGGCCTACCTGACGGGACTATCCGAGGACGTGAGGTCGCACCACCTCCGGCAGAAAGGATTTCTAGAAGTACTTCCGGAAGCCACCTTGCTGGAGTCGGGAGTTGGGTTGGCCGAAGGCCGTGATGCAGCAACCCTGGTGGCTCGCCTGGCACGCCTTGAGGGGCTCCAGGCGGTTGCCTGTGTGAACGACCTCACCGCTCTGGGTCTCATCCAAGGTTTGGCCCGCGAAGGGGTAAGGGTTCCCCAAGACCTCACCGTGGTGGGCTACGACAATTTGGTTCTCACCGAGGTTCACGAGGCCGGGCTGCCAACTGTGGAGGCCCATTTACCCCGGTTATACGTGAGGGCACTGGATGTTTTGATTCAGATGGTTCAGGGCGACTATGGGGAAAATCACGAGGTCCTTGCGCCTGAGTTTGTCTCAGGCTAGAAGGGATTTAGCGAAGTTTGCCAAGGTAGTGGGCAAATCGGTCAGGACAAGCCCGTTTGCCTGGGCACGGGAAATACTTACGTGCATCAGCCCGGAGTACAGGCCGTGTTCAGGACGGTAGAGGGGAAGATCGGGCTCGGGTGGGCCCCACAACACAGCTTTGGCACCTAGCAGGTTCAAAAACTCGGCCCAGGTCACCCGGTGTCCTGCTACCTGAAAAGTCCCTGAAATCCCCTTTTCGGCGAGCAAGACGGCAAAACGGGCGAGGTCTGTCACATCGACAAACTGCACGTGGTCGGTTCCATCACCCGGGCCCTTCACCGGGTTCTCGGTGGCGACCCTATGGCACCAAAACTCGAGTCGGCCGCTGGGATCGTGGGGCCCAACCACAATCTGCGGGCGCAAAATGATCGCCCGGCCAGGAAAGAACTCCCGTACAAGGTTCTCGCAGGCCACTTTCAAGGGCCCGTAGGTTTCGCCATCCACGGTAGTGACCTCCTCTTCGGCTGCCAACACCAACGGATTGTCTTCGGTGACCGGCCGCAACTGGGTGTCGCCATAGGTCATTACCGCGCTGACATAGAGGTAGCGGCCTACTTTTGGCACCAAAAAGCTCAAAGCCGGCCTCACCTGCGAGGGCGTATAACCGCTGGTATCGATGCACAGGTCCCAAGTGCCACCAGCGAGCGAGTCCAGCCCAAGAAGGCCTTGGTCTCGGTCGCCCCCCAGATGCTCTACGCCGGCAGGAAGTGGGTTGGGGGTCTTGCCCCGGTTGAACACCGTTACCTGATGGCCTGCCTCAAAGAAAGCTTGCGCCAAATGGCGGCCTACAAAAACGGTGCCGCCCAAAATAAGAACTTTCACGGCGCACCCAGCCTGTAGAGTGCGATCCCTGCCGCCACGGAGGCGTTCAAACTGTCGTGGCCTTCGGCCATGGGCAGCACTAACGACAGATGGCAAACTTCGAGGTCTTCTGGCGAGAGTCCCTGAAACTCGTTTCCCACCCAAACCGAGAGTTTTCCAGCCTTGGCGGCTTGGCCCTCGGCTGAGGTACACCAATCTTCCAGGCTCTCGGCTTGTGAACCCAGCGCGAGGGCAAGGTTGACCCAGCCGGCAGCTTCCAGCAACCGGCGGCATACCAACGGCCGTGGCAAAAGCACGGGTGGCCTCGAATACACCGCCCCCATCGAAACCTTGGCGCAGCGGCGGCTAAAGGGGTCGCAGGATTGGTCACCAATGGCCACGGCATCCCAGCCCAGCGCGAGAGCAGAACGGAAAAGGGCACCTAGATTCTCGGGGTCGGTGAGCTTGGGAGCCACCGCGAGCCGACGAGCCTTGCCGGCGAGGAAACTCTCCAAGCTGACCCCCTCGGGCCGTCGGGCAATGGCAACGACTCCCCTGTGAAAGGGGAACCCGGCCCATTTTTCCATCTCTGACTGGGTTTGCACCGTTACGGCGCACCTTCCGCCTGCAGCTTCCACGAGCTCGTGCTCATGCTGCGGGAGGCAGAAAACTGACTCCGGGATCAACGGTGAAGCTAAAAGGCGGCGGCACAAAGTCAGCCCTTCGGCGAGGGTTAATCCTGAGCGGGTCCATTGGCCGTCGGAGAGGCCCCAATACGCCTGCAAACTGCTCATGAAACCCACGATACCATGGTAAACAACCTCGGGCTCCAAGGTCTGAGTGCCACAGCTGCCTCAACCAAGGAGCCGTTCCACCTCTCGTATGCAGGTTTCCAAGCGTTCGTAGTAGTCGGGGGAGCTGACGGTAACGAACTTTTTCATGTCGAAGCCCAAGTCTTGGTACATTTTCATGAGCTTCTCGTGGTTGGAATCGCGAATTGCCTCACCCGTATCGCGCATTCCGTCGTCTATCCAAGGCACGTTGGGTTTTAGCGCCAACACGAGGTCGTACTTGCTGGGGTCGATGAAGCTGTCGAGGCGGCTGGACACTTGTCCCATGAAGAACAGGCTAAAGAAGCGGGTTACCACGGCATCGGTATCGAAAAAGCACACCTTGCTGCTGGTAGCCAGGGCCTTGAGGTCTTGCTCGTATTGAAGGTGGCCAATCCGGTTGAAGTCTTCGAGCTCAAAAAGGGTGCCGTCGCCGCCTAGAAAATCTTCTTGGTAGGTGCGGCCGGCCTCCTCCGACCAGCTGGTGTAGAACACCTTGGCAAGCTTTTTGGTGAGGGTGGTCTTGCCGCAGCTCTCGGTACCCGTGATGAGCACCCGTTTGGTGAAAAACGGGCGCGCTGCGCCGACAATGTAATCCCAGTACTGGTAGGGATGGTGGCGAATCTCGGTGCTGCTGATGTTCCACTTGGACCGGTTTGGGTCAAGCACGCGGTACTCGGCTTCGGGGAAAGCCCGCTGGTGATCTTCGATGTACTTGGTTTCTCCACCGAAAACCAGATCGATCTTTTTGCCAACCGCGGCCCTCACGAGTTCGGCGTATTCCATCCATCCATAGGGTGACGGTGGAATCTCGCCTTCGTCCACCAGACGGATCTTGATTCCCAGCCCTTTCAGTTCCTGAGCCAGCCAACGACGCCGTAGGGCCCCATCGACGTAAGCGACGCCAGCCGACCGGCACAGCTGTTCGTCCTCCTCGAGTCGCTCGCTTACGACCACGTACAGTTCGTCGCACAACGCATGGGCCCGCAAGATACCGGTCAGGTGCCCGCGGTGGGGTGGCAGAAATCGACCAGGAAAGACGCCAATACTCATGGCGCTACACTACACCACGCGTGGGCCCTTGGAAAGTGGCGGAAAATTCTCTTACGTAAATGTAGGTCTACTTCCGCGATGTAGGGTAATTCGCCGAAGCTTCCCATGGATTACGGGCAATAACTCCTTCCCCTTAAGGCTCTTGGGTGGACTTGAACAAATGGCACTCTTTTTGCAAAATGGCGCAATTACCTGAGGAGGTATTTATGAAGAGAATGATTCTGACGGCGCTGGTGCTCGTGGCCGCCATGGGTTTGAATGCCCAGGTGATCAAGATTGCCACGCAATCCCCGCTGTCCGGCGGCCAGTCGGCCTTCGGCGAGCAGCTCAAGCTTGGTGCCCAATACGCGGTGGAGGAAGCCCAGGCCAATTTCAAAAAGCTTGGTTTTGATCTACAGCTGACTCCCTACGACGATCAGGCGAATCCCGACACCGGAGTCTCGAACGCCAACCGCATCATTAACGATCCCGACATCGTGGGTGTGGTCGGCCACTTCAACTCGGGCGTCGCCATTCCGTCTTCGGAAGTGTACAAGACGGTCAACCTCGTGATGGTCAGCCCCGCAAACACCAACCCCCGCGTAACCGACCGCCTTCTGGCCAACGTCAACCGTATTTGCGGTCGTGACGACGTGCAGGGCCCAGCTGGTGCCGCGTTTGCCGTCAACGAGCTCAAGGCCAAGAAGATTTTCGTGTTGAATGACAAGTCGGCTTACGGACAAGGTCTGGCTCAGGCGTTCAAGGATGCGGCCGTGAAGCTCGGCGCCTCGATTCCCGACAGCGCTTTTGTCGGCACCGAAGAAAAGACCAACTTCATCCCCATCATCACCCAAGTTCTGGCCTTCAACCCTGAGCTTGTGTACTTTGGTGGCACCTACGACCAGATTGGTCCCTTCACCAAGCAACTGCGCGAGCGCGGTGTGAAGACCCCCATTCTGGGTGGTGACGGTCTGGACTCAGGCGACTACATCAATCTCGCTGGTGCGGCCAACGCGACCAACACCTACTACACGACAGTGGCCGGTCCTGTGTCGTCTTTCCCCAAAGCAGCTGCTTTGGCCAAGGGCTTCAAAGCTAAGTTCGGAAAAGATCTGGAAGGTTTCGGCATTTACTCGTACGACAGCGCTAAGATCATCCTGAACGCTCTGGAAGCCGCCATTAAAGCCAACGGGGGCAAGAAGCCCTCCCGTGACGCCGTGACCAAGGCGGTTCGTTCCATCAAGTACGATGGGCTCACCGGTCTGGTGACCTTTGACAGCAAGGGCGACATTGCCAAGGCCGACTACTTCATCCTGAAGTACGATGCTGCCGGCGTGTACGCCAACAATAAGGTGATCAAGAGCGTCTCGGTGGACGCCCCCGCCGCTCCTAAGTCCTAATCTCGCGACTTAGTTTTTGACAGCGGCCCGAAGCGGGTTTACACTCGCCCCGGGCCGCCTTTTTTTGAGGAGTGTCGGGTTGGATACATTGTTGTTGCTTTTGCCCCAGGTGCTGTTTGATGGCCTGCTTCTCGGCTTTGTCTACGCCATGATTGCCCTTGGCTACACCATGGTTTACGGCGTGCTTGAGCTGATCAACTTCGCCCACTCCGAGATTTTTATGATTGGCTCCGTGGTGGGTATCGAAGTGTTCCGGTCGCTCACCGGCTATGTGCCTAACCCCTATATTCTGCTCGTTGTCGCAGTGATTCTCGGAGGACTAATCTCTGGCCTTACCGCTGTTGGCGTGGAGCGCCTTGCGTATCGACCTCTGCGCAAGCGGGGCACAAAAAATCGCTTGGTTCCGCTCATCACGGCCTTCGGAGTCAGCTTCGTTCTCCAAGACCTGGTCAAGCTCCTCGAGGGCCTTTGGCACAACGAGTTCTTCCTCAGTATGAAAAACGTCGGCGAGCTGGAGCAGAGCGTCACTCTGTTCGGTATCTTCATTCAATACAAGAGTTTCATCCTCATCGGCGTGAGTCTGGTGATGCTTGGCGCCCTGACGTGGCTTGTCGGCCGCACGCGACTGGGGCTCGCCATTCGCTCGGTGGCTCAAGACCCCTCCACTGCCGGCCTGATGGGCATCGACCCCGAAAAGATCATCAGCCGGACCTTTCTTATCGGCGGCGCCCTTGGCGGCGTGGCGGGCGTGTTATTTGCCCTGCAGTACACCACGGTGAGTCCTTATGTGGGTTTTTTGCCCGGTATTAAGGCCTTCACGGCCGCGGTGCTCGGCGGCATCGGCAACATTCCGGGCGCCGTGGTAGGTGGCTTGGTGCTCGGAGAAATCGAAACCCTGGCGGGGACCTTTCTGCCCGTGCTCACCGGTGGTGCCTTCGGAACCGAATACAAGGATGTTTTGGCCTTCCTCATCCTCATCTTGCTTCTCCTTTTCCGTCCTCAAGGGCTCCTAGGGCAGATCGTCAAGGAGAAAGTATGAACCGGTTCGTTGGTGCAGTTCCTGCTACTGCCCGGCTGGCAGTGACCGTTCTTCTCCTCGCTGCGATGGGAGGCTTTTTGGCGCTGGGCTGGGGTGCCGCTGCCGTGTTGGCGGCTTATGCCACCTTGTTTGTGCTCGCTGCTTTTCCGCCGGACCCACGCTGGAAGCTGGCTGCGCTGGCTGTGCTCACTCTCGAGGCGACGCTGGGATTAGCCTCAAAAATTGGCGGCGACTTGCTGTTTATTGCTCTCGTTGGCGTCCTGGTGCTGCTCCTCAGGCTCCCCAAAGTGGCCGTGTGGCTCAAGGTGCTTCTCGGTGCGGCGGTGTTGCTTTTGGGCATCCCCATTGCGGGCTTCGCCAACACCTTCCTGTTTGAATTGGGCATTCAAATCGGCATTTACTCGGCCATGGCCTTGGGTCTGAACGTGGTGGTGGGCATGGCGGGCCTGCTCGACATGGGCTACGCAGCGTTTTTCGCCATCGGAGCCTACACCTGGGCCATCTTCGGCTCGTCGCAGGTTCAGCACTTCCTCACCACGTGGGTACCGCTGAATGGGAACTTCGTGTACCTGTTCATGGGGCTGGCTATTCTGGCCACGGCGGCGACGGGCATCCTCATCGGGCTGCCGGCCCTGCGGCTGCGGGGTGACTACCTGGCCATCGTCACCCTGGGGCTGGGCGAAGTGGTGCGTATTTTGGCCAACAACCTTGACCACCCGCTCAACCTGACCAACGGACCCCAGGGCATCACGGGCATCACCAAGCCGCCCATTGAAGGCTTTCAAGCCCTTCTGGCCGCTTTGGGCATTCCGCGTTCGGCCTCGACCGACTACCAGCTGTTCTTTTACTTGCTGGTATTGGTGATCATCGGCTTCATTGTGCTCGTGAACGTCAACCTCGCTCGCTCGAAGTTTGGCCGAGCTTGGGTGGCCATCCGCGAGGACGAGATTGCAGCCAAGGCCATGGGCATCCCCATGGTGAAAACCAAACTGCTCGCTTTCGCCACGGGAGCGGCGTTCTCAGGTGCCATGGGCGTGCTTTTCGCCGCGCAGAGGGGTTTCGTGAGCCCCGAAACCTTCACGCTTACCGCCTCGATCACCATTTTGGGAATGGTCGTCCTCGGTGGAATGGGCTCAGTGCCGGGGGTCATTCTTGGTGCAGCGGCGCTGACCATTCTCAACCTCGACCTGCTCAAGGGTTTCAGCGAGGTCCTTAACACCATGAGGCAAGATGGTACCGTGCTCTTGGGATTTCCCATGAGCCAGCTACCTAGCCAGGTGGATCCAGCCAAATACGAGCGCCTCGTGTTTGGAATAATTCTGATCCTGATGATGATCTTCCGTCCCGAGGGCCTCATTCCCGAACGGCGCGGCTCCCGAGAGGAGGAAGCATGACTGGCAGCTCGCTCACGGTAGAGGGCGTCAGCAAACGCTTCGGGGGGCTTTTGGCCGTCAACAAGGTGAGTCTAAGGGCCGAGGCAGGGAAAATCCTGTCGGTGATAGGACCCAACGGTGCAGGCAAAACCACTTTTTTCAACCTGCTCACAGGCATATACGAGCCCGATGAAGGACAGATTCTGTTCGGCAACCGCAACATTACGGGAAAAAAAAGCGACTCCATCGCCTCGCTGGGAATCGGCCGCACGTTTCAGAATATCCGCCTGTTTTCGGGCATGACGGTGCTTGAGAATGTGCTGGTGGGGCACCATAACCGAATCCGCACCAACTACGCCTCGGCCATTTTTCGCTGGGGAGGTTTTGGCAAGGAGGAACGCCGCGCCGAGGCTAGGGCGCACGAACTGCTGCGCTACCTGCAACTCGACGAACGTGCCGACGACCTCGCAGCCAACCTCAGTTACGGTGATCAGCGCCGCCTCGAGATTGCCCGCGCGCTGGCACTCGAGCCTACCTTGCTTTTGCTCGACGAACCCGCTGCCGGTATGAACCCGCAGGAAACCGAAGATTTGAAGCACACCATCCTGGCGCTCAAGGCCGACCTAGGCCTCACCATTGTTCTCATCGAGCACGACATGGCCATGGTGATGACCCTTTCGGACCGCATCACGGTGCTGGAATATGGTTCGGTGATTGCTGACGGACTGCCGGAAGAGGTCAAGGCCAACCCGCGCGTCATCGAGGCCTACCTCGGTAAAGGGGGCGCCAATGCTTGAACTCAACAATTTGAACGCAGGCTATGGGCCAATTCAGGCCGTCGCGGGCCTCTCGCTCAAGGTGGCCCAAGGAGAGATTGTCACCCTCTTGGGATCCAACGGAGCGGGAAAATCGACGACGCTGCGGTCCATATCGGGCCTCCTCAAGCAGAAAACCGGCAGCATCGTGTTCGAAGGCAAGGAACTGCTCAAGCTCCCGCCTGAAAAAATCATCAGCCGGGGCATCAGCCAGGTGCCCGAGGGTAGGCGTATTTTCGGCCGGCTGACCGTCGAAGAGAACCTCGACGTCGGCGCCTACTTGGTGCGGGACAAAGCCGTCATCCGCGAGCGCAAGGAGAAGGCCTTTGAGCTTTTCCCGAGACTTGCTGAACGTCGGCGTCAAAAGGGAGGCACGTTGTCGGGTGGTGAGCAGCAAATGTTGGCCATCGCACGCGCCCTCATGCAGGCGCCGCGTCTGCTCTTGTTGGACGAGCCGAGTATGGGCTTGGCGCCCCTGTTGGTCGAGGCCATTTTTGACATCATCCGGCAGCTGAACTCAGGCGGAACAACCATTCTCCTGGTGGAACAGAACGCACGCATGGCACTCAAGGTGGCCCACCGCGGCTACGTGCTCGCCAACGGCCGCCTCACCATGGAGGGCCCAGCCGCTGAGCTGGCACGCAACCCCGAAGTGCAAAAGGCCTACTTGGGCGGATAGCTCACCAACTTCAGGCTGGTGTTTTTCGACGCGCTCCGATGACCGTAGCTGCGGTGACGCTCACGAGGATAAGTGCCCCGCCGGCCAAGGTCCAACCACTGGGTGTCTCTCCAAGGGCCAAGAACACCCAGACGGGGTTGAACAGCGGTTCTATGACGACCAGCAGGCTTCCGGTGGTGGCCGTTACCCTCTTGATTCCGTAGGCAAAGAAAAGGGCGGCCAACCCCATCTGCACTACGCCCAACGCGAGAATCAAGGCGATCGAGATCGGCGTGAAGATCGGAAGGGGCTGAAACGCCGCCAACGCCAGGGTGCCTAATCCCGCCATAAATTGCGACAACAACATAGAATGCACGGGATTACCGTCTTTTTGTCGCCGGTTGAGGATGAGCATGAACGCGAAAGCCAGACCCGAGGCCAGCGCAGCCAAGTTGCCCCACAACGCGCCGGGTCCGAGTTTGTTGGCAAACAGCAACACCAAGCCCGCCAAGGTGGCTACCAAAGCCGCGATCTGCTCCGGGTGTAGTTTTTCCTTTAGGAGGTATACCGCTAGCAGCGCCGTGGGCACAGGCGCCCAGTACTGGATGAGGATGGCGTTGGCCGAAGTGGTCATTTTGTTGGCCAGAACAAAAAGTACCATGCAAAGGGCGTTGGCGACAGCGGCCAGAACGAGCGTCGGGGTCCAAACGATCTTCCAAGGGCGTACCACGATCACCAGGAAGACACCTGCAATGAGGCTACGCAGGCTGGCAATCCAGAGCGGATTCCAGTCTAGCAGCTTGATGAACAGACCTGCCGTGCTCCAGCAGAACGCGCAGGCCACGAGGGCAAGCGAGCCCAGCACCGCAGGTGCTGGGGAACCGCTCGAGCTCAGGCCAAGCCCCGCTGTTTCAACAGAGCGCTGATCTGTGGATCACGGCCCCGGAAGTTACGGAACGCCTGTGCCGGATCAACCGAGTTGCCAATACTCAGTAGGGTCAACTTAAGCCTGGCCGAAAGCCCGGGATCGAACAGGTCGCCCTTTTCCTCAAACGCACTGAAAACGTCGGCCTCAAGAACCTCGGCCCACATGTAAACGTAATAACCGGCCGCATAACCCTCACCGGTAAACAAGTGCTGGAAGTGAGGCAGCCGATGACGCAAACCAATCTCGGAGGGAACTCCTAGGCGTTGAGACTCCTCGCGCTCGAAGAGGGCGGCATCAAACCCGTTTGCATCACCTAGACTATGAAGGGCCATGTCCAGTAGGGCCGGCCCGAGGTACTGCACCGTCTCCCAACCCATGTTGAAGGTACGGGCCTTGCGAACTTTCTCCACCAGAGCCGGGGGAATACTGGCGCCGGTATCGACGTGTTTGGCGAACTTTGCCAGCACTTCAGGGGCAAGGGCCCAGTGCTCGTTCAGTTGGCTGGGAAGCTCGACAAAATCCTGCAGCACGTTGGTGCCCGAGAGTCCCTCGTACTTGACCTCGCTGAGCAAACTGTGGAGCGCATGGCCGAACTCATGGAACAGCGTCTCGACATCGTCGAAGCTCAGCAACACCGGCTCGCCAGGCTTGCCCTGGGTGAAGTTGTTGTTGTTGCTGACGATGGGCAAAACACCCTCGCTCTGCTCGCGGTAGTTGCTCATCCACGCACCGGAATGCTTGCCCGTGCGGGAGTAATTGTCGCTGATGAAAATACCCTGAAGACTACCGTCGGCTCTTCTCATCTCAAACAGCCGTGCGTCGGGGTGGTAGAGGGGAGCTGTGCCAGTCACTTCTTGGAAACTCACCTGATACAGTCGGCCCGCAGCGTAGAACATTGCTTGAAGCATGTTGTCTAGGGTGAAGTAGGGCTTGATCTCACCGTCGTCGAGTTGATAGTCACGAAGGCGAACCTTCTCAGCGTAGTAACGCCAGTCCCAAGCCTCGAGGGCGGTCAGGCCGTCGGCTTTAGCCACCGATAGCAAAAGTTGTTGCTCCTGGCGAGAACGCTTCAGGGCCGCAGGCCATACCTGCCCCAAAAGATCGGCCACGTTGGCTGGATTCTTGGCCATCCGACTCACCAGCGCATAGTCGGCGAAACTCTGGTGGCCGTGGATGTGCGCCATCTCCGTTCGCAGCTTCAGTATCTGGGCAATCAGCGGCTTGGTATCGCGCTCGGGGTGCATTTCACCGCGCGCCGAGAACTGGTCGTAAACTTTCTTGCGCAAATCCCGGCGGCTGGAACGGGTGAGAAACGGCTCGACAAAGGAACGGCTGGTGGTGAGTGCCCAACTCCCCTCATGGCCGTGGTCTTTGGCACATTGGGCGGCAGCTTCGATGAGCTCTGTTGGCAGGCCGGCTAAGTCGGCTTGCGAATCAAACACGATGATGGTCTGGTCTTCGTCGGCCAACACATACTGACCAAAGGTGGTGCACTTCTGCGACAGCTGTTCCACTAATTCGGCTAAGCGGGCCTTTTTTGTCGCGTCGAGCTTGGCTCCCGACAGCACGAAGTCAAGATGCAGGCGCTCCACCAAGCGAATCTGCACCTCATCGAGCCCGCTGTTGTGCCGGGCGTTGTACACCGCGTCGACGCGGGCGAAAAGACGGGAATCGAGGTAGAACTTTTGCGAATGCACAGCGAGTTTAGGGCTGTACTCGAGCTCGACCGCTTGCAAGGCCTCGTTGGTGAGGTTGCTGGTGAGATTACCGAAGACACTGTAAACCCGGCTCAAGGACGCTCCGCATCGGTCGAAGGCGTCAATCGTGTTGGCAAAGGTCGGTGGCAATGCCGAGGTGGCAATGACCTCCACTTCATCGACCTGTTCGGCCATGGCCACCTCGAGGGCCGGCGCGTAGTGTTCGGTGCGGATCAGGTCAAAAGGAGGCAGGCCGTAGGGTGTATTCCATGGCTGAAGAAGGGGGTTGGAAGGCTGCATAAGGCCCCTATAATAAACCGTTCAGGGCGGTGAAGTCGACTAGAAGCAAAGACTACAGCGGGTTCTCCCATCGAAGGGGTGTAAACCTGGAATAATCGGCGTCGGTTGAACAGAGAATAAGGCCGTGGGCCAAAGCCAGGGCTGCGAGGTGCAGGTCGGGTACCAAGTTCGCACCTGGTTCGGCAAAGGGAAGCAGGTGTTGCAGCACTGCGGCGTGATCAGCGGTTTCCACGGGCACCCAAACCTTGGCGCAGGCCAGCCATCCCTGAACAATGGCCCATGAATCGGCGAGGCTGAGTGGCTGGCTGAACACCCTTGGGTTCGTGGTGAGGCGCACAAACCCCAGCAAGGACGGCCACGGTAACCCAACGGGGGCGTAGCCATTGATCCTCTCATCGAGCCGATAAACAATTTGATGCTTTGATGTCAAGATCTCTTGATAAGTTTTCACCAATTTTATCGGTCAGATTTGCTGAGGGCCAACTTCCAGCTCAGGCCCGTGCCGATGTTGTAGGCGCGGGCAAAGGAGCCTTGATTAATGGCCACTGCGACATTGAGCAAGCTGTTGATGTACACCAAAGGCTCACCAATATGCACCGAGGCGAACGATTTAACAAAAACCATGCTGTTCCGGTAGAGCTCCCGGGTATCGTTACGGATGGACACCTCGACGCGCTGGCCATAAGCCACTCCAAGGCGCTGGAAAAGCGCCAGCGGAATATTCGACCAAAGGCTGCCAAAACGCACATCAAGGGTATCAACCGTACCGCGCACCGAACCGGCCTCGTAAACGGCAGGCAGATGGTCGAGCTCCACCACCGATTCGACTGGCACTTCGGCTCCCAACTCCTCGGGGCGGATCTGTCCCGAGGCCAGTCGGGCTCCTGCAAAGGCGTAGACGTCGCGGCCATGAAAGGTGTAGCTGAGTTCAGAGCCCGCCAGGCGGTGCACAGATTCATCTAATAACCAGGCTTTCTCTAAGCCCAGCAACAACTTGACGTGGGTCAGTGTGCCGTTATCCGGGGTAACGACCAACTGGCCGTTTTTGGTGCGGGCTACCAGGCTGCGGCGCTGGCTACCCACACCGGGGTCAACCACGCTCACAAAAACGGTTCCTGACGGCCAGTAACTGATAGTCTGCACCAAGCGGTAACTGGCCTCCCAAATGTCGTACTGTGGAATCTCATGGGTAAGATTGTTCACCTTGAGCTGGGGGTCAACCTGGTGAGCTACCCCATGCATGGCGCTCACAGCGCCGTCGGCAAGGCCGAAATCGGTTTGAAAAACGAGGGCTTGCGCCATAAGGACTCCTTTTGAACGGCGTCAGCGCCGCGAACGACCCAACCGCTGCTCGAGCACCCGTGCCGCGAGCGAGAGAGAAATGGTGAGGCAGAGGTAGAAAAACGCCACCGCGTTGTAGGTTTCAAAAAACTGGAAGGTGCTGGCGGCGTAAACCTTGCCCATCTGGGTAATGTCTTGCACCCCGAGCACAGACACCAGCGAGGAATCTTTCACCATCGCTACCGACTCATTGACCAGCGCTGGCAGCACGTTTCGCAGCATCTGTGGCAGCACGATGTGACGTAGTGTATGCCAGCGGCTCATTCCCAGCGCCAAGCCGGCTTCCGTCTGCCCTTTGTCGACACTTTCGATTCCGGCGCGAAACACCTCCGCCAGAAAGGCCGAATATCCCAAGGTGAGGGCGGTTACCGCGCGGGTGGTGAAGTCAATGTTCCGCGCCGATAGGGGCTCCATCCAGCCTAGGGCCTGCAGGGGGTAAAGCACAACGTTGAGGATGCCAGCCAATACAGGGGTGGCAACAAAAGCGATGTAATAGAGAATCACCAGCATGGGCAGGCCGCGCATGAGTTCGATGTAAAACGTTGCTGCTTCCCGGACTAATCGCCACGGACTGCTTTTCAAGAGCGCCAGCCCCAAACCCAGCACAAGGCTGATCAGGTAGGCAACCACGGCCACCAGCACGGTGATACCGACTCCGGACAGGGTGACCTCGAAAATCACCCGCGACTTGGGGCTCGACAGCGCAGAGACGAGGCCAGTCGCTCCTAGGACCACAATGGTGACAAGCCACCACGGCCACGGCGCCCTTTCGGTCCTCTTGGGGTAAATTGGCCCAGATGTCACGGGAGCCAGGACCTCCAGCCCTGAGGGTGAGTTACGGGCCGCACCTCCTCGAAAGTTCTCCCGAGAAAAAGGAACAGCAGGCGAAGGAGCGAAGTGAGCAGAAACACGAGCGGAAGGGGCCCCATGCCCCACCAGGAAATCTTTTCGTTGCCCAAATATTCAGCCACCGCACCGCCAACTACCGACCCGGCGAAGCTCGCCAACATAGTTACCACTGTGTAGTAGGCCCAAGTTTTGGGAAGGTGCTCGGGAGCAATGGCGTCGAAGACAAAATTGTTGGCCGACAACATCACACCGCCTGCCAGAAACCCGCCTAGAAGCTGAACGACAATCAGAAGTCGCCAGTCGGTGATAAAGACCCAACCCAGGGCAATCAGGGGCAAAAACGCGGCCGATACCAATAGGATGCGCCGGTTGCCGAACCTATCTGCCAAGGGCCCCCAATACGGCAGAAACACGGAGGTGGCCACGGTAAAGACCATTGTCACCCAAGAATACTGCTCGTAGGTCACCCCAAGGTTCTTGAGCAGGTGCACCTGCATGAGGGGATAAATCATCACCAGCGCGAAGTTCAAGGCCATGTAATAGAGAACAAAGCGCCCAAAGTTGGTGCGTGGAAGGTCGCGCAGAAAGGCAAAAAAGGTCATTTGGCGCGAATCCTCGGTGCGGGGAAGTTCGGGCTCATGCTGTATCCGCAGCACCACGATACTTCCCAAGCGGATCACGGTCGCCACACTGAAAAGCACTCCGTAAGCCACCGACTCCCAATGCTGGCCCTTGGCTAGGTCGAGGAACCAGCCTGCCGCCAGAATGGCCGCGAGCTGTACAAAGCCAATCAAGCGGTTCCGGTACGACCAGTAGTGCCCCCGTAGGTCGGCCGGCACAAGCTCAGTCATCCAACTGACCCAACCGGGACCACCGAGGTTGGCAAAAAACAACCCAAAACAGTACAGACCAATACCCACCCAAGCGCTGCCGGTCACCAGGGTAGCTACGAACGTGACCACCCACATTACGGCCTGTACAGTGACCGCGCCCATGGCCAGACGACGGCGGGACGCCCCCCGTTGAACGAGCACCGAACCTGCCAGCTGCGACGCCCCGGTGGTCAGCTGCGCCAAGCCTTGCAAAAGGCTCACCTGAAACACCGTGGCCCCAAAAAACAACACAAAGGGAACCAGGTAGTTTTCAGCCAGACCGAACATCAGCGCCCAAATCGTGCCATCCAGCACTGAAAGGGCGAGGGTCCGGCGAGCCTGCAAGTCTGCGACCGGCTCAAGGAAACCCAAGAGGTGTTTGGCACGAAACACAGCTGTCAGTCTTTCCAAGGGAAGATCATGTTGCGCAGAGTCCGGGGACCAAGCCTTTCTAGGTCATCGGCAAGGATTTCCTTCCAGGGCAGAGGTTTCTTCTTGTCCCAAGCCGGATTCTTTTCTTGCCACTCATAGCGCAGCAACAGGAACCTGAAGCCCACCTGCAACCAAAGAAAAATCCCAACAATGCCCGGGAAGAAGCCGAGAGTCACCACCGAGAGCACGACGAACACCAGAGTCACGGCGAACAGAATGAGCGACAGCAGCGGATGCGCCATGAACAGCATAAAGCTCTTGCGAGCCAGAGATCGCAGACTACCGCCGACCTGACCGCCTAGTCCCGGCAAGTACTGACTCATCCCTGTAAGGAAAAAGGCCAGCCAAAACAGCAGGACACCGAAGCCCATACCGACCCAACTGTTCATCTGCTCGTAAAACGGCACACCCACCAGAAAACCGGAAAAGATGAGAATCCAAGCCACGGCAGAAACCAGTGAAACTTTCCAAGACGCCTTGAAGTGGTTCCAGGCATCCAGCAAGCGCACCGAACCTGCCACAGCTAGGTCTTTGGCAAAGTGGCTCGCGACTCCAGCTACCAAAAGGCAAATCGTCATGCCGACGGGGAAGAAAAAAGGTAAGGAGGCAGTTCCAAGCAAAACCGTGGTGAAAACAAAGTTGATCAGAAGCGCGACAAACAGCTGATCCCACAGGTCAAAGAAAGCTTTCTTGATGGCAAACGGAAACATAAAATGACTCTACTCCAAGCGACCGCTGGACAGCAAGAACCGCCAGAACGCTTGAAGCGAAGGAAAAGCCAGGTCGTTGGGATTCACACCACGGGGCTCCAGCCAAACCAGGCTTGCTACTTCCTGAGGGTCCGAGATGAGTCGGTCGGGCGGGGTTAACAGGTCGGCCTTGAAGTAGAAATCACAGGTGTGGTACCAGGCTGTGCGAAACGAGTATTGATTGGGAAAAGAGGTGAGCAGTTCGGGAACCCCGACCTCGCCGCCAACCTCCTCGCGCACTTCACGGGCCAGCGCCTCCTCAGCCCTCTCGCCTGGGTCAACAAAACCTCCAGCCAACCCGAGTTTACCCTTGGAGGGTTCGAGGGCCCTCTCGATGAAAAGGGCTTTGCCGTTGTGCATCAAAAGGGCACCGACGGCGGTTGCGACGCTGTGGAAATAACGGAAGCCGCAGGCCGCGCAACGAAACTCCTTTTGGCGCAGAAACTCAATGCCCTTGAGGCCACAGGCCGGACAGTAGTGGAAAGGGGAGCTAGGGGGTGTCATTTCCTTAGTGTACAACACCGCTGTTACAATCCATTAAGGCATGCACTAGTATTGTTAAATGCCCATCCTGAGACCTATTGCGCACAACAGCCCCATCAAAATGGCTTGGGATCTCCTAATTCTCCTCACGGTGTTGGTTTTTTCCTTTCTGATTACTTACCGACTCGTGTTCCGTACGTTTCAGGCCGACATTCTCTACTATTTTCTCAACACTCTGTTTCTGCTCGACATCGTCATGGGCTTTCTCGTGAAAATCAAGCTCGGTCACCTCCGCCTCGACACCTTTGCCGAAATCCGCGCCCACTATTTCCATACTTGGTTCATCATTGACGTCCTGGCTTTCTTCCCCTTTGAGTCGATTCCCGTGCTGATTTACGGCAAGGTTCCCACCGATCCACTGGGCGTACAGATCTACTTGGGCCTCCAAGCTCTGACGCTGATCAAACTGCTGAAAGCCGTGCGACTGTTCAACGAATTGCAGGAGGCCCTTGGTCTGAGCCCTGCTGTTATCCGCCTGATTTCCTTCGGGTATTGGTTCAGCCAGGCTATCCACTTTATGGCGCTCGGCTGGGTTCTTATTGGTGGCTCAGAGAGTGAGCGCCCCTATTTCGACCAGTACCTTCGGTCGTTTTATTGGGTAACCACCACGATCGCGACCATCGGGTACGGGGATTACGGGCCGGATCACGACTCCAACCAGCAAATTTTCTACACAATTGTGGTTGAAATCTTCGGTGTTGGTATGTACACCTACATGATTGCCAACGTTACGAGCCTGGTTCAAAACATTGATGTGGCGAGGGCCACTTATCAGAAGCACATGGAAGGGGTCAATGCCTTTTTGCGGGCCCACAAGGTGCCTTTTAACCTTCAGGAACGGGTAAGAGACTACTACAGCTACCTTTGGCAACAAACAAAATCCATTTCAGAGAGAAGCATCCTTGAAGACCTTCCTTCGAGTCTGAGCATGGAAATTCTGATGCACCAGAACCGAAAACTGATCGAGAAGGTGGACCTGTTCAAGGATGCCGATGAGCTCTTCATCCGCGAAGCGGTGCAAATGCTGCGGGCACGGGTGTTTCTGCCTTTGGAATACGTGATTCGTCAAGGCGAGCACGGCGACTGCATGTATTTTCTCACCTCGGGCAGCTTGAAGGTGATTGTCAAAGACAACGAAGTGGCAACCTTAGGTGCAGGGTCGGTTTTTGGTGAAACAGCGTTGGTCAAAGATGAGCGCCGCAACGCCAGCATCCGGGCAGTGACCTATGGTACCGGCTATCAACTGTCGAAACATGATTTTTCTGAATTGCGAATCAAATACCCGGACTTTGATGAGCGGGTGAAATCCATAGTGGCAGAAAGGGAAAAGAAATGATCCCATCAAAGCGGGGACAATCCTAGGTCAATACGGACTCAAATCCATCTCCGGAAGCAACAGAGCCTGCCAATACTTGCCTATGCCGGTCAGGGGCAGACATGAGTCGCCAGAGCATTGTATTGTAGGCCATCTATGAAAGCTCACGCGACCAACGACTCTTTGCGCAACATCGCCATCATCGCCCACGTCGACCACGGCAAAACCACGCTCGTGGATGCCCTTTTCAAGCAATCCGGAACCTTCCGCGAAAACCAGGACGTGGCCGAGCGCGTCATGGACCGTGGCGACCTTGAAAAAGAGCGCGGAATCACCATCAGTGCCAAAAACTGCTCCATCACGTGGAAGGGCACCAAGATCAACATCATCGACACCCCGGGCCACGCCGACTTTGGCGGAGAGGTAGAACGTGCGCTCAGCATGGTCAACGGTGTGATCTTGCTCGTCGATGCCAGCGAGGGCCCCCTGCCCCAAACGCGCTTTGTGCTCAAAAAGGCCCTCGAAAAAGGGCACAAGGTCATTGTGGTTATTAATAAGATTGACCGCCAGGACGCACGCCCTCAGGAAGTTCTCAACGAAGTCTACGACCTGTTCATCGACCTAGACGCCCACGAAGACCAGCTCGACTTTCCGGTGTACTACGCCATTGGCCGGCAGGGCATTGCCCAGAAAGAGCTCAAGGTTGCGGGGACCAACCTGCACCCCCTGTTTGATGCCATTGTTGAAAGCCTGCCGGCCCCGCATTACGACCCAGAGGCCCCCTTCCAGATGATGGTCAGCGACCTCGACTACAGCGACTATATGGGCCGTTTGTGCGTTGGCCGCGTGGCCAACGGTTCGGTGAAGACCGGCGAGCCTTTGGTTCTGCTCGGCGAAGACGGCAAGGCCACCAACCTCAAGGTGACCAAGCTGCAAACGTATTCGGGCATTGGTTTCGCCGAGACCAATGAAATCCGTCCCGGCGATATCTGCATCCTCAGCGGTATCGAAAACGTGAAAATTGGCGACACCATATGCCACAAGGAACGCCCCGAAGCCCTTCCCCGCCTCACCGTCGACGAACCGACGGTAGCCATGAACTTTTACCGCAACAACGGCCCCTACGCCGGTCTGGAAGGCAAGTACGTGCAGCCCGGCAAGATCCACGAGCGTCTGGTGAAAGAAAGCCTGCGCAACGTGAGCATCCGCGTCGAGCAGTCTAGCGACAAAGAAAACTACACCGTGAAGGGTCGCGGCGAGTTCCAGATGGCGATCATCATCGAAACCATGCGCCGCGAAGGCTATGAGTTCTGCGTCGGGCGTCCCCGCGTCATCATGAAGGAAATCGACGGCAAGAAACACGAACCCATCGAGCATCTGTTCATCGACTGCGAAGAAAGCTATACCGGCATCGTCACCGAGAAGCTCTCGATGCGCAAATGCCGCATGACCAACATGGTCAACCATGGTTCCGGCCGCGTCCGCCTCGAGTTTTCGGCCCCCAGTCGCTCGCTCATCGGCTACCGGGATGAGTTCCTCACCGACACCAAGGGCACCGGCCTGATGAACAGCTACCTCGCCGGCTACGAACCCTACCGCGGGGAGATCCCGAGCCGCAACAACGGCTCGCTCGTCTGCGACCGCCAGGGCGAAGCCGTGGCCTACGGCATTTTTCACCTCGAACCCCGTGGACGGATCTTTGTGGTTCCTGGCGACAAGTGCTACGAAGGCATGATCGTGGGCGAACACAACCGCGACCTCGACCTCGACATCAACGTGTGCAAGGAGAAGAAGCTCTCCAACATGCGCTCAGCGGGCAAAGACGACAACATTCTGCTCACCCCCGTGAAGCCCATGACCCTCGAAGCCAGCCTGAACTTTTTGCGCGACGACGAGTGGCTCGAAGTGACCCCAAAAAATTTGCGCCTGCGCAAACAATATTTGGCTATCGCCGAACGGAAGCAGCACAGTAA
>Ga0209084_1001406_pt1 | contig 20213 bp, 31 predicted proteins | sample C_130820_MF_Meta_FD_187309 | JGI IMG/M metagenome (GOLD analysis project Ga0209084, IMG submission 187309) | Freshwater microbial communities from Lake Croche, Canada to study carbon cycling - C_130820_MF_MetaG (SPAdes) (version 2) | ecosystem: Environmental > Aquatic > Freshwater > Lake...
TACCTTACCTGTCTCTCGATCTATTTTGGCAAAATTAGTTGCCATAACTTCTTTCCAAGCACCTTCGGCATCAAAGCCGGCACTATGGATAGCACCAATAGTGACTACAAGAATATCAATTAGTGCGTCTAATGCTTCAACATCATCCGCAATACCTACCTTAAGTTCATTGTATTCTTCGTCGATCAAATCTAAATACATTCTATATTGATCTTCGTTGCGTGACTCAACTGTTTGGTCACAGGCCCGCATAAACTTTTCTTGATCACGAAATGGATTAGTCATATTAGTCTACCAATGTTAATTGTTTTTCATTATAGATATGTAATGCACCTGCAACTTCGGGTGTAGTACATTCCACCACAACTCTACGTTCGCCTGCTAGTGTATCGAACACAGCAACAACGACGCCGGGCCATTTGTATCCACTAAACTTTTCTACCTTGTCGCCAATTTTAAATTCAAATTCCATTTTTATTTCCCCATCTTAGATAAAATTCACTTAACTTTTTCATTTCTAATTCTGCCACTACCGCGTATTGGTGACCGTAATTATTATAATCAACATATCTATTCCAAACAAGTTTATCTACAGCGTGTTTCATAACAAACTGCCCTGCTTCACTTCGTTCCCAATCATATAAAGGTCCGGCAGCATATATGTCAGGATCCTCAACATCACCTACTGAAAATTTATGTACAATAACCTTATGAATCTCTTCGACAATCTGTTGTCCATTTTTCTCAATTACTCTAGATCTTACCTTACTGGACATTTACTATAAGTTCGTCTATGGTCTGATATAACGGTATGCTACGTGTATACCCGATATCTTTTAATTTTTTTATATTTAAATAATGATCTCTAGTCTGAACTATTTTGTGAAATTCACTGGGCTCTACAGAATTCAACTGACTGGTACTACCAGTTTTATCCACAGCGTATTTTACTACATCGCCTATACGCACAGGTTCACCATTACCTATATTGTAAACTTCGTTGAGATCTCCAAGTTCAACTACTAGTTTTATTGCTCTAGCAGCATCACGTACATCAATGAAATCTCTAACAGGATCTCCATTTTCATATAGATTCACTGGTTGATTATTTTTAACCAAAGAGATCATATATTGAATAGCATTTTTCTTGGCACTGGCCTTTGAATCGGTGGTTCCTATTACATTGCCTAGTCTTAATATTCTATAATTAATACCGAATGTCTTACAATAGCTTATCAATAGTTGTTCAGCAGTTCGCTTGGTGATACTGTAGAATCCCCGTGGATTACAATAGTCATCTTCGTGCGCTGGTAATTGTGAATTACCATAAACAAACCAACTACTAATAAAGTTAAACACCAAATCTTTTCTATCTTTTCCACTTTCTAATACTTTGATCAGTGTGGTTAGATTTGTTTCGATATCTAAATAAGGGTCAGTTAATACATTATAATTATCAATGGTGCTGATAAAATAGACCACTTGATCAGTTTTGATTTCATAATCATTGCGGTCATTTACAATCGCATCAGGATACAATTTGTAAAATTCTGAACCTATAAAGCCTTTACCAAATATATTAAGCATTAAAGTCTCTAACTACTTTTTCAATATAATCAATGACTTCTTGTGTATAAAGAGGACTACAGCCTAAAAAGAATACATTACTCAATGCTAGGTTGCTGTTAGGGTATAGTTTGTAATCATCTAGATGACTAAATCCAGGATGCATTAAAATATTACCAGCAAAATAACTACGTGTTTGTATCTTATTTGACTCGAGATGATCGACTAAGAATTCTTTCAAAGACTGACTTTCACAGTATATAGGAACACCAAACCAACTAGGTTCACTGTTGGCAGTAGCAGGTATAACTCTTACTCCTGGGATTGTTTCAAACATTGATCCTATTTGATCTTTATACAGCATTCTAAGACGATGTATTTCGTCGGCTTTATCTAATTGTTCAACACCAATTGCTCCTTGGAAGTCCAACGGTTTTAGATTATAACCCATTTGTGTGAACAGATATTTGTGATCTATAATACCATCATATGCGTCTAGCCAATAGTCAAAACGTTTACCGCATGTTCCGCAGGCCAATGTACTATTAACACCAACACAATAACAATCTCTACCCCACCAGCTAAGTTGTTGACATAGTCTAATTAAGTCAGCATCGTCGGTACTGATCATTCCACCTTCGCCGGTACTGATGTGATGTGCTGGATAGAAACTGGTTGTCCAAATTTTATAAAATTTAGTGATCAATTCTCCATTGTATCTAGTACCAAGGCTATCGCAGTTATCTCCAATTAATAAAATACCATGTTTGTCGCATAGTTCTTTTAAGAAATTCATGTCTGGGGGATTTGCCAATACTGGACTAACAACAATACCTCTAGTATTTTTAGTAATTTTAGATTCGATCAAGTTAACATCAAAGTTTAAACTATCCAATTCTATATCTACAAATACTGGTTTAAGATTATTTTGGCAAATAGGAGCAATGGTTGTAGGGAATCCCACTGGACTTACAATCAATTCATCTCCGTCATTCCATTTATAATGTTTCTTGAGGGCGCTGAACATTATTAGATTAGCACTACTACCACTATTGACCATGGTACTATGTGCTACTTGATATTTTGCACTAAACTTCTCTTGGAATGCCTGTACCATTTCGCCGGAAGCTAGCCAGTTGCCAGTGAGTAAATTTTTAATTATGGCAGTATATTCTCTATGATCCCACCATTGTCCGCTGTATAACACTGAAGTTTGTCCGGGGACAAAATTATCATAACTTTTTTGATAAGGTGGATTTGCTGAATTTGCAATCTCTTTTATTAAATTATTCATTATTTTATTGTGCCCACTTTAATGTGAACAATGTTTTAAATTTTTCAGCATCAATACGACGCTTAAATTGCCACCGATCATATGCAATCCGACGACAGTCGGGCCATGTGGCTAATTGTTCTGTGGCCCAAAAAATACTTGCATCAAACTCTTTTGAATCCAAATTCCAGTCATCATAAATTAGAATTTGAAATTTTCCCTTTATGTCCCGAGTCACACTAACCATAAATTTAGGCTGACCGTATTCTGCAATGTCTTTATACTTGGCGTACTCTGGTTCAAGTCGCTGAAGCATATGCTGCCACGGATCAGTTGTCATGCCTTCTTTTTCTTATAGTAAGGACGACGGGGTTTGTTAGTCTTTGTTACCAAAGGTCCGTGCTCACCATCTTTCTGAGACTGCTCAAGGGCAGCATGAATTTCTTCTGGACTAACTTCGTCATCGTCGGCTATATGTTCCTCAAACCTATCAGACTCTTCGTTTAATTCTTCATCATCAGATATAACTACCATACCAGTTCTTGACAACATTTTATGAGCAGCATCTGGATCGCTAAATGCGTCCCTGATGCCACCAACATGTCCGTCTCGAGTTTGACTAATAGTATGCCATGTTCGAATTTCCAGCAAAGTTTCTATTTCTGTAGGAATACCAATGACATAATGCGGCTCATTGCGAAAGTCTTCAATGGTAAAGATTTTAAGAACCTTGCCCTGTGTAGATTTGACGTTATTTTTACTAACGCCATAAATCCACACAGTATCACCTACACTATATTTTTTCTTAACAGTCATAATTTATCAGGTCGAGACCTGCTCATTGTTTTTGGTCTCTAGAAGATCTTTTACGAACTTAATAGCTTTTCTATCTGTGTCGTAAACATATTCTTGATCTTCGTCGTCGTCACTACGCAGCGTAACGATAACTCCGTTGCGGACTTTCCTGATTTCTATGCTTTCGAACAACATAATAGTTCTCTCTTATTTAGGTACTGACAAATTATAATTAAAGTGGAAAATACCAATGTGTGCTGTCTCGCGACTTAGCTCTTGATCACACCAAACTTCATATCCAGCTTTCTGTGCTTGTTGACAGAAGAAAATGTCTTCACCAATTTCTAGATTAAGTTCAGGAACATATTCTTGTAGGTAGTGTGGCTGTGGAATCTTTTCGTAGACTTCACGCTTACACATAACCAATCCGTGTGGTAGAACATCAATCAACTCCATGGCTGGGCTGTTGTCTGTGGTCTGGAATTCTGTGAACTTGCCAGCCGCACCCATCATACCTGTAAAGTTAGGATTAGGGAAACGACGACGACGATAGTTAGCACCAACAATATGTTTATTACGAGCCAATAGACGCATAGGAGCATCAATGGGAAACTTCATATCACTGTCTACCCAGAAAATATAATCAAAGTCACTCTTCAAAAAGATATCAACTAGATTACGACGAGCAATGGTAATAACACTTCCGATGTTAAACGCACAGTTGATCTTAATTCCGTTAGCAACCATATTAGCACAGGCCATGGCAAGATGTTGTGCGAATTCTGCGTTGACCATTTCCATAGCTGGTACAGCAACCATAACGCTGGGTCGTTGTCCACTAGACTGAATGGATGACGCCGCTGCCGCAGTTGGAGTAGGACGCTGAGGAATTGCTCCTCTGCTAGGGATGTTTAGTTTACCTTTTTTCATTTTTTTCCTTATATGTTATTAGGTTTTATCGCGGAGCGAATTCTTGTTGTAGTTTAATATTATCAAAAAACTCTTTCTTAGTATGAGGATCATCTTTAAACGAACCTTTTAATACTGTAGTTTGAGTCAATGAACTATGTGCCATAATACCACGATTCTCACAACATCCATGGGTGGCCTGGATGTAGACTGCTACATTTTCGCTGTCTGTGGCTTTCATGATCTCACGAGCAATATCGTTACACAATTCTTCTTGTAGTGTACCACGTCTAGCACACCATTGTGCTATGCGAGTATACTTACTTAATCCTATGAGCTTCTGTGCGGCCAAGATTCCGATATAAGCCACACCGCTGACAGGCTGGTGATGATGACTACACATCGATTTAAGTTCGCTGCGTACTACCAACATACCTTCATATCGATCATCACTGTCATTGGGAAAAGCAGTTGCGTCGGGCGCAGCCTCGTATCTACCTGCCATGATTTCATTGAAATACATTTTAGCCAGTCGGCGAGCAGTACCTTTGCTGTTTGGATCAGTTTCGCGATCAATAAGCAAGGTATCCAATACTTCTTCAAATGCCGCTGTGGCTTCGTTGATCAAATGTTCTTTGTCAGATTCTGTGATGTAATCGCTGACGTTATCTCCGGCCCAGAATCTTTTACCATCAGTACGCATACGGTCACGTAGCGCCGTACTTAGATATTTGCCAGGGCTATCTTTCTTGGCAAATAGTTTATGACTATCTACAGGTACATATTCTTGATCTGTACTTCCATGTAGAAGGTTATCGGGTGTAAAATCACGTTTCAATTATTTTCTCCAGTAAAGTTATAATACACGATTATTTAGATTCTGTCAACCTAAGCAATGTATTTTTCTTTACCGCTGCGTCCAGAACATTCATTACCACTTCATGCTTTTCTGCGTACTTGAGTAATGCGCTGGTATCTTTGGGAAAACAGGCTCCGCCGAATCCATAATTACCATCTGGCCCTGGTACTTGCATATGGCTTGATCCAATTCTTCGATCCTGTGTAACCATATAAGCAACTTGATTATAATCTACACCGGTCTTTGAACATAGTGCTTCGAGTTCGTTCATAAACACAACCTTAGTGGCCATAAATGTATTAATAGCATATTTGGCCATTGCGGCTTCGGCAATTGTACAATGCTGGATTCTTTTTAAATTCTTTTGGGATAATTGTATAATACGATCTGCTTCTCTTACATAAGCAGGGACTCTTCCACCAATAAAAGCAAACTCACCATTTGCGTAATCTCTAACGGCATGGGCAGCAGTGAGAAATTCTGGAGCATGGATTAGATTTGGATGCTGGATATTCTGTGCTTCATACCAATCAGGTGGTGCTGTACATTTACTAATGATAACACCTGTATATCCACGACTATGTAAATCGTGTAGTATTCCACTTAATATGCTGGTGTCGCAAGTTCCGTCGTCGTCTTGGGGAGTTGGCACACATACAAATATACCACTACACTTCATTAAATCTTGATATGTAGCGTTATGGCCTTTGGCAGGATCCATAACAAAAAGCTCTGCGTCCATTTCTAAAGCATTCGCAATGGCACTGCCTACAAAGCCGTGGCCGATTATTCCAATTTTTTCCATATGATTGTTTTTAAAGATTATTTTAGCACCACCTATGGTGCCTGGCATGTTCAAAGTCATGCTAACATTATAGCATAATATTTAATAGAATTCTATTACTGAAATATCCAATCTTGATTGCGATAAGGTTTTCCAACTTCTGCCAGTGGAAGATACCGTATAACTTTTTTCTTTACTCGTTTAATTATAGGATGATCATGCTCGTGGTCAAATGCTCTTAGATACATTTTCCATGTGTTGAAATTTGCCCTTGATCCTTTTTGATCTAAGTTTAAATATTTGATAATTTTTAATTGATCGTTGTTAAATTGATCCATTAATTCGCAGGCAATATTAAAACTGTAAGCATCAATCTCGTCACTGTTCCCAATATAACTTTGTTCTTCTCTTTGAGCAGAGCGACTAGCATTACTGGGATAGTCTGGTAGATTTTTAAATTTACGTCTACGAAATTGCCTCATATGAATTATTTCATGTAAGATAGTATCCGCTATGGTGTAGCACAGTTTATTAAATCTCTGTTTGGTTAGATTAACTGATGAATCACCTTTTTTATAAACCATCCAAACTTCAATACATTTTTCTCTGTCTTGATCGTAGTCACTGTAGTAGGTACCGCCGACCCATACATCACCTGATTTTACTTTGGTATCTAAAACTTTTTTTGTTTTTACTGGAATATATTGACGTATATGTGTGGTTAATATACTATGAAATTGTTGGGTTGACAATTCTTGTTTGGTTAATTTTTGGTGTAATGACCAAACCAAACTTGCTATATTGTCTCTGGTAAGTGATGACCAATTAAACCCCATAGTAAATCCTCATTGACCAAGTATTTATACTAAGATTATTTTTCAAAGAATAGCTGTATACTTAATCTAGGATGGTCAGCTGCCAGTGTTATCATACTCACCGAGTGATAAATGGGAGGAACAAACCATGTCATTTTATTGTAATTTGGATATATCCAGCCTTGACCTAGATCCGCATCGTCGAATAAAAACAATCCACCCCAACTCCAATGCCATGCGTCATTGAGATAAATTGTACTACTTAATCTATCTTTACCGTCATGATGAAAATTGATATGACTTCCACTAGGCCATATCTGCATAAAACAACTTAATCGTGGATACTCTTTAAAAATAGGATCAACTGTTTTGTATTTCTTTAAAAAATATTCTTTATATTCCTGTAATGGAAGTATTAACACAGGAGAATAGGAACCCACAGATAACCCGTTGGCCCATCTACCTGTGTTGCCAATTTCAAATGATGCTGTACCTTGAGCATCTTGATATTTCTTGAGTATTTCTTTTAGTACATCCGGCTCTAAGAAATCTAATACGGTGTGTATCATTGTTAAAATTGTGCGTTAAAAAAGAATAGTTGGAATAGTCTGCCATCTTCGGCGGTTGATCCAAAGTAATCTAAACTACTATGGAATAGATCACCACGATATAAAACCAATCTATTATACTTGTTGCCTATCATATCAGTCATTTCCCATTTGGTCATATCCTGTGATTCGGCAGGAACACCGGGAGGTAATTCAGAGGGTCTAGTAGCGCCGGTAGCACGATGCTTGAACAATCCAGTACCTCCGGAAATAGGAGCATTAGGAGTTAGATATAATACTCCTGCCCATGTGTTAAAATTATCTGAGTGTATCCAACTACGATCGGCGGCAGTGGTCAATTGAAAACTACCACTAAATCCATCTTCTTCAAACCAATGTGTTATCTTTCCGCCAGCATTGTTAATGATAAGTTGAATAGTGTCTTTAACACCGGTATTAAGAAAAGTACGTGTTCTAGTACCTGGATAATTTCCAGTGATATCAAATGGTTGTGTCAAGGCAAATGCTCTTACACCATCTACATTACTGTAAAAGTTTTCTGTGATAATTATATTTGTTTCCATAATTTAATATTTTACAAAGTGTCCGCCAGCACCGTCCCATCCGTATACTGTCCAATTGTTTTCTACAATGTCTGTATCAAACTTTCTAGTTAAAAAGTATAACAGAGTTTCAATGTCATAGTGTTGCATATCAGGTTGTTTTAGGATATCAGACATCTCTACAAACATATCTAAATATTCTTGATAATATTTCTTACCCCAGGCAAAAAACACAGATGAATATTGTCTTAGTTTGTTATCACCTTGGGCAACTCTTCTATCCACATATTGATATCCCCAACTATTTTGCCATTCAAATATCAATGGAGACTTAAAAAATAATTTATCACTGGTGAATACACTGGCATCAAATGATCTATCTGTGAAATATCTACCCGATGACTTAATTAATATATCGTAGTCTGCTAGTTCATCTTGATATTTTTTTAAGAACTTAGACATTAATAATGTTTCGCATCTACTCTTGTTGGCATGAGTAGTTATTTCATCATAAATTTCAGCAAACTGTTCTTTGACATTGATAAACTTTACATTGGGTTTATCAAGCTGATCCTTATAGTCCAAACAATTAGCACTTAGTTCTAATATATAAATTGTGGTATTAGAATCCAGTAGCTGATTCAATGATGCCAATGTGATCATTGTATGGTATAATCTATCATCAGCCGAAAAGGCACTTCTCCGCGGATTATACGTTAAAGGAAAGTTGGCCAGTGGGTTTATTACACTGGTTAAGATCACAGCTTTTTTCATTCTCTATAAAAATCGTGTGCCTGAAGTTTCTTAAACCAAGCATCAAATTGTGGATGTACTACTGTGTCATCACAATTAGCCATTGCCCAATCTCGGCAGGCCTGATGTTTTATTGTAGATATTTGATCAATGGCATTAACCACATCTCTGTATTCTCTACAACGAAAGCCAGTTATACCATGTTGTACAGTTTCAGCAAAGCCACCCCAATCTGTGGTAATAGCAGGAGTACCACTCATTAATCCTTCTACTACCATATTACCAAATGGTTCAACATAGTAGGTTAACCCAATAACAGCACGAGCACCGGACATTAATTTTCTACGTTGTTCAGAATTTTGAGGACCTATAACTTCCACATGTTTTGGTACGCTGGTATAACCCAGATCTTCTAATGATCCTTTGCCGGCTACAATTAATCGTTGACCGGTAGCTGCTGTAGCTTGTATGGCCAGATCAATGCCTTTAGAAGTTATGATTCTTCCAAAGCATAGGAAATAATCTTCTTTACGATCATTGAATTCAAACTCAGCAGAGTCTATGGCATTATATATAACTGTGTCAAACCAACCGGGATTCATTAACAATCCACTGGCACCATAATACATATGTTGTTGTGCGTAGGAAACAAATCCTTTATACGGTGCAAAAATAGCATTGGTATTATAACCTATGCTAGGCTCTACATGTTTAAGATCTGGATTGAGATCGCAGGCTTCTTTATTCTCAATACCATGAAAGCACATGATCATATCGCCTGGAGATTTTCTACGTGCTATTTCCTGTCCGGCTTTTTTATTATATTCTGAAATATTTTTATCACTGCCGTCGGTGATATCAGAACACTGAACCATTTCGCAGGGTACTTCGGTGCCTATAATTCCATAGTGTACACAATTCCAACCGTATTGTGTCATGTATTTTATAAACTTGATTGCCGCAATACTGAAAGGATCTGTTCTGTTATTAATATTTACGGGACTGTAAGGACTTGATAGAATGTGTAATGTTGTCATATACTATGGCATTGTTCAACTCTGAAGTTTAGAAGTACAAACATGTTTCTCAGTTATAATAACTTCTGGAATGGTTACTTGACTCAGTAGCAATAGCCAAAGAAATGTACTAATTCCAAACCCAATTAGATATTCTTTGTATTTGCTCATTCTTTAATTCCAAAATGTTTTTTTATTTTCTTTTCAAGGGCAGTATATGTTAAGAATCTACCGTCATTGTTGATGATTAATGCACATTCTTGAACAATCGACTCGGCAAACTTTTCGACAAACTCTTTGGGTATTTTAATGTTATCGATGCTACCATCATTTGCTTCATTGAAAACCTGTTCAGCAATTTCTTGAATTCGTTGGTTCATTCTATGACTCTGAGATTTAAATTAAAACTTCATTACCGTTTTTAAATCCAATAGTACCGCCTTCTTCGACGATACGTTTCTTAACATCTTCAAATAAGATAGGAGCAAAGTCAGTTTGTTCAACACATACACAGTGATATCGAACATCGTTTTCGTTGCTGTATAATACTTTTCCTGTAGTAGAATCAAATCCCACAGATCGACGAACACGATTAGCATGAGTATGTCCATGAACGTTAACGCCAAAACGACCTAACGAATCCTCGTGGATTGGAATATGAGTAAATATCATTCCTTCAACTATGTGATAGGCACGTAATTCTCTAAAATACTGATGATATTCCGCATCAGGAAAGATATCGTGGTTGCCACGAATTAAAACTTTGTCTCCGTTTAAGCGAGCCAACGTAGGTAATGCTCGTCGATTGATAACTACATCACCTAAGTGATATACTTTATCTTTTGGACCCACACGTTCGTTCCAGGCCTTGATCATATCTTCGTCCATTTCTTCGGGGGTATCCCATGGACGTAATTTGGTCACTCCGTCGTTGCGCATAAATTTACACACACCTAAATGTCCAAAGTGTGTGTCACTGACTAAAAATGTTGCTGGCATTATACATGTTCCTTTTTAACTCGACCAATCCGGCTGGACTTATTCCAATCATAATCAATGCCATCTGGGCACTTACCATCTTTTATGGTATCTACTCCGAATACTCCACAAACTTCAAAATCTGGGCTTTGTATAGTTACAAACCCACTCCAGTCTTTGGCAAAGCTCATTGCCTGATCTAAAGTAGCGCATTCGTGAAGTTTGTGTCCTATTTTGCTTATTATTGTATACATGTTATTATTATAACACGATTTTAACAATTTGTCAATTACCAAACCCAGGATACAAATGTATTTCGGACACCTTTGGTTACTTCATTTACCTTATGTGGGTAAAGAAAATTAGATGGAAATACTAGTAGATCACCGGTTTTTAATTTGATGTCTCTATCTTCCCACATGATGAATTCGCCACCTTCGTAGTCGTCATTTAATACTCCTACCAAGCTAAGGGTCGGAATACCTTTACGCTCACCGTCAAACATACTATGTATATGATCGCAGTGTAGTTCCATTTGAGTGCCAGGACGGTATTGATTGAAACGTATTTTAGAGAAACCCGACCATCCGCCATACCAGGGAAAAGCAAGATCATCTACATATCGTCTAATGCCTTTCCATGTTTGCTGATGTAGTTCTACCTCTCCAGTAATCGGATGATAGCTAATACTTAATTCTTTGTCATATGAGACATGTGTGTCATCGATTACATTATAGAAAGCATGTTCTTGAAATTCAGCATCATCTAATTCTTTGACTATCTGCTGACAGAAAGCAGGATCGAAATGTTCTTTATAGACCTTTACATACATTTCTAAATTTTTATACATGGCACAATCCTTGTTGAAATTTTATTTATAGCTACATTGTACAGCCAAAAAAAAACCCTGTCAACCTAAGTTGGCAGGGTTCAAAGTCATATCACTATAACTATTACAGATCGTAGCGTGGAACCATTACAGTACTACGCATGATGCCTTCTGGAGTGAATTGTTCAACATCCGCACCTAGCAAGCTAGCCATGATTGCTGGACTGAATCCACTTACAAGAGCAGCACCGCTCTTATCTGACTTAACTGGTACGTTACCAGAACTGTTTAGGTTCCAGAACACAACCTTTGGACAAGTGTATCCGGCTGCTTCAAACTTGCGTTCGATCATTTCCATAGCACTGTCGTCATGCTTAACACATTGGTTAAATTGCATGTCGCTCAAGATCAATACCATTGCTGGCATATCACTTTGAGGAGCATTGCCCTTAACTGCTACACTCAGGATCTTTTCAAATGCTGCGTGTAGGTTTGTGCTCATACCCCAGTCGCTGTTGCTCATTTGATCAATCTTCTGGACGATGTCGCCCTTTAGAGTCATCAAATCAGGCCGGTCACTGAATGTCAAGAAAGTGTCCTTGAACACACCCTTGTTCTTATCAGCCAAGTACAAGCCAAGACTGATAGAAATATCCATACAAGAGACATCGCCCTTACCGCCTGCCGCACAACTCATAGAGCCACTTACGTCGACGATTGGAAGAATGCTGGCATCTCCAACGTAGTTAGGCAAGGCGTTCCATTGTGCGGTGATGTGATCCAAGTCTGTCTTAGATAGAGTCTTACGACCATATGTACTGACAAGACCCTTCAACACATCGTGTGGGAAAATAGCGTTAGCATTGACCTTGACACCTGCTTCACCCTTGACCAGAGCAGCCACGTACTCAGCAAACTTAGGAGTGTGACGTCCAAAAGCCTTCTTGTAGTTACGAGCAGCCACGCTAGGTACGTGGTTGAAGTTGATGTTGTCCCAGTCATTGGCACACATTTGTGATTCAACAACATTGGTTAAAGCCACTAAACTCTTACGGTAGAACTTTGGGCTCATTCCGAAGAACTCACGGACTTCTGCTGCGATCTTGCCCTTACGTGGAGTCCACTTGGCAGCAAGGCCGTTACGATCACGTAGAGCATCGCCCAACATGGTGTAAGCAGCAGACTTCAACGCAGGAGTTTGAAAGACAAAGATGTCATCCCAACGACCTACTTCAGGCACCTTCTTCAGCAAAGCCAAAGCGGCATCTGGGTCAGTCTTTTCTAGATGTACCAGAATTGAACGGAACAATTCCCGTTCGCCCGCTCCACCACGGACATCACGTGCCCATTGTGCGATACGTAGAGCCAAGTCGAAGTTTTCAACATAGGCCGCAGTAAATGCGGGTACAATGTTCTTACCACGGCTTGCGCCGATGTTGTAGAACAGATCAACACACTTGTTAGCGGTTGATTCACAAGCCTTCATACCATTAGCGGTACGGGCTTCTTGGTTAGCGATTGCGGTTACGAATGCGTTCATTTTAATTTACCTTTCAGAATGTATTTTATTTTCGATATAATTGAAATATAAGATTGCTGTTAACATTCTATTATTCAACAGGATAGTTGTGCCACTTTTTACTGATGTAGCCAACAGTTTGATAGGCTGTGAAGTTATCTCTGCCCATCAGTTCATGTAATATGAGTTGCTGAACCTATCCTAAAACTTACTAACAAGTTTCCTTGCTATGTATATATTGTATAACAAAACTCAAGTCTTGTCAATACAATTTGGAAAAGCAGGATACCATTATTTTTGGAATTGAACCAAATATCGCATGAAGCGAATTAACCAAAGGTTATTGCTGTTAGTATCCTAAAATTGGATGCGGAGGATGGATTCGAACCACCGATCTGAAGCTTATGAGACTTCCGGGGACGACCAGACTCCCCCACTCCGCTGTATTTGGGACACACTACTTTGCCTATTTTACGCCGTGTGCCATGGCGAGATCTTTTTATCCAGTACGGTGGATCAAATGATAACCAAACTGAGTTTGTACAGGTTGGCTAATGGCTCCTACTGGAGTTGCCAATGTAGCATCCTCAAATGGCTTGACCATCATACCTGGTCCGAACTCTCCAAGATCTCCGCCATTGTTCTTGCTAGGGCATGAACTATGCTCAAATGCCAATTGGGCAAAATTAGCAGGACCTGCTTTGGACAAAATGTCGTGTGCTTCTACCAATGTTGGTACTAGAATGTGACTTGCTCTCATATTTTTCCTCTTTATAAAAAATTATCTATTTTGAATTCTATTTTGATGTGTATCTAATACATATCTGGCCAAACTATCAGTAGTACAGTTGGCCAAAAAATGATCAAATATTCTTTGTTCTAATTGTTGATATTCTTCCCATCCCGGTTGTCCAGGCATAAAATAATCAGCACCTTGTTCGTCTACTCTACGTTTAACATGTAATAGTAATTCTCTAGGCAATGTCGTCAACGAATCCGCAGGAGCATCGGCTAGATCTTCAAAGTACGGAACACATCTACAGGCCATGATTTCATAGTGCCTCATACAGTCCCATCCACCTTTCTTTCTAGTTTTTCCAAACAATGATTGTCTATAATCATCGTAGTACTCTTGCTCGGAGTCGTAGATATATTTGCCAGTATTCATGTCCAATGGTAGTACATCACTCCACGGTCGAGTTTTTGGCAATGCTGTTTGTATCTTTTGTTTAGGAAATCCAAAAGAAATTGTAGACACAGTTCTTACATCAAACGGTGGTCCACTATGTCCAGCAGGATGTATATTATCCACAATCTGTCCTACAAAATTTCTTATAAAGAAAGTAGAATGTCCGTATGGAGGTAGAATATGAATATGATCACTACCTGACAATGCTATAATTTCATGTTCTTTGTAGTGTTGCATGATCAATCCTAGGTATGGGATTGGCAGTTCTGGACGACCTACAATTATTAGATCAAAGTAATGATCAATAATTTTCTGTTCAATATTATTACGGTCTATACTGAGATCTTCATCCATGTGTCCCCACATAGTGAAACCTCTACCATATAAAGATTTTAAATCTCTGGGTCCATGTGGTTGAAATTCATTGCGATACATATACCACATTCTTGGAGCGTCTGTGATCTCAAACTCATCTAGTTGATGTAATCCATGAAATACACCATCGTTTAGATAATCTAGACCACCTTGTATGGTACTGAACAATATCTTCTTTTTCATACTTCTTCTTTTTGTAAATGGTCGGAGTACAAGGATTCGAACCTTGGACCTCATCGTCCCAAACGATGCGAACTACCGGGCTGTTCTACACTCCGAATTATCTCTTTCTCAATTTCATTCCAACAAACGTGCCGCAAAATGCGCCAAGACAAGCTGGAACAAGCAGCATATGATCACTAGTATAGTTGATTACTGCGATACTCGCAATTAAAAAAACCACCATTGCCCATACGCTGGATTTAAGTACTTGATCATTTTGAATTGCTCTTAGATAGTATGTATAAAATACATCTGTAAAGAACAGGGCAAAAAATGTTGTTATATACTCAATCATAAATTTGGTACCTGGTGAAAGACTCGAACTTTCATCGCTCTCCGTGTAAAGGAGACGTATAACCTCTCTACGCAACCAGGCCTTTATATTCTCTCAAATAACTATTTCTTTTAGTTATTTTTTTATATCTACTTCCTTTACCTTTGCTGCCAAAGTTTTCTGTTTGTGTATGGCAATTAGGACAAAGTAATCTTAAATTCTTTGGAAAATTGTTATCACTATTTCCGTCTATATGATCTATTTGTAGTACAAGTGGTTTGTTATTCCAAGTACTGTCTTGCCCACATTCAGAACATTCTTCTCCACACGTTTCTATTAAGTATTTTTTTAAAGCACGTGATCCATCATACACTTCACCTCTTTCAATTCTACCTATAGTTTCATTTATCCACTTGTATTGTCCTTGGCAAACATTATTACAAAATTTGTTAATTTTGCTGTGTCCCCAGATATTCTCTTTACTACAATGTAGACAAATATATTTTTTACTACTTCCTTTTATTCCACTCGGCATAATATAGACCTCCACATATATTTAGCATAGGTCTATCTTTTCCAGTTATTATTCTAACTAAAGTTCTATTTAATAAATATTTTCCATGCTACAAAAAAAACAACGCATACCTTTAAATCTACGACGTAGAGTTATTGAACGCGATGGCTTCTATTGTGTCTACTGTGATGAAGATCTCCGCGATGGTGAAATACACATGGATCATGTTATTCCAGAATCTCGTGGCGGTGAAACTTCATACAACAATCTTCAAGTGACCTGCAGAAAATGTAATCTTGCCAAAGGCACATTAACCGAAGATGAGTTTACTCAAAGACTTAGACAACGAGCAATAAACATATTGAATAGAATTGGAGCGGGATAGGAGAATCGAACTCCTGACCGAAGATTGGAAATCTGCTGTTTTACCATTAAACTAATCCCGCATAAATTGGTGGAGAACATTTTTGAGGTATCCCCTATGAAGCAGATCACTGCTCACCTGTTACATTGCTGTCGTGTACTATTACCTGCCCTAAGGATTAGGTACCTACCTTAGCGACTCATACCGGATAATGTAACTTATCCGCTGCTCTTGGTGCTGGAAGTGAGACTCGAACTCACGGAGGTTTCCCGACGGCTTACAAAACCGTTGCAATTGCCACTATGCGACTCCAGCTTTATTTACTATCCACCTTGTACACTATCTTGAACTTGTGATTGTTCTTCTACTCGCTTAAATTCTTCATCTTCATTGCGAGCATCCTCAAGTTCACGAGGATCAGGTTTGCGGAAGATAGCATCATAGTTATTGCCAAACTGCTGTTGACTAACACTGTATGGACGGGGACGTGAACCTTTGCTCATATCAACGTACCTTCTTTAGGTAATCACGTCCAATATGTCCTGCTTCAATTTCTTGTAGAGCTGTGACAATATGACTGTTAGGTGAAATGACCATTTTTCTATTACCACGGCCTTGCTTCAACTCACGTGCTCGAACAGCAGCGATCAAAACTAGATCAAATCTGTTGCCAACATTGGCCACACATTTTTCTGTATCCACGGAATTAACAAAATCTGGAGTTTTCATTATTCACCTCGGTTATTACGTTCTTTGGAACTTTTGACAATGGTATTGGCCGCTACCTGAGCTTCAATCATCATATGGCGAAAACCATGACGTTGTTCTTCAGTTTTAAATCCAGCCAACGCCAACAGCGTTTTATTACGCTTGCTCAAACGAAATGTTGCAGTTGTTTTCATACTTTCCTTTTATTAAAAAACTTTGGTGCCCCAGGTCGGACTCGAACCGACACGCCTTTCGACACGAGCTTCTAAGGCTCGCATGGCTACCATTACATCACCGGGGCATACTCTTACTATACAATCTATATTTAAGACTGTCAACCTCTATTTACTCTACGGCAAATATATATGGTGGGCTGAGTGGGAGTCTAACCCACGATCAACGGCTTATGAGGCCGCTGCTTTAGGACACTAAGCTACCAGCCCAATTTAATTTATTTAAAACTCTCTGACTTCCAAGTCTCGCTGGCAATAAAATCTCTGGTCCGGCGTAGAGGAATCGAACCTCTATGAATAGCTTAGAAGGCTACTATCTTATCCGTTAGATGAACGCCAGCTACCATATAGAAACACACTGATGTCCTGCCGCTATGGCAAGCCTAAGACTTTTTCAAATCTCGCAGTCACACGTCAATGTATTTTTATATGGTGCGACTGACCGGAATCGAACCGGTACGCCCTTACGGACATCAGATTTTAAGTCTGAGGCGTCTACCAATTCCGCCACAGTCGCAAAATACTTTTAACTTTTAAAGAACAGTGTTAATTGCTTAACGTATGCTATTATTATATAGCATATCTGTGTCTGTGTCAAGTCTTTTTGTGGTGCTCCTTACTGGTAACGATCCAGTGTTTCTACATTACCAATGTAGTGTAATACCTTTATACTAAAAGAGCCGACGGTAAATATTCATGTGACCATCTACAAAAACCTCACTCCGGGCGGGCTATATTTCCATTTATCTTTGGATAATGGTGTTGTTTATATTGCTGTCTTTGACATTCACGATGTCACATATTTCAAAATGAAATATTTCACTAATGTTAATTCGGCACTGCGTTGGATCAACAATTTATAGTTGGCCGGTCCGGAGAGATTCGAACTCCCGACAGCTGGTTTCGAAGACCAGAACTCTTCCACTGAGCTACGGACCGATCAGTATTAATATGCTACTATCATTGTTGATATAAGTAATATTTACTACCAAGGATCTCTATGATAATACCCTATAAGCAATGTTGTGAAATCATTCACTCTATATATAAAACACATCCTAAAAAAGTTCTACATATAGGTGGTCATCATGGAGAAGAAGCCAGTGATTATCAAAATAATGGTGTAGAAGAAGTTATATGGGTCGAAGCTAATCAATCTTTGATTTCCACACTTCAACAGTCTACCAGTAGATTCTCTATGAAGCAGCAGATATTAGAATTGGCTCTGTGGAACAAAGATGAAACACTGAAATTTAATATCAATTCAAATTCACAAAGTTCCAGTATACTTGATCTAGGTACACATCTTAGTTGGTATCCTGAATACACAGTTGCTCAACAAATAGATATGCCTGCTCACAGGTTAGACACCATTATCAATAATAAGACACACAACCTAATATTTGAAGATTTCGAATTCATCAACATTGATACACAAGGTTCTGAATTGGCCATACTTGAAGGCTTTGGAGAATATTTAAATTCTCCCTCTATCAAGGCATTGTATCTAGAAGTTAATTTAGAAGAACTATACAAAGGTGGTCCTTTGTTAGCAGATCTTGATCAATATCTAATACAATACGGATATGTTAGAATTCTAACAGGAGTGGGCAATCATCAATGGGGCGATGCCTTGTGGATACGCCCTGTGTCCTTTGTTGCCTAGTGGTGGTAGAGGTGGGACTCGAACCCACGATTGACAGCGTATGAAGCTGGTGCATTAGCCGCTATGCTACTCTACCATGTTTAGATGTTTATGGAAACATTCACAGAAGAATCATTCTCACCATAGTTTCCAACAGGTACTATATTAAATGCTATTGAGTATCTGGGATTACGACCTGTATAGTGTTTTATTCTATGTCTTAGATAACTTGGAAAAAACACAACCAAGTTTCTTTGAGGTTGAATATCAAACGATTCAAAATTAAATAGGTTGTATTCAGTGGGCCGATTTAACTTAAAACTACTGGGATTCAATCCAGTACTTTCAAATTCAATTTCGCCACCATTCTCTGGTTTTTCTAAATATACAACTCCACTGTAATAAGAATTCTTATGAGCATGAAATTGACTACTGGCATTAGTGGTTAATTTAGTGGCCCAACTAGTGGTCATCTCTACATCAGTGCTTTCAAATCGTAAGACATCATTTTTAAATGTATTGAAATAAGACATGATGATATCTTTTTCATTTTGAAATTTTGAAAGTATGCCTAGGTCTTCGCTGGCAAAACAATTTGTACTGTTAACTGAGTTAGAAGATCTATATTTTACATTTTTAATTTGATTTAAATTTGAAAGATCCTCTTCAATGATCAAAGCACCTATTGTGGTTGGGAATAAAGGAAATACTGAAAATTTAGATATCTGAAGATGTAATGTCGACGACATAATGATTGATTGTATGGAGCGGGTAGCGAGAATCGAACTCGCGAATAAACCTTGGCAAGGTTTCAGGTTACCATTACATCATACCCGCATAATTTTATTTACTATCTTAGCTTGGAGTGCCGGGTCGGATTTGAACCGACGGTTATTTACGGATTTGCAATCCGTTGCGTTAGACCTCTCCGCCACCGACACACTAACTTGGCGTACCTCCAAGGACTCGAACCCTGACTGACGGTTTTGGAGACCGCGGTGCTGCCATTACACCAGAGATACATATTTGGCGGAGAATGTGGGAGTCGAACCCACTCACCCCTTTCGGAGCGTCGGATTAGCAATCCGATGCCTTACCATCCAGCCCACTCTCCTAAATTCTTAACTGGTACGACCGGTAGGTTTCGAACCTACAAGGGCTATGTCTAAGACTGCGCCCCCTCCTGCCGAAGCAGAGGTCTGCCATATTCCACTCACGGTCGCAAGTATATTATATACTTATTCTGCCGTGGTGTCAACTGATTTTGATTTTACGTGAGCCAGTTCTTTGTTGATAAAGTCCCAGGCTCTTTGTAGCAGTCTCCGATAGTGAGGATTATCCGTTTTCTCAGGATATAAGTCTGCTATATGTTTAACTTCGAATGCTCTATTTAGATATGCTGTCATTTTAGTTCTAAATGCTGCTGGATCTAAATGGGCTAATTTTGGTATTATTGGCGAGATAAAATGTAATGCTTCAATA
>Ga0209084_1001409_pt1 | contig 20186 bp, 39 predicted proteins | sample C_130820_MF_Meta_FD_187309 | JGI IMG/M metagenome (GOLD analysis project Ga0209084, IMG submission 187309) | Freshwater microbial communities from Lake Croche, Canada to study carbon cycling - C_130820_MF_MetaG (SPAdes) (version 2) | ecosystem: Environmental > Aquatic > Freshwater > Lake...
CACAAACTATTGCGACGGATTGAGCGACTTATCTTGCGCCCTATATTATATAGCGAGACTTTCGCACTTGACATTGGGGTGTCTATGGTGTATAGTTATCCTTGTAAGTCAGAGAAGCAGCAATTAAATATGGCAGATATTCTGCTATATAATATAGTGAAAGGTAAGTGAAATGGACACAGCAACCCAAGCGATTCTTTCTAGGCTTATCGTGAAAGCGGAAGTGTTAAAGAATCTTGAAGCAGAGGCAGCGTATGACGCTAACCTCTACGCGCTAGGTATTAAGCGCATGGCAGAGCAGAGAGCGGTGTACGAATGATAATTACTATCACGTTCCCATTTCTTAAGAGGTGGAAGGATTCTCGTAAGATTAAACTTACTAGAACCCAAGCGCAGATAATTACTGCTATGCTGGAAAATCACCGCAAAGATTTATCCAATGAGCCATATGAGCAGAAGGAAGTGGCTAAAATGGAAGATGTATTAGATGCTCAACTATTTGGACAAGTTCGCCGTAATGGTGAGTGGGTAAAATCTAGTAATTGGAAGGTATCATAATGCCTGACGAATTCGTAGAAGGTCAAGATTTCCCAACGCCTTCTGAATTCGTAGATTTCTTGACCGATTCGGAAGTAGATGAGATACTGGCAATAGAAGAAGAATTTGGCGTAGATATATCCCTAGACGACATATTCACCGAGATTGACGAAGACGATAGCAATTCAGATTGGGCTGAATAATCTATCGGGTGGCTCACGATAGGCATTTACGCGGGTGCGAGTCCTGCGGTGAGCGCTAGTGTATCGGTATGCGTAGTCAATCAGCAGGGAAACCTGAAATGATGTTACGAAGGTCGCCACTTGCCATACCATAGTGGATACCGATACACCCAAAGTTACTATATAATATAGTAGCACTATCGAAAGGAATAAATCATGAACCTAATCAACCTAGATGTGAGCGAGTATGGTATCAACCTAACTTCTTACTTTGGTGACGTATATGTGGCATGGCGTACAATTATCCTAATTATCGGTATTGTCATGGTATTGCGTGTGGCTAAGTATATTCGCAAGCAGGTAAAGTCATGAAAGATATGTACGATTGTGCCACCTATGAGGAAATAGACTTCGAGTGGGAACAGGGCAAAAAGCGATTCAAAGAGTTGCTAAATAACATGAGAGACCGCCAATTAGACGGAGATTTTCGTATGGGCTATTCGGGCTTACGCGAAATGATTGATGCCCTAGAACTCAACGAGTTCATCATCAACAATACCGAAAATAGAGGTGCATGATAATGGTATCCGCCGACACAAACTTATTGCTCGACCTCACCCCGCGTGAAGTAGAGATAATTCGTATGGCTTTGCGCCTACAAGAGGAGAACCATAAACGCAATGGATTTAGTATCCTTGTGATAGAAACCTCAGTTTTACGCAGTAAAATTAATGATTCTGTACTTGACAATGCCCGACATATGGTGTAAGGTTCTACCTATAACTGAATAACCAACCCGCTATATAATATAGCAACTAACGAAAGGCAAGGATATGGACGAAGACGAAGTAATGCTCTCCTGTAGTAATTGTACTTCTGAGGTGAGCACGGAAGACGCAATCTATGACAGTAATTTGAGTGATACGCTTTACTGTAATGATTGCTATAGAATCTGCGAAAAGTGTGATGATATCGGTTGCACCGATGAATTGTGGAATTTCGTAGATGACAGCGAATACTGGTGCGAAAGTTGCGCAGAACGTTGGGCTTCATGGTGTGATTACTGTGAGACATACAACACATTAAATGGCATATATGTATCAGATAGAAGTGCAAACTATTGTGAAAATTGCATGGAGAATGCTACATATTGCGACGTATGTGATGAATATAATCAAGATGGCTGCGAATGTGAGAATGATTCTAATATGATTCATGATTACTCATACCGACCTGACCCTGTATTTCACTCAACCACTAACGATGACAGACTATACTTCGGTATCGAAATCGAAGTAGAGAATGGTCGCAATGGCTATGATAACAAGATACAGGCAGCAGCCTACGCACAAGAAACCCTAGAACCAATCGAACTAGCATATCTCAAGAGTGACGGCTCATTATCCGATGGCTTTGAGATAGTTACCCACCCTATGACACATGACTTCTATCAAAATCAAGCAACCGAACTATGGGATACGCTTGAGCGCCTACGTACGGGATACAATATGAAATCGTGGTCTACTTCTACGTGTGGATTACATATTCATATCTCACGCACAGGGTTCAAAGGTGGTGCGCACATGCACCGATTCCTCAACCTTGTCTACAATAATGAAGAGTTCTACAGCCTCATGGCTGGGCGTTCTTCTGATAGGTGGGCTAAGTTTGATGATGTAGATATGAGTGAGGTGAGAGAGAGAGAAGATGGCTCATACTATCGCACACCTACGTATCGCTCCTTCAAGCAGAAGATAAATGATGGGCGACATACAGACAGATATTCTGCCGTCAATACGCAGAACCTACACACCTTAGAGATGAGAATCTTCAAAGGTACACTCAAGTCATCAAGGGTCAAGGCTCTGATATCCTTAGCGCATGCCAGCGTTGAGTATACCCGTACCCTTACTGTCCAAGATGTAGTAGCAGGTGCGCTTAACAGCGAGAGCCTCATGACATACATAGATGAGAACGCGTCTATGTACCCTGACCTAGTTGCATTGCTCAATGTGCTAGTAACCGAACGTAACCTAGTTACTATATAATATAGTAGAGATGAGAATATAATGTGTTTATTAGTTGTCTGCTCGCCAGACTCAACGCCTAAGAAGAAAGACTTAGAGTGCGCTTCATGTAACAACCCGCATGGCTTTGGCTACGCAGTCATTACGCCTAAGGGTATTGTTACTGGTCGCTCAATGTCAGCCAAGAAACTAATCAAGGAATTCCTTGCAGTACGTAAAGAATTCCCTGCTAGTTACGCTATGTTTCATGCTCGCTATGCTACGCATGGTGTCAAGAATGAGGAGAACTGTCACCCATTCAAAGTACCTAGCAACCCTGATACCTACCTTGCACACAACGGTATCTTAGATATCAAGATTAGTGCAGGAGATAGACGTAGCGATACGCGTATCTTTGCAGAAGATACCTTGCCATCTATGGGTGGTGTGGTTGCACTAGACGATGACCACGTATGGACTATGGTCAGCAAGTGGGCTATGGGTAGCAAGATTGCTATTCTCACGCTTGACCCTGCTGCTAAAGACCAGTGCTATATTGTCAATGAAGACGCAGGGCATTGGGATAATGACGGCATGTGGTGGTCTAATCACACCTATTGTGCTACCACCTATGCCTCTACATCATACTCAGCAGCGACAAGCAATAGCAATACATGGTCATCATTCATTGACTATGAGAAGGATACCAAGAAGCCCGTAGATGGGCATGAGGTATACGAATGTCCAACCTGTCAAGCAGTAGCCTATGAGGATGCCAATCCTTACTATTGCGAGATGTGTTATACATGCTGGGATTGCGATGGGGTATATGGAGACTCATGTCTATGCTATACACCCGAAGCACAAAGATACGATTATGCCAAGAAGAGTTCACAAGGAAAGGGCTGGTACTATGATAAGTACTTCGATTTCGGGAAATAGAAATACCAAAGAGGAACTACGTGAAGTCTTGATTGACTACATATGCGACCTTGCTATATTATATAGTAACCGCGATGAAGAAACGTACAACAAGAAGGTTGCACGTGTACGCTTACTACTACAGGAGGTTGGGTAATGTCCAACACAAACGATTTATGGTACGGCGGGTCGCCCATTGAAGGATGGGGTACAGTAGGAATCTATGATGGAGGCATTACCGTTTACGGTGGCTTCGAGACTAAAGAGGAAGCAGAAGCATGGCTCTCTCAACTAAAAGCAGGTGCAGTAATTCCAATCTACAAAAAAGCATATACGAGAGGATAATATGAACGGCTCAGATGAAGTAACAATGGCAGAGATGAAAGATACTTACTCTGTAATTAAATATGACAGGGCAGAAAGTTCTTGGGTTAAGCACATTACTATGGTCAATAAGGGTAGCGGTACGGTTTACACAGGTAGACTATACTGGGACTCTCATGACGGATATGACACAGCATGGGATGATGCTATCCCACCACAGGGCATGCGCCCTGAGTTTGAATATATACTAGACTCAATGACGGAGGACATGAAGAATGAGTAGACCAATACCATCAGATGATGCAGCACAGTACGAGGTAGAAGTAACGGTTAAGTTCTGCTTTACAATTGAGGCAGACGATGACATGCAGGCAGAAGAAATTGCTTCCTATGATTGGGAAGACTACAAGTTCCTCAGCGAGATTCAGGAGATTCGCGTAGATATGATAGAAGGAGACGAAGAAGAATATGACTTCGGTGTTCCCGATGTTGGTGATGCTACTGATGCTGGGATTGCTGGTGAGTAAGTATGTAGTAATCTGCCAAGTAGATGAGTGCGAAGCAGATAACGAAGACTATGAAGATGACGGTGCAACGTATTGGTTTACGTGTAGCACATGCGGTTATGATAACGAAGTTGTACACTCGGGCTGGAAATAGAGAAAGGCGACGAATGTGGACTCTAATATCTTACACATTATTCTATATGATTATATATTTGGTTATGACACATGATAGGTAATTGTAGTAAGTACGACCCTGATTTATGGTTTCAAGAGATGCCAGTCGGGTTTGCTTCACAGCGTAAGATGCAGGAATTGTCAAACAATATCAAGATGGCAATTAAGATATGCGATACATGTCCAATCAAAGCACAATGCTTAAAAGATGGCATGAAAGAAGAGAACATCTCATATGGTATATGGGGTGGACTCATGGCTGGAGAGAGACTTATGTCTACTGGCAAATCTAAAGATGACTATACTAGAAACACAGAAGAATGGAAAGCCTTTCATTTACTGGAGCGTTTAGTCACTATATAATATAGTAAGGTGGTAAACATGAAAAGATTTATCTTATTGCTTATTGCTATCTTTGCACTTACTGGCATCTTCAACGTACACCATACAAGAGATACACCAGTACGCACATGGACTACAGCAGATAGCAAGGCTTATGCGAAAGATAAGTTACTGGCATGGGAAGAGAATCAGTATCGTTGCCTTGATAAGTTGTGGAGCAAAGAATCCAATTGGAGACCTGATGCATACAACAAACACAAGGTAATGGGACGTAATGCTGGCGGTATTCCACAATTACTCGGTATGTCTACCAAGACAATGCCGACAGAACAGATTGATAGAGGCATAGCGTACATTATCTACAGATATTCTACGCCATGTGCAGCACTTAAATTCCACAAGAGAAAGGGATGGTACTAATGAGACAGTTCAGCGAAACAGCCTACAAAGAGCCACCTCGAGTTGACAAAATAAAGACCACTCTGCTATACTACGGGTATAACAGATTAGAGGCTAGGAAGTTGGCGTATGAAATCATCAGAAACCTAGATAACTATATAGCAATACAGGAACGTACTCGCGCACAATATAATATAGTGCGTCCAACACAAACTCGAGTGCAGATTCGGGAGACGTAATGCCAAACTATGAATACAGATGTGATGACTGTGACACGCAAGAAGAACATTGGCGTGACATAGAAGAACGGGACGAATGTCCAACCTGTCAACATTGTTTACGAATCATGCGTAGGATTATATTGCCTACAGCAGTGAAGTTCAATGGCTCAGGATTCTACTCAACTGGAGGCTAAATGGAATACTCAGAAGAAGAACAGAAGTACCGAGATAAGTTAATTAAAGAAATTGAAGAAATGCGTTTCAAAGTAGTCGAAAATCCAATTAAACTACCCGAGTTAAAGGTGATACAAGGTGAAAGACAGTAATTGGGATATAGACCTTCGTGCAGGATTGACAGGGGAGAGCAGGGTCGCAGACCTGCTTTCTCTTGATACTGTCGAAGTAAAAACAGATAGACGATGGCATGAAACTGGTAACTTATTTATTGAGACTTCATGCTACTACAAGGCTACAGACAGTTGGCAAGTATCAGGTATGGTTGTCAGCAAAGCAACGCATTGGGCTTTCCTCATGGAGGATACGCTACTTATTATTCCTTTGGATTATCTGCGAGCAGCAGTATACAAACATGGGAAATCAATCACTTGCAACATTCCACCTAATCCATCAAGAGGTTATCTAATCACCCCAGCAACCTTACTAGAGTTCGTAAGGCTTGCTAGGTTAGAGGCGATAGCAGCACACGATGCTTATGAATCGTGGTCTGACCCAGCAGAGTGGGTCGACCCAGTATAATCATCTTCTTTAGGAGTTGAATCAACATCATTGAATGGTCTAAAGCCACCAATACGTGTAATCAATTTCTTGATAGCGCGGTTGTGACGCATACGAGCAGCGTCTTCACTGCCAATATTCATCTCATTGGCAATACCCGCGTAGTCCAGGGACTCTGCATACTTGTAGAAAAGTACCGTTTTATCTTCTGTACTTAACTTACCGTATGCATTGTTAACCTCAGCCATCATCGCCATCAGGTTTCCACCTTCTGATGGTGCTGGTGGCTTTCCTGGCATACCGAGATTAAGTTTAGGCATATCAGTAGTTTCATTACGAATGATTGCAGGAAGCAACGCTTCAACTACTTCAACATCATAGTAGAACAAGTCGGATACTTCGTATCCCATTGACTTAGCCTTCCACCTTTGACAATAATCTAGTGCTTGATTTCTAAGTGAACGATAAATTAAGTTCTTTGCATCCTTCTTGCCAATTGATTCCCAATCATCCAGTTTATTTGGATGCTCTAAGAACCACTGGTAAAGTGATTGCTTAATATCTTCCAACTCAACCATGCCATACTTCCTATGGTATTCTGCTGCCACAGATACGACAACGTAATCCCAGGGTTCTATACGTTCCCAGCCCATTACCACTTCCAGGTTTTACCTTCTACGGTGAATGAATTGTTGATGATTGGTACGATTTGTGGTACAACTGTGTTGCCGTCAACGTGGAGGATACCGAAGCCTTGCTGCCATGTGAATAGACCAGCCTTGATATACTTAGCGTTCTTGTAGTCCATGAGGTTGCCTAGTTCCAAGCCCCATACGGTTCTAGGCTTACCGCCACGATAGGTCTGTGTGTGGTGTGTAAGCCCCATACGGTGCGTGTGACCACAGGCTACGGACATTCCGCTACGCTTGGCTAGACCAAGGGCTGTAGCCCCTGCTGTGGGCTGTACGTTGCCTTCATCGCCGTGCATAAGTAGCCATCCTGGGGCTAGTTCATACGGGTCAGCGTGGTACTCAATCTCTAGTTCTTTGAGACCGAGGAAGTTCTCAAGTTGCAACTCTGGTAGCCCAAGTAATCCTGGGGCTCTCATCGCAACGGTATTAAACAATCTGTCTGTGTGGTTACTTCGTACCATATGCTCGATAGTTAAATCGTATAGCACTTGACGTGTCATATCCCTATCACGACCAATGGTGCGTTCGTACTCTAGTTCTGTACCCTTGCTCCACTTGCTAATGGTCTGCATATCCATCTCATCCCCGCAAGATACGACTGTATCTGGCTGGTATGCCTTAATGAACTTGGCTATAGCATTTACTGCTTGCACGTCATGATAGGGCACTTGAAGGTCTGAAATGATTACGATTTTTTTCATGTTACTTTTTCTTCCCTCTTACCTTATTCTCTTTGGCAACATTTTTACCGTGAGATAATGCATCTAGGTTTGACATCTTATCGTTCTTTTTGCCACCGACACGACCCTTGTTATTCTTGTGGTCTACATCTACATTCTTTCCCAACTTCTTTCCAGTTGCCTTCTCAAAAAGTGCTCGAGCAGCATTGGTAGAAGTAGTAACTATCTTGCCATTAACTTTTTTCTTGATAACAATGATGGGTCTACCACCATTAGCCTTTGAGCCCTTGTATGGGCCATATTCTTTAGTTGCCATTATCCCACTGCCCTCTTAGTACTAATAAACCGATGATGGCGTAGTTCGCCATATCTTTGAATGAATCTTCCAATGGTTCGTATTGTGGTTCTTCAAACTTTGCTTCATGTAAATTATTTATACGAGCCAACTTGTCATGCATACGCACACGCAACCCGTTGAGCGGACCGCCAGGAGCGTCTGTGATATTCTTTGGACCGTAATCTCTATGCTTGCTTACCAGTAGGTCTGTAAGTTCTTTGATGACAGCATTGACATGTGTCTCAAGATGAACTTCACGAACCAAGTACTGCTCTATGTTTCTGTCAATCATTGTTGCCATTCTTGTCCTTCCCTAGTAGGTCTTTAATCTCTCCATCAATATCAAGCATGTGTTCTGCTATCACCATATCTTCTATAATAGCCTTCATAGCCCCTGGGTCTGTCTCTGCTGCGTATAAGGTAGCGTAGGTAGACTGGGTAATCTCTTCAATCTGTTTAGGATTGTCAGCGTAGCCATACAGGCAACGAAGTAATGACCCAACCAGAAGTGTATAACCGTTAGGCAAGATTAACCTAGGGTCAAACTCTGATTCATTCTCCTCAAGGAGATGGTCAGTAGCCTCAAATATATTATCAAACCTCTCCCCACATATGGGGCATGGTGGAATCTTATTCATTAGAAGTTAATCCCATTCTTTCTTTAATGTAGTCAGCACCGTGCTTGACGTAAACAGAATTGACATCTTCCCCGTCTGGCATGGAGACGATAGTAACTGGAAGTTCTCTGGCAAGACCGCTTGCAAATTCTTTTCCAGGTTGGTCGCCATCAGCAAATACAAATATTCTTTCAAAGTCTGCGAGTAATCGTGTGTAGTGTTTCTTCCATGAATTCGCACCTGGAACTCCAACGCAAGGGATACCGACGCATCCACTGAGTGTAATGGTATCAAGTTCACCTTCGCATACTCCAATCCAATCACCCGCCCTTTCTATATCAGTTACGTTATACATCTTTGTTTCAACGCCAATCATTCCCATGTACTTCGGTTCCACCGCTGGATTAAGAGAGCGAAAACGTAGGTCAACAACACCAGTTTTAGTAATGTACGGAATAGAGAGCCTACCGACAAACGCTTCATGCCCAGGTTCCGCATCAACGACGACGCCGTATCGAGCCACTCGCGCTACTTCCCGCGTTATTCCCCGACTTGCTAGGTAATCTTCCGCCTGATAAATGTTTCCCGCGTACTTGAGCGCTGCTCTGCCCAGTAATTCCTTCTGCGATAGACTTTGCTTCACGTATGTCACACCCTTCTTGCTTTGCAATAATTTGTAAACTGTTGCCACTCATACCACATGCGAAGCAATTAAAGATGTTATCTCTTGTATTAAAACTTGCACTTGCATGCGAGTCATTATGGAATGGACACTTGACATTTACCTGACCGCTTGTGCGGTTTGTGTTGGCTCCGTAGTGTTGAAGTACGGATACAATATCAGGTAGGTCATCCACCAAAGACATCGCCCAACCTCATCACTAGATAGGCATCGTCGATAGACTTGCCTCTTGCTTTAATAATAACTGCTGGCATTATTTCTTCGCGCTTCTTGCCTCTTGCTTGCGCATAATGCGTTGCTTCAACTTGAGATTCTTTTTGCCAACCGCTGAGGTCAATAGCGTTACCCGCCCCAGGGGCTTTACATTCGATGATGCCGATGCTGCCCAGAAAGTCATTCTTAACAACCACGTCGCCTTCATCCAGCGCACCAACGCGAGCAAGACGCTCAGCATCGTAACCACGACTGCGGAACCAATCCCTAATATCCGTTTCAAATGTTGCTCCTCTAGCCTTATGAGACTTTCTAGTCGTCATGCGTTCTCTGGAATATCTTCGATGTACATGTACTCAGGATTAAACGCTAGCCATGTCATGAGCGTTCCTCCCGCGTCTGCTCTTCCATAGCGATTCTTGACTGATGCAACGCCCATCGATGTGCCAACCGTACCAAGCGTACATATGAGCGCAGGGAGTTGAGAGACCTTACCCTGGATAGCGGAGCGCGGCTGGCAAGGATTCCCAGGAACTGCTTCCGAAGTGTGGTGTAGTACGACAATCGCTGCATTGGTTGCTCTAGCAAGGTACTTCAACTCCTTCATAATGGCTCGCATGGATGCGAACTCTTCGCCACCGTCTGTGGCTACGTCCATTAGGTTATCTAAAATAATAAGTGTAGGGGCGCAGCCCCATAGTTCTTCAAATGCTTGTACTTCTTCGTCAATATCTTGCAAGGTTGGTGATGATTCGAACGACCAAACTATGTGGCTTCCTTTTTGGAGGACTGCTTTAGTCCAACCAACATCAGTATTAAGTTTATGCTCTACCTCTGACTGACTCTTCCCCGAAATCATAGAGGCTAAACGCATAGCCATTGTGTGTGCATTTGTATCTGCTGATATATACAAAGTTGGCACATTGGTCTTGAGTGCAAGTGCCAGGGCAAGCGTTGATTTACCTGCTCCTGGAGCACCTGCAAACATAGAAACTTCTGAACGCCGTATTACGATTTGGTTCTGTTCAAAGGCTTTGAAACAACTAGGGAGGGGTTCCCCGCCAATTGAGGCTCTACCGACTGAACGTACTAGAGTTCTCATTTGTCTCCCTTTCCTAGTTGTTTCAAATTTTATTTAGAACGGAAATTGCTGGTCTATTAGTTTACTGGCTTGCACTGGTCCGCGCCCTGAGGCATCGGACAGACCCACATTGCGTAAGGATTTCCCGTCTTGGACGAGACCCCCGCCTTGTACTTCCGTGCTCCGTGTACGCATGTCGGACCAGACCCTGGTGCTGCCGTAGTAGGCGCTGTCACTGCCTGGGTTGGAGGCGAGGTTGGCGCTGGCATTGTGCTTGCTGTGAAATCTGGCGTCGATAAAGGGGCGACCACACTTGCACCAGTTACCAACTTCTGCACTGCTGCAATCTGCGTTGAGTAATCCCCAATACCTTCAAGCAACACGCTTAGTTCATCTGCGCTGTTGGCGCGGACGTTAATCATTGCATCCCCAGGAATCTTATAGGATACTTGTAGTTTCCATTCGTCGGACATTTATATCTCCTTTTTAGTACTGAACTGGCAATGGGCTGTGAGACCACAGCGATACTGACAGTTGTTAGTGTTAGGTAAGAATACACCAGCCTTACGTGCGGTGTCAAATTGTTTCACCAAGTACTCCATCTTGTCGGTAGAATACTGACGTAAATCAATCATCTCGACGGTATTAGAACCGCGAGACATGTAGTAGTTGCCCCAGTTGACTTCGACCCCGAAAATCTGCTCTATGCCCATCTTGTAGAAGCCTAGTTGTAGGCTACTGGTGGGTGTCTGCTGGCTTGTTTTAAGGTCTACGATGACCAGTTGACCGTCAACTTCAAACACACGGTCAATAAACATCTTGATAGGAACACCAGCCACGATAGGGGTAAGCCCTAGTTCGATAGCAGGGTTGCCGTCTGGTGCTGTCCAGATTTTCCAGTTAGGGTTAGCCTTGCGCCAACTGATATAGTTCTCGACCCACTTGGGTCCAGTAGTATGCCAGAAGGTTTCGTCTTCCTTATTTGGATTTGCTTTAGTGGCTCTGCCACCGACTCTTGCTCCAGTTAGGTCAATGTCTCCTTTAGACACATTCCATGATTCTGTCCATAGATTCTGAACATCGTTTATCATAGGTTCTCCTTGTCATAGGTTTCGCATGCAAGGTGGAAGGCTGAGCCTCCAACGGACCACACTGAGGGTTCCTCCTGCTTGTTGAGGAGTCTTCCTAGGTAGTATTGATATCCGCAGTCGACGTAAGTCGTAAATGCGGAATAGGATATATGTTCTGGTAGTATATATTCTTCTAATTGTATTGACATATTCTGAGTATACAGACCCGATAGGGTCTTGTCAACTAATAGTAAAACTTGACAGAACCTAATTGGGTGTGTAAACTTACATATTGTAAGAACAAATAAAGGCTTTCAGCCTTTTATATAATATATATTAATAATAGATTATACTATCGAGGAGTAACTTTGTCCAGTATTATAGTACCAACTAGGCGTCCAGGTAGACCCAAGGGGTCAACTAACCCTGCCAAGTGCGGGACGCTTTCTGGTTACTCTATGCATAAAAACAAAGGAGAACTGGCTGACCCTGAATGTCTTGAAGCCAAGCAAAAGTATGAACGCAATAGAACAAGACCTAATAGAGAGTATATAATCAAATATAAACTTGAAAAGGGTTGTATGGATTGTGGGTATAATGCTCATTCAGATGCATTAGACTTTGACCATCTTGGAGATAAAAAATTTAATATAGGCGAGGGCGCATATTCAAAGAGCCTAGATGCCATCAAAGAAGAAATAGAAAAATGTGACGTTGTGTGCGCCAACTGTCACAGAGTAAGAACTGCAAATCGCAGGCAAAGTGAACAAGGGGAGTAACTATGTCAAGTTTTTGGGCTGTATTCTTGGGTGCATCGTTGGGTATGTTTACCGTCAATCTGGCAACTGCGTTGGTTGACGAATGGAAACATCGACAGCATCACAAACATCTAGACCAACTAGGGCAATTCTTAGAGGACTACGAGTTTGAAATTGACGAAGATTAACCTTTAGAAACGACAAAATTCCCCCCTTACCATAGTAGTGATTACTAGGTCGAGGAGGGTTTCTTGTTGGCGAAAGTTACTTAACTAGACCAAAATCCTTTGCAGACTTGTCTAGTGCCTTGAGTGCGGGAGCGGCAACTGCTGCTGCTGCTGCCATTGCTAAAGCCTTTGGGTCAGCATTACCTGTTACGAATAGTGTTAGCGATGCTGCAAATGCAGCACGGAAGTATGATAGTGCAACTGCCTTAACTTTGTTCTTGTTCATTATTTGCTCCATTTTGGTGTGCCGAAACCCACTACGAAAACAGTGAGTTTGTGTTGGTTATTATTTTTGTATGCGCGGATGCGCTGTGCTACTTCTCCACCATTGGCTTGTGAGCCTGCGGCTTTATGTTCTGGGGAAGTATTTCCTTCAATGGTAGTTACGGTGCCATCACCGTTATCCTTTAATACTATACCGACGTGCTCAACTGCTGCCCCACCTTTAACAAAGTCAAAGAACACTATGTCTCCAGGCTTAGGATTAGATGTATCCTTATCAGCCCATCTCTTTAATGATTTGAATCCAGTGACTCCCGCTGGAGTATAGACTACATTGGGAATCTTAACCTTGACTTCATTGGCACACCACATAACAAATGAACCGCACCAAGGCTGTCCATCGCTACCTGTGAACTTGCCATACTTAGTATGGTTATCGCCAGTCTCAACTGTCCCAATTTCTTTTGTTGCTACTTGTACAAAGTCGTCCGCCTGTGTCATTGCTATCCAATCAATTTCATTACTAATTCGTGTAATACTTCTACTTTTTCTTCTAACCTTGCTATCGAGTCTTTCATGCTACTGCCACCGTTGGGTTTTAGTTCATAAAGATAATGCTTAACCATCCACCTAATTGCGCCAGCAAAAGCGGTTATGATGGCGATGATAGATACGATTAAGCCAGCCCAATTTGCGGGTGTCATTTGCACTCCTAGAGTTATACGGTACGGATAGTTATGTTTACTACGCCACCAAAGCCGCTGAATCGCTTATCTGGTGGGGTCATGCGTGTGAATGTTATTTCTTCAATAACTGCTTGACGTGTTTCGCCAGTAGTTAAATCTTGCCAAGTGAGGATATCTCCACCTTGTTCAACTTCTTCAAGTGCCGTTAACTTGTCAAAGGCTTTGCCGTCGTAGCCAATCATTGAATTGTATCTATCTGTTTCTAGGTCGTAGCAATAAACAGGAAATTGAATAATGCGCTGGCGGGGTGTAGCAATAGTAGCCTTGGCTTGATAGCCCTTAAAGATTGGCCCCTGGGTATTATCTGTTGCATCACGATAGAGGATGAACTTGTAGGCTACGTACTCTTGTGCTGTTGCAGGAGAAGATGTAGCAACCTCAATAGATGGAACTGTCACATCGTATGAGATGTGGTCATACTCAACGCCGTTCTTATCCACTGTTTCAAGAGTCATAGAACCATAGGTAAAGTCTCCACGACCAAGAAGGCGCTTGAAGTTCTTGGGCTCTAGCGTTCCATAGCGGATGTTACCGCTGGTTAGGTATCCGCTAGGGGCTAAGATTGTTGTAGACTGTACGGCAATGCCATTGCTACCTGATGTTGTAAATGCGATTTGGTTTGTGTTGCCGATAAAATCAACGCTTGTGGCATAGCCAGTAACACCATCGAGGAATGTATCTGTTGCGTAAGCAAACCTAGTATCAGCAACCTCATTAGCCAAATCAAGTCTGTATAGACCAGCAAAGCCACCAATGCTTCCAGCAATCCAAACGTATGTATCTCTAAATGCAAAATCAGCACCAGTATTATCTGCTTCAATAATCAATGGGCCATACGTTAAGTCGCCAGTTACATCTGAGATTTTTGCAACTCGAATACCCTTGTTAGTACCAATCATTAGGTAGCCCAAATAAGATTCAATTTTCTTGATGTACTCACCAATAGGCATTTGCAGAGCAATTACACCTGATGTTAGTACTGGCATAGAACCATTAGATGTTAAAGTAAACTTATAAATTGCAGATGTTGTTCCTGCATAACCAGCAGCATAGATGGCCGAGCCACCTTCTGTGATAGATGTCCAAGTCCAAGAGGAATTAGGGTGTGTATACACTGGGGTTGGAAGTGCAGCGTATACACCAGCAGCAGAAGTAAGTTCATAAATAGAGTTAGTAATACCAGCAACTAAACGTTGCTTGACCCAAGCAAGTGTAGTGCGACCACCTGTTGGGTAGTACTCAGACCAACCAGTAGATGCAGCATTAAGTGGGCCTTGATAGATGTGGTCGGAGTCTGCTGCAAACAAACGTGTTCCATCAGTAACTACGCTGCCATCAAGGATATTGCCTAGACCTGTTGGTGCGTAAGTGGTAACTACTGTACCATCAGCCTGAAAAGATTTCATTGTTGTAGTTCCAGGGATATAACCCACCACTACATCAGTGCTTGTAGACACTCCAGATATCAACTTATATACGCCAGTTGTTACACCAGCCATGTTATCTGTATTCTTTAAAAGAGTTACTTGTCCTTCTGTTGCAAATACATCTACGTTTCTGCTGTCTGCAAAACGAGTATACTTTGAATCTGCAGCAGCAAAAGAACGGAAGGTTTCATAAAACTTAATGCCTGTGCCAGAATGGAATGATGACTGTGAGCGAACCCACCAACCAGTGAGTGATTGTTCACCAGGTTCTGATGAGTTATCAAACTGGTCTTTTTTAAATGGTGCAGTTTGTCGCGTATATGGTCGTGCATCATTGATAGCATAGAAGAATGGGAGTCCACCTATGGCTACGTCGTAAGACATATCAGTGTTCTGCCAGATTGCTGTAGATGAAACTACACCAACGTCAACTGCGATAGAGCGATTGGCTCTACCTTCGGTTATGTCGCGACCAGCCACGTTACTCCTTAGATAGAAAGATTAATTAGTTTGTAATTGCAGCGATTTCATCGCCAGTCAAACCTAGTGCTTGCAACTTAGCCTGTGCTGCTAACTTATTATCAGCCTTAGCAGCATCTGCTGCTTCACGCTCTGCACGCTCAATTGCTGCAGCCTGTGCATCTACTGCACGCTGTTCAATCTCTTCTGCAGTAAGGTCTACATATGTCTGTGTGCCAGTAGCAAGGTTAACTACTAACTTTTTAGGTGTCTCTTCTGTCATTTTATTCTCCTATGATAATTACGTGTGAAGCATCTGGACAAGACCAAGTGCAGGTTTCTTCATCAAAGTTAACTGCAAGTGGGTGACAATCAGGGCGTGGTGCAATAAACGCATCACGTGCTGAGTCATATGTATATCCAATACCTGCATAGTTCTTGCGGATATTTCCGTTGTAACTTGTCTGTACCCAAGTACCACCGAGTCCTAACTCGTTAGCCAAGAAGTCCTGACCGCGATGTTCTTGTTCATCAGGTACTACAAGTACGCGTGTAACAATGTTGTTTTCGTCAATCTCTGCAAAGTGTGCCATTTATTTCTCCTTATGCAATCGTGTATCTAATAATAACAATGCCTGAACCACCAGCACCACCACTATATCCAGTGCCAGCGTTCCATCCACCACCACCTCCACCTGAGCCAGTGTTAATAGTTGCTGCTCCACCATTTGCATTGGTCGCACCACCAGCGCCTGCACCGCCTGCTCCTGCACCGCCAGCGGATTCTGCTGGAGATGCACTGGCACCACCACCGCCACCACCAGCGTAATAATTACTTACACCAGTATTGGTTGCTGTTGCCCAAGATGAATATGTATTTAATCCCGCTCCACCAGTTCCGCTTGCGCTACCTGAACCAGTTCCTCCTACAGCGCCAGAGCCTCCTCCACCACCACCAAAACCTGACCCAGAAGATGAGCCTCCTGCAAAACCTTGCCCTGATGTTGCAGTACCGCCTGCACTTCCTGAAGAACCTCCACCACCTGAACCACCATTAGACCCAAGGGTTGAACCATAACCACCACCACCGCCACCACCAACTGCTGCAGTTAATGAACCAATTTGTGAATTTGTTCCATTTGAACCAAGTGATGTAACTCCAGATGAGTTAATTCCTCCTGCACCACCAGCGCCTACTGTGATTGTATAAGAAGATGTTATTAAAGAATTAGATGTTGAGTAATAAAGTCCACCTGCACCACCACCACCTGTATAAGCATAACCACCACCACCGCCACCACCAGCAATGACAAGAGCATCACAAGCCAAAGTTGTTGCAGGTGTAAATGTTCCTGAAGTAAGGAACGTGTGATACCAGTAAGTACCATCAGTAGTGATGTTTCCACCGCTAGCCTTTGGAGCGATAGCAGGTGTAGTGCCTACTGCTGCTAGGGCGTAGAGTGAGAAGGTGCTGTACTGGGCTAGGCTTGCTGATGCAGAATAATCTTGAAATGTAATAGAAGTGATTGCCGCACTTGATGACCACAATCCAGCCTCTAACATAGCATAAGCGGTTGTTGCGTTGTTCTCCATAACATTATCTATCGAAACAGATTTGTTGTTAGAAGATGTGTAATTTGGAACATATAGTTCAAAATTGCTAAATGTATTTGCTGTGGCATTTGCCGCATCTGTATCACCATAAATTGTTGTGTCGGTAAATGATGATGCCGATGCTCCGTTGCCTTGAATAAATCGTGCAGATTGATTAGTACCTACACCGTTAAATCTAACAGCCAAACCTGTAGATGTTGAGGCATTTGTGAATCTTGCCGATGCAACAACCTTCAAATCGGTATAGCCCGATTGTGGGATGTTGCTGAATGTGACAGATGCCGCTGATGCGTTAAGTTCGATGCGTTCTAAGAGTACATAATTCTGTGCCATTTAATTACCCCTGATATCTAATGATAACAATACCTGAACCACCATTACCGCCAGCCTTGTTGTCTGTTCCTGAAGTTGCTGGACCACCACCGCCTCCGCCTCCGCCTGTGTTGGCAGTTGCGTTGTTACCTGCAGTTGACACTGTTCCTGATGCAGCAGTTGAGCCTGCTCCACCACCAGCAGATGCTGTTCCACCTGTTGCTCCGCTTCGCAGACCACCACCACCACCGCCAGCAATCTTGCCGCTTACGCCAGAACTTGTAGTAGATAACCAACCGCTAAAGTCAATAGAGTTATATGTGCTTGCACCAGCACCACCATTACCACCAGTAGTGTCTGTTCCATCTGTGGCTGCGCCTCCAGCGCCACCACCACCACCGCCTGCAACTCTGTTAGCACCACCTAAGAATCCTGCACTACCCGCGTAACCTTCAACTGGTGAGTAAGAGCCAGCATTACCAGCACCGCCTGCAGAGCCTGCTCCACCACCAGAACCTGAACCACCTGATGCGCCAGCATTGAATCCACTGGTATATCCGCCACCAGTAACGCTTGTAGAATTAAAACTTGAATTTACCCCAGCAGTTCCTGCGCTTCCAGAAGAAGTCATTGCAGAACCACCTGCGCCCACAGTTGCTGTAAGAGCAGAAGAAATAGTTTGATTTGTGAATGCTCTAAGTCCACCCGCACCACCACCTGTGCCAGCATAGTTTTGTGCTAGACCTGCTCCACCGCCACCGCCACCTGCAACTATTAGATAGTCACAAGTTACTGGGACAGATGGAGTAAATGTTCCCGTTGATGTAAAGGTATGGTAAACATAACCAAAAGCATCGTAACTAATAGTTCCACCAGTTGCCTTGGCTGTTCCAGGTACTGTCTGTGCCGTGATGCCATACAACGAAAATGTGGAGCCTGCAATATAATTATAAGATGGACAAGTTAAAGTAATAGAAGTAATTGCTTGGGTGGCTGAACCAGTTGAGCCACGCCATAATCCTACTGTTGCTTGTGCAAAATAATCTGCGGCATTTGAGCGTGAAATTATAGTTTTATATGTTGTTGTATTTGCATAATTTTGAACTTGTATAATTGAATTTGTGGTATTTCCGCTTGTTGCGGTTGCAGAAGAACCATTGTAAATACGATTATCTGAAGAACCTCTACTGCTAGACGCAGCAGTTCCATTACCTAAAAGATAAGTCCAAGAATAATCAGAACCCGTATCACCATTAAAAGTTATATTTGTAGATTGATTTCCAGTAGCCGTATTAAAATTAGCAACAATAATTAAATCAGTATAAGTAGAAGGAATACTACTAAAAGTAATTGACGGCGTAGCAGTCCCAACGGTTACTTTATCTAGCGCAACATAAGTATTAGTAGCCATATTATTTCACCCCGTATAGTGCAAAAGAAGTATAAGTATTAAAATTAGTGCTTCCTGTATTTGTAAATTCAATAGATGTAATTGCACTGGTATTAAGCCATAACCCTGATGTTAAACTTGAATAACCAGAACCATTTTGGTCAATGCCAAATGCTGAACGTACAGTTTTGTATTTATTAGTACTTGCATAATCTAAAATATCCATAACGAATACCCCTGGGTTTGCGGTTCCACCAGTATAGGCAATATTATTGCCAGTAATTCCTGTTGCTTGTTCTGCATAAGCAGAAGTTCCTCCACCTTCTAGCAAATGGCGGGTATAATTTGCACCAGAATCTCCATTATAACGAACTCGAATTGCGTTAATTGCAGTTGGTGTTAATGTAAAACCACGAATCTGTAAATGTTTATATCCACTAGGAATACCAGCAAAAGTAATTGTTGATGTTGCAGAAGATAGCGTTACAGCAGCCAAAGAATCATAAGCACCAAAAGGTCCATCATAGAGATGCCCACTTATCTGTGAAGCCATAATTCCTAAGTTTGTCATTAAGCAAGGTCTCCAAAAATAATCCAAGAGTTGGCTGCAATTTTCTTACAGGTTGCACCAGAGTTGGCTACACGCAACTTAGGAGTTGCGCTGGTAGCACCAGTCGAAATAACGGTTGTAGTTCCAGGAGTTACTGCACCAATGGTTGGTTGACCAGCACCAGTAATCCAGAAGACTGTAAACTCTGTACCAATTGCAAAGTTAAATGTAGCATCAGTAGGGATGTTGAACTGTACGCTTGCAGCGTTATTCATTGAGAACATATTGCCTTCATCACCAGATGCAAATGTGTATGCAGCGGTTTTGGCTGTGTATGTACAACCAATCTTAGGTGCTGTAATAACTGCACCTGTTGGGATTGTGACTGTACCTGTAAATGTAGGTGAGGCTAGTGGAGCCTTAGTTGCATCACTTGGCACAGCAGTAGCGTTAGTTAAGTTAATAGCAGACGGTGTGCCAAGGTTAGGTGTCACCAGCGTAGGGCTAGTAGCAAAGACTAATGAACCTGAGCCAGTCTCATCAGAGATTACGCCAGCAAGTTCTGCAGATGTTGTAGCAGCAAGAGTAGATAACTTATCTGTTGTTACTACTAAAGTTTTAGTTGACGGAATAGATGTTCCATTGATAGATGTAGCAGTAGCCACACCAAGCACAGGGGTAACAAGGGTTGGGCTTGTATCTACTACAAACTTAGTTCCAGTACCTGTCTGAGAGGCTATAGTGGTTGCTGAGCCAACAGAT
>Ga0209084_1001411_pt1 | contig 20177 bp, 15 predicted proteins | sample C_130820_MF_Meta_FD_187309 | JGI IMG/M metagenome (GOLD analysis project Ga0209084, IMG submission 187309) | Freshwater microbial communities from Lake Croche, Canada to study carbon cycling - C_130820_MF_MetaG (SPAdes) (version 2) | ecosystem: Environmental > Aquatic > Freshwater > Lake...
GGAAGCCGCACGTGCAGAACTCCGCGAAGAGTTTGCACAACGCTATGAGCATGACAAACAAGTGATGGTCGAAGCCCTTGATCGCATGGTATCAGAAAGTCTCGTCGCAGAAGTTGAGCAAGTACGTGCTGAAAAGCTGGCACTTGCCGAAGATCGCGTTAAATTTCAAAAGTCAATGAAAGAATCCGCCAATAAGTTTAACGGCTTTTTGGTTTCTAAGTTAGCTGAAGAAATTGGCGAATTGCGCAGAGACCGCAAAACACATAACGAAGGACTCCAGAAATTGGAAGGCTTTATCGTTCATGCGTTGGCACGTGAAATCCAAGAATTTGCTGCTGACAAGCGTGATGTAGTTGAAACTAAAGTTCGTTTAGTTACAAATGCTCGCAGTCAGTTAGAATCCTTAAAGAGTCGTTTTGTAAATGAATCTGCTCAAAAGATGACACAAGCTGTATCCAAGCACCTCAAGGCCGAAATTGGTCAATTGAAAGAAGATATCCAAGTTGCTCGCGAGAACAATTTTGGACGTCGTATTTTTGAAGCATATAGTGCAGAATTTGGCGCTACTCATTTAAATGAGAAAGCGGAAGTTCGCAAGTTACATGACACTATTGCTCAAAAAGATCAAAAGATTGCCGAAGCCATCAAATTCGCTAAGAAAGCAACTGTCTTAGTCGAGTCCAAAGAACGTGAAGTACGTATGTTAAAAGAATCTAATCAGCGTCAAGCTGCATTGGACGAACTGTTATCTCCTCTTAACGAAGAGAAAGCAGAAATCATGCGTAATTTACTCGAAAGTGTTCAAACTCCACGTTTGAAAAACGCTTTTGAAAAGTATCTTCCAGCTGTATTAGAGAATCGTTCAGTGAAAGCTAGTAAAACAGTAATCACAGAATCATTATCTGAAGTAACTGGTGATAAATCTGCCCGTAGCCAAGAGCAAGATAGCGAAGCTGAAGAAAACAGCAACGTTATTGACTTGAAGCGTTTGGCAGGGCTGTAATAGACATAAACAAGGAGACTTAAATGTCACAACAATTATTAGAATCCCGCTGGGACGAAACTAAAGATGCATTGCTAGAAGGCCTCCAAGGCTCAAAGCGTTCATCTATGAGCGTAATCCTGGAAAACACACGCAAGTACTTGAAAGAGAATGCTTCATCTGGCTCTACTGCTTCTGGCAATATTGCTACATTGAATCGCGTTATTCTTCCAGTGATTCGTCGTGTAATGCCAACCGTTATCGCTAACGAGTTGGTTGGTGTACAACCAATGACTGGCCCTGTATCACAGATCCATACATTACGTGTACGCTACGCACAGAGTTTAACTGACAACAGTTTAGCCGCAACTTCTGTAACAGCTGGTCAAGAAGCGTTAAGCCCATTTACCATTGCTACAGCATACTCAACAGTTCCACAAGGTACTACAACTGCTACTGGTTATACTGGTAACAACACAAGTACAATGGAAGGTACTGGCGGTAAGCAAATCAGTATCCAAATCTTGAAACAAGCTGTTGAAGCTAAGACACGTAAGTTACAAGCACGTTGGACATTTGAAAGTGCACAAGACGCACAAGCTATGCATGGTATTGACGTTGAAGCTGAAATCATGGCTGCTCTCGCACAAGAGATCACAGCTGAGATCGACCAAGAAATCCTCTTGAGTTTATCTAGTTTAGCTGCTACTGAGTACACATACAACCAAGCTACTGTATCTGGTACTGCTACATTCGTTGGTGACGAACACGCTGCTTTAGCTGTTCTTATCAATCGTGTTGCTAACTTGATCGCTCAACGCACACGCCGTGGAGCTGGTAACTGGGCTGTTGTATCTAGTGCTGCACTAACAGTATTGCAATCTGCTACAACTTCAGCTTTTGCTCGTACAACAGAAGGTACATTCGAAGCACCTACAAACACCAAGTTTGTTGGTACATTGAACGGTTCTTTACGTGTATTCGTAAACAGCTATGCTCCAGATACACAATCAGTGTTGGTTGGTTACAAAGGATCTTCAGAGGCTGATGCCGCTGCGTTCTATTGCCCATACATTCCATTGATGAGCTCTGGTGTTGTATTGGATCCAACAACGTTCGAACCAGTCGTGTCATTTATGACGAGATATGGCTTCGTCGAGCTCACGAATACTGCAAGTTCCTTCGGAAACGCAGCAGATTATGTCGGGGAAATTGCTGTCCAAAATTTAAGTTTTTCGTAAGAAGATCTTACTTTTGGTACAGAAGTTTTGTACTTCAAGCAACAATCAAAAAACCCACTTCGGTGGGTTTTTTGTTGACTTTAGTTTTTGTATATGTTAATATAACTTGTAGATTTAACAAACATAAATAAACATATGAACAAATACAAAAAGTGGTACAATAATATATGCGAGCGAGGACAGACTCGCATAACAGACGAATACACTGAACGCCATCACATAGTTCCAGAGTCATTCTACATCATTCGCAAACGCAAAGGACCAAAAGGTTGGTTAGAAGGCAATAGCGATGCTACCGAAAACATAACAAGATTAACTGATAGAGAACACGAACTTGCTCACTACTTACTAACAAAAATATACAAAAATAATAAACGAGCATATTTCAAAGTACTAAAAGGTTATGAAATGCGTAGTGTAGTAAATCCAAATCAAGAAGATAAACGATATTTCTCGTCTCGCAGACTTGCTGGCATTCGAGCTAAACGAGCAAAGTTACAAAGCGAAGCAATGAAGGGCGCCAGGAATCCTATGTATAATAAAAATCATACAGCAGAAGCAAAAGAAACAATACGAAGAAAAAATACTGGCAATAAACTAACTAAAGAACAACACGCAAGACTGGTAGCAAATACAATAGGCAAAAAGAAACCGCCTATTACAGATGAACACCGTGCTAATCTAAAAGCAAATCACAAAAGTAAGGATCTAAACTTTAATGGAGCACACTCGGCAATTACTCGAAAAAAGATGAGTGAAAAAGCTACAGGTCGCAAGCAATCGGCAGAAACTGTCAAAGCCAAAGCAGACGCTATTAGAGGTAGTAAACGTGAGAAAAAACTGTGCCCACATTGCGACCAAATGATAGCAGTTAACGGTTATGCTCGTTTTCACGGGGATAAATGTAAAAAGAAACCAAAATAGGTTGACTTTTATACCAATTTGTGTTATAGTAAGTAGTTACTAACAAAAACGGAAACAAAATGACGTACGATGAATATTTGAAAGAACTTAATACAGCCGCAGTAATTAAAGGCTTACAAAATATGACCGAAGTTGAGTCTATTGATGTAGCTGTTGATACTGGCAAAGAATTAGTTAAGCTGATTAACGAAACATCCGGATTGTCAAAAAAGGATATTAAATCGGCAAAATATGCTATTGCCGAGATGACCTATTTGAAAACAAAATATGTTGCGGCACTTTATTGTATTAACGGAGCCGATGTGTTACTTCGTGCTACTGACGTCGACAACAAAAAGTTCTATATTCCCAACGATATTTGGATTGCGGCCACTAACGCCGAAACTGAAGAAACTGAATTACAACACATTATGTCAATTGGCGAAAAGGTAGAATAATATGGTATCATTAAGCAGACAATACGAAGCAATGATGATTGAACGATACAAAAAAGTATTAGCAAATCACAATATCAACGAAGAAAATGTTAAAGGTGTGTGTTTATCAGCACATCGCACAGAATACACAGTAACATTTACTGACGGCACTACACAAGTTATACCAAGCGGTCTTGAGTGGTGCCCGGACTAAAGTAAAATAACGCTCGCTGGCACGGCATCAACTGCGTAAAAATCTAGTCCAAAAAAATCCACCGCTAAATATCCATATGAAAATTACAGAAGTTATGAATCTTCCCAATAGTCAAACAATAGCCGCACGTAGTTTAACACAGCTAAAACGAAGAAAACAAATCTCCGAATCCGAAGCCAATCAAGCAAGAGATCAATATCAAAATTTTATAAAATCAGTTCAAGAACTTGACACCATTCCCGACACACAGTTAACACCGGGCAAAACTTATTGTCCTATTCAAGTATCAGCTGATAGTGAATCTAAAAGTTTATCTATTGTTCAAGTTCAATCTCCAGCACAATTTGTAGAACAACAAGGTAGTCAATTATTTTTTACATTTAACGAAAAACAAGTATTTTCATTTCCAGATCAAAATCACTATGCCAGTGAACAAATTGTAGCAATTTTTAATAATTTAACAGAAATGTCACAAGTTCAAACATTGATTGGCATAAACTTTGTGGGAAGTTGGCAAATTGACGGGCAAGAATTTGCTCCTCCTAATATAATTAAAAAATTTAATTAAACACCCTTGACCCCGTTGGGGTTTTTATTGACATAAATATTGATATGAGCATATATCAAAATGTATTTTATCAAGTGTATCACTGGTTGGCTGCTATTCCGCCCAAGATTTCGTGGCGTCGTAGTCATAGAATAACTGATAGTCAACGAGATGAACTAGCTCGAATATTATCCACAGGATACTATGTTATCTTAACTGGCAGTACCAGCCATCTCAGCAGCGTTATGGTTAGCTTTTTATCCTGGGTTAAAACTGGAAAATGGGCACGATATAGTCACGCATTAATGAACTCAGACAACATTGAAAATGCTAGTCAACGAGATGATTTTAAATTTGTTGAAGCTACTGCCAAGGGAGTAGCATACACAACATTTGATCAAGTGTTTGCCTGCGATAGTGTTTGTTTATTAACTCCTAAAAATGTTAGTAACGAAGAATGGACTAGAGTAATTGACGCATTGTTAACACAATTAGGCAAGCCATATGATGACTTATTTGATTTAGCAGATGCTACACATTCTAGTTGCGTTGAAGTAGTGTTAGATGCATTAGAGGCCGCAGACTATGCTGAAGATTTTCAAAATTTAGACGCTATGATTAAAAAGGAAGGCAATTTAGTTCCAGAGATGTATAGAGATTGCGAAGATTTTACAGTGGCAGTAGAATTTTAATAGGTATTATCTACTCACTAAATAATATTAGTAAACAAACTCCTGACTAAGCGGAGTATAAAATGTCTAGCTGGTGGGTCGGATAACTTGAGTACATGATATTTAACACAACGCATTTAACACAACGCATTTAACACAAATAAGCACTTTACGGTGCTTTTTTGTTGGGTATTGGGTTGTCTAAAAGATATAATAATAATCTCAAATGAACAATAATTGTGAAAATAACTAAATACTATCACAATCATAAAGAACTAATGTTTGTTTTTTATAATTATAAAGGATAATTATCATGCCAGGATTTGAAATTGGGCCAGGAATATCGATAGGTAGCGGAATTACTATTATTATAGAAGTGCCTGATCCTGGTAATTATATCACCGATGAATTAAACGACCCGTTAATTACAGAAGCTGGTCTTAACCTCATTACAGAATCATAAAAAGGATCTATAACAATGTCAAATATAAAAATTAGTCAATTACCGGTATTATCTGCGGTAGGAAGTACTTCCGATGTTTTACCTATCGTTGAAAGCGGAACTACATACCAAGTAGCAATATCTGCTCTATTAAGTACAACCGGTAACATCACTGGTGGTTATATTATTGGCAATGGTAGTCAATTAACAAGTTTAACAGGCACCAATGTAAGTGGAGAAGTAGCCAATGCTACATACGCAACTACATCAGGTACTGCTTATTCAGTAAGTGGTAGTAATGTAAGTGGAGAAGTGGCCAATGCGACATACGCAACTACATCAGGTACTGCTTATTCAGTAAGTGGTAGTAATGTAAGTGGCACAGTGGCCAATGCTACATACGCAACTACATCAGGTACTGCTTATTCAGTAAGTGGTAGTAATGTAAGTGGCACAGTGGCCAATGCTACATACGCAACATCTTCTGGCACAGCTACTTCAGCTACTTCAGCTACTTCAGCTACTACAGCAGGTACAGTTACAACTAACGCTCAACCTAACATTACAAGTACAGGTACATTAACTTCGTTAAGTGTAACAGGCAATGCTACTGCTGGCAATGTTACAACTAGCGGCACAATATCTGTTGGCGGCATTACAATGTCTGGCAATTTAATTGTTGGCGCAGGTCCAACATTAACTATTGATCCAAATGGATCTGGTGGCACAGATGGTAATGTAATAATTACAGGTAACTTGACAGTTCAAGGTACTACTACATCAATTAATTCCAATACAATTACCACAAACGACTTACAAATTAACATGGCCAACAATGCCGCTACGGCATCTGCAGCCAATAATGGCGGTATTGGAGTTGGTCCTGCTGGATCAGAATATGCAACATTATTGTACAACACGGCATCTAACGTATGGGTATCTAATTTAGGAATTAGTTCAGTGGCTAACGTTTCTGCTAATAACTTATCAGCTAACACAGTTGCTGGCACATTATCTACTGCGGCACAAAATAATATTACTTCAGTTGGTACACTGAGTTCATTAAACTCTGGTGCTATTAGTTCAAGTGGCAACGTAACAGGTGCTAATATTCGCACAAGTGGATTAGTAAGTGCTAGTGGGAATGTAACTGGTAATTATATTATTGGCAACGGTAGTTTATTAACAAGTTTAACTGGCGCCAATGTAACAGGTACCGTAAGTAGTGCTACTACTGCTACTACCGCTACTTCTGCTACTACCGCAGGAACAGTAACAACTGGTGCCCAACCAAACATTACATCAGTTGGCACATTATCCTCATTAAGTGTAAATGGAGTTATAAGTGCTAGTGGCAATATCACTACCCCTAACAATATTTTAGTAAGTGGCAATATTGAGAACGCTTATTATGTTAAATCTTATGCTGTTACAGCTACTAGCTTTGTAAGTGCTAGTGGCAATATCACCACCCCTAACAATGTTTCAGCTGGTAATGTTACAACTAGTGGATTTGTAAGTGCTTCAGGTAATATTACTGGGTCATTCTTCATTGGTAACGGATCAGCATTAACTGGAATTAGTGGTGGCGGCGGTGGAGCCAATATATCAAACGGAACTTCAAACGTAACAGTAGTAAGTTCTGGCGGCAATGTAACAACCGGCATTGGTGGCACACCTAACGTATTAGTAGCAGCCACAACTGGTTTATTTGTAACTGGTGTAGTAAGTGCTACAGGTAATATTTTAGGCAACACTCTTGTACTTGGTTCAGGATCTAGTGGTAATATTAGTAATGCCAATGTTATTAGTGCTAATACAATTATACTTGGCACTGGATCTGGCGGCAATATTAGTAATATTAATTTTATTACAGGTAATGTGGTTAGTCTGAACACTTATATTCAATCAGCGGTATATGCCAATACAACTGTAAGAGATTCTTCAATTACTAGCCCACAACCAGGAATGATAATTTATGTTACTGGAACTGGCTTACAAGTACGCGGTGCTACGTCATGGAATACAGTATCAGGTACCAGTACCTAAACTAATTATAATAACATAAGGAATTAAAAATGCAGATCACAGGAATGACCTTAACCGGAATGACGTTAACAATTATACCCACACCGCCGCCACCGCCAGCAAGCACAACAAAAGCTATATTTGGATTTGGACAAGTATCAAGTGGTCCTAGTGTATATACTGCAATAACCAATTTGGTAAGCAATACTGGGGTAGTTGCCACAGATACTAGTGGTGTTGGTACAGCAAGAGTTGGGCTGGCAGCCGCAGGTTATGGTACAGATAAAGCTATTTTTGGATATGGCGCCAATATCTCGGGCGCCCCAGTTGTTTATTCACTGACTAATTTAGTAAGCAATACTGGGGTAGTTGCTACAGACACCACCGGAGTTGGCACAGCAAGACTGGGTCTGTCAGCTGCAGGTTATGGTTCTAGTGGACAAGCTATTTTTGGATATGGCCTTTACTTTCCTCCAACTTTTACTGCAATAACCAATTTGGTAAGCAATACCGGTGTAGTTGCCACAGACACCACCGGAGTTGGCACAGCAAGAGCTGGGTCGGCAGCCGCAAGTTATGGTTCTAGTGGACAAGCTATATTTGGATATGGTGCCGTTCAATTCACTTATTATTCATTAACCAATTTGGTAAGCAATACTGGAGTAGTTGCCACAGATACCACAGGAGTTGGCACAGCAAGAGATAGCCTGGCCGCTGCAGGTTATGGCTCAGATAAAGCTATATTTGGATATGGCGAGACTAATTCTGGAAATCCTGATTACATACAAACCTCTTATTCATTAACCAACTTAGTAAGCAATACTGGTGTAGTTGCCACAGATACCACAGGAGTCGGTACAGCAAGACAGGATTTGGGTGCTGCAGGTTATGGAACAGATAAAGCTATATTTGGATATGGCCAAGTACTTGGTGGCCCTAGTCCAGTTTTTTATTCACTAACTAACTTGGTGAGTAATACCGGTGTAGTTGCCACGGATACTAGTGGTGTTGGTACAGCAAGAGCTGGATTAGCAGCTGCAGGATATAGTACCTCATAAAATTTAAAGCTCTATTGATAGTATAATAAGTATTGTATCTAAGGAATATTATGCCATCAAAACTAAACTCAGAATTTAATTACCGTTATCAAGTAATCGGCGAAACTATTTGGGAAAAAATTAAAACCCTCCAGGGGTTTTTAGAAGGTCGTCGAAGAGCTGCCAAATTAGAAGAAGTAGGAGCTATACGTCGACAAGCACAAAAAGCCAAACTTGAATATTTAAAAACGCAACCCAATACTCCTGAATACGAAATTCTTGAATTAGAAGCTAGTGTTAAAGAAACAGAAAGTTTTGGAGATCCAGGTTATGCTTTTGAACTTAATCGTCAAGAAGTAGAAATATTAGAAAATTTATTAGCTGAATACTATGCGATTGCCGAACACACCCGTATTCCAGGATATACAGATGAACAAATGTTTGAAGTAAACGCTGCTAATGAATTTACTGCTACTATAGGTAAAGAAATTTACGCAGAAATACTAGCAACAGGTCGTCCAAGTCCAGCAAAAATTCGCAACGCTATGAGCAATCCTATCACATGGGCAACATTACAAAATTTAGGATTAATACCTAAAGAATCTGGATTACTAATAGCAGGAAATGATCCATTAAAAATTGAATTAACACAAGCTGAACCCTTAAAAATTCAAGAAACTATTACAGAAAATAATAAGATACTAGATACACCCCCATCTGTACAATAAATTAATACAACTAAGCATCGCAAGGTGCTTTTTTATATCTTAAACAATTTTAAATTTTGATGTATTTGTTCTAACGGTGTATCCCAGTCAGCAATCTTAGGCTGTCTAAAAATTCTACAACTACTATACCAAGGACTATCATTACGCTTTAACAACCAACGCCAATCCTGCCCAAACTGATTTAACGGCAGCCAAAACGGGCGACCCATTGCTCCTGCTAAATGTCCAACACTAGTATCCACAGCAATAACAACATCCATATGATGTATAATAGCCGCAGTATCATCCCAATGTCTAATCATACCCTTATGAGAAATAACACCTTCTGCTATTAGTTGAGCATCTTCCTCGTCGGAGCAGTCCGCTTGTAAATTGTGCCACTCATACACAGGATTGCGTTTGATCAATCCAAACATTTTTTCAAATGGAATAGCTTTATGCTGATTGATCCAGCTATCGCGTCGGCCAGACCATGCAAAACCAATACGTAATTTACGCTTTAGTCCCAACTTACCAGCCCACATCTTTATATTTTCTTGGCTGGGCATCAAATATTGCATTTTATAAGGTAAGTTATTATAAGTTATTCCCAAAAATCCAGGAATACTCATAATAGGAGTCCAGTAATCAAACTCAGGCAACGCATCATCTGAGCCCAATATAGTAACGCCACGTATAAAACTACTCACTAGTAACGGTTTTAAATTATTATCTACGCCAATATAAACATTTGCTCCGGCTTGTACTAGCTGTTCGGCAAAACGACAAAACTGTATGTTATCACCGTGTCCTTGTTCGCCTGTTATCATAATAGTTTTGTCTTTTAAATCCTGTCCTTCCCAACGAGGCTGAGAAAATTGCGGAAGTTTGCCGTCTAAATGTTCAAACTGCCAACGCTTTTCATACTGTTTCCAGCCACGCTCTAAATCTCCTGCCAACAAATAGGCTACAGCAAGATTAAATTGAGCTACACTATCGTCGGGATCGATAGCTAGTGCGTTTAACAAAAATCCAATAGCTCGCTCGGGATAACCCATTTCTCTAATTACATTGCCATAGTTATTATAAGCAGGACCAAAGTCAGGATTTTGTATAAATGCTTGGGCATAGCAAGCAATAGCCTTTTCGGGCTCGGAAGTTGAACGGAAGTGATTTCCGTGTGCTAATAATTCGTCGTGTGTCATGGGATTATTTACGGCAATTAACCAACCACATTAAAATTTACCACAATAGCTAAATACTTGTCAAGCAATAATGCTTTTATGGGGTATTATCCCCCCGTACGAGAATAGAACCTCGAAGCTCAAAACAAAGGAGATTCAAAATGGGCAGACCCCTCAAGATACAAAAACAAGGTTATGCAGGTACACCAGGATTAGCAGTTGATGCTGGCCATCCGCAGATCAATACATTAACTGATCCAGTAACACCTGGCGGTTTAACAGGCACACAATTTTACGGCGTAGTTGGCGGTAACATTTTAAACCTACAAACAGCAGCTTATGGCAGTACAGTTGAAGTCAACGGCGGTAGTGCTACATTCCCTGTAGTTTCTACATTTGCCAACGTTGATGGCACACAAAACGAAGAAGCACTAATTGTACGTCAAAAAGGCCAAAGCAAGTATTTGGTAACTGGCGTAACCTCTGGTATTACAGGCGTTGCTTTCCTAGCTAACGTGGCCAACGGCAATTTAACTGTTAACCAAATGAGTATTAATGTTAGTATTCCAGACGGAACAGGCAACATTGGTAATGTAAATTTACAGCGTTTAACCAACAAGTATGGTTTAGGTTACAATAATGTACAGTATTTCGTTAACTTCTTCCAACCAGCTAGTAATGTAGTAGTAACTACAGCTAAATCTGGCGCAGATGCAGTAACATTTGCTGGTGGAATTGGCAATATTACCTTGGCATTAGTACCAAGCAATCCTTAATTAGTAACGCTATAGTTAAGTTTAATCCCCCATTTACCTGGGGGATTTTTTATGATTTCCTACTTTGGATATTGACATAAATAATGAAAAGGATTCTGTCTAATGGCTTCATATAAGAATATTAATTCAAATTATACACTAACTGTTGGTACAGATGCCAACGGAGTATATGACGGCTCCGGTACATTTACAATTAATGCTAATACAATTTTCCAAGGAAATGTAGTATTCGTTGTGCCCGCTATACAAACCGACCCATTTATTACTGTAGCGGCTAATAATACTGGCACAATTACTGATATGGGTTTATTAGCTCAAATTGGACCAAATTCATATGCTGGTTTTAGATTTGATACTTACGCTAACACTTGGCAAATTAGTTCAAGTGTTTATGCTAACGGTGCTCCTATTGCGGCTTATGCTAATATTGAAACACCTCCAGGCGGATCGAATACACAAATACAATTTAACAATGATAACGAATTTGGTGGATCAGCAAATTTAACATTTGATTATGCTACTAGTTTATTAACATTAAATGGCAATGCCAGTATCTCTGGTAATATCACTGCTGGAAATATTGTTGGTAATGTATCTTTTACTACTAGTGCTCATATCTTATATGTAGGAACTAATGGTAACGATGGCAATCCTGGTACACTACAATCACCATTTTTAACTATTGCCCAAGCAATGACACAAGCACAAGCATTAGGCGGAAATGTTTCAGTTCATGTAGCTCCTGGTACTTATACTGAAAATATGCCGATTACAATTCCACGTAACACAGCATTAATGGGTGACAATTTAAGAAATGTCACTGTAATTCCAGCTGTATCAAGCACCGATATGTTTTATATGACTACAGGATGTTATGTGTGGGGTATTACTGTTAAGGGTTATACAGGTAATGCATTTAGCTATAATCCAGCTACACCAACACAAGATGTTTTTGTAAGTCCATACATACAAAATTTAACTTCAAGCACTACAACAGGTACAGCAGTTTATATTGACGGAGCATTAACCAGTTCAATTAGTACCAAAGCAATGATTGTTGGCTTCTTTACAATTATTAATCGTGGCGGCAAAGGAATACATCTAAAAAATTCTGCTTATAGTCAGTTGGTTAACATTTATACCATTGCTTGTGATATTGGCATTCAAGTTGAGTCTGGGGCTTTTGTTACACTTAATGGATCAGACTGCTCAATTGGTAACTACGGATTAGTAGCCGACGGAACTGGGCCATTACAAACTTCTGGAACTATAGTAAGTGGATACCAAGGCGAATTTGTTATTGATAATTTATCTAACGGCCAACCGCACGTTAACACAGTTATTTTGATTGATGGAGATCCAGAATATTATACTATTGATACTATTCTCCCCAACATACCAGGAGTAGGCAACAGTACAGTACTCATACAACAAACATATTTAGGAAATGCTGGTCCTGGAACGACTATGTCGTTTTATACTCGCAGTAGTATTATTGCTTCAGCACATACATTTGAATATGTGGGCGCTGGTACTAATCCAGCAACAGCACTTCCACAATATGGTGGAATACCAATTGAAGCCAACGAGGTAATAGCTACTAACGGTGCGGTTGTAACATATACAAGTACAGACCAAAAAGGTAACTTTAAGGTAGGTAGCGGATTTGTAGTTAATCAAGCTACAGCAACTATTACAGGTGATGCTTTCTATAAGAGTTTGTTTGCTCAAATGACTCCGTACATTTTAGCTATCTCTGGCGATTAATAAGTAAAAGACAAGGAAAAGATTATGTCAGGCGCATTAAATTTATTTAAAACAACACTATTCGATGTTACAACATCAACTACTACGGTGTATACACCTCCACTAGGATATGCTACTGTAGTACTAATGGCACAAGTTAGTAACACTGGGATTGATACTATTCAAATTTCAGCTGACATTTTACGGTCAGGTAATACTACATCATTAGTTTCTGGAACAAGTATACCTACAAATGATGCTGCTAGTATGTTAACTGGGCGATTAATTTTACAATACGGCGACCAATTACAATTTACATCAAGTGATGATACTAGTGGGCAGTTAGTTTTAAGCTATTTGGAAACTTTAACAGCATAATATGCCAATAAATCATACTAACCTTCTTAGTGGTCGTGCGATAGTAGTAGACTATGGAAATTTATCCGCAGACAGAAATCAATTCTTAGCATTAGGTCAAGCCGAACCTAATCTTGGGCCAGGCAATGCTAACGCTGTACTAACACTCGGCCCCGATAATGTTCGTGTGTTTACAGACATATTAAATGTAGCAAGTTTAAGTGCTTCAGGAATTGTTCAAGCAGGATATTTTTACGGTGATGGCAGCAACATAACTGGAATTGGCGGCAATATTAGTATTAACGCCAATTTATTAACAGGCAATACATTATCCTCTAATGTTACATTTTCAAGTTTAACAACACTAGGAACTTTAGATAATGTATTCACTTCAGGTGTAGTAAGTGCTACTGGTAATATTCTAGGCGGCAATGTATCAGCAATTGGTAATGTTAGCGGAACTTATATTACAGGTAACGGAGCATACTTAACTGGCATTGCTTCTACTACAGGAAATATTACATTTAGTAATACAACAATTAGTACAAGTATACTTAATGCTAATATTATTTTTGAACCAACTGGAACAGGTGTTGTTTTTATTGCTAACACTTATGGCGGATCAACAGGAATTCAATTAGGATCAAACACAGCTGGTCAGTTTGTAAGTAATGCGGTGGTACTTACTTCAAATACTTCAGTTACAAACGGTATTGCAGAATTAAATCAAGTGTTAGGAAAATTAGTTCCGCCTAGACCACCAAACTTTCCAGCTAACACCACATTATCAATTACAACAGCAAATACTGCGGCTAGAATGTGTACTGGGTTTATACAACCTAATAATACAACTACTGGTAACAAGGCTGTTGCGGCTGGTACTATAGTAAATGCTGTTCGTAGTTCTACTTATACAACAAATACAATTAGTAATGCTGGCCCTGGAGACTCAGGAACATTATCTGTTTATTTAAATTCTGTTGACGCTGGTAATGTTACATTTAATACCAATGCTACACCAACAGGAAACGGCGTACACGGAAACTTAGTTATTACAAACAACTATGATTATCATTATGCTAATGCTAATATTTTAGCAACCTTTTGGTATGTATTTTCTTCTCAATCTACCGGTGTTGTGCCATCAGGTTGGAACGAAGTTTATTTGGCAGATACAGATGCAGGAAATACGAATACACCTACTTGGTATTATGACGCGTCTACGGCGTCCGCTCCTGTATTTTCAGGAACTTCTTTTTCTGCCTCTACAACTAGTTTAACTTATTCAAGTACGATTCCACACTATAATACAGGAACTGCGTTTACATTAGGATTTAATGTAAATTGTTTGTCAGGAAATATGTATCCTAACAATGGTAATTTACTTACAAACAAACAAGCAGCGGCGGAGCATTTAATACTCCAGCCACTGTAAGTTATGCGGCTGCTGGTATTTCAGTTCCGTTAACACAAAATTTATATGTAGCATCTGGTAATGTTAGTGCGTCAACTACCGCTGGCATTATTTCTGGATTTGGCAGTAGTACTGGCGGTCCATCAGTTACAGTAACTAATAGTTACAACTCTACAACAAATACATTTACACCTTCGGGCACAGTACTTTATAAAACAGGAACTAGCACCGCTATTGATGAGTCTAATATTATTGTTGGAACTCCAATTGGATCTGGTTCAGGCAATGCATATCGTATTGTAAATCCAGGAACAGGAAATACTCCTGTATATACAGGCAACGAAGCACAATTTAATAGTCAAACAGGACCGTTTTACACATATGATGCTACTGTAGTTGGTTCAGGTAGTCAAGGCAGATTAACATTTAATCAAACTGATTACTCCACTGGTTATTTGCCAGCAGGTCCTAATCTTAGCAGTCAAGGTTCTTCACAATGGTTTACATTTAAGTTTGTTCGTTCTGCAACAAGTAAATTTAACATAGCAATTACTGGAACTGTTGGCGGAGTATGGGTAGCATTGCCTGGTAGTGTAATTGACACTAACATCGGCGGAACAGGTCCAACGTCTGATTTAAACGGTTGGTTAAATATGAGCTTACCATACGGCGGCGCTGGCATACCCGGCGCTAATACTGGCAACGGCGGCAACGGATCAAACGGTTGTAGTTTAGGCGGAACAATTCCAATTAATACTCCTATATCTGGATCATACACTTGTACCTTTGGTACTGTATCAAGTACAAGTACAGGAACAAACGAAATTTATGTACGTGTTAGACTTACTTCAGGTCAAAGCGTTACAGCATTATCCTTACAAACAGCGAGCAACTAAATGGCCATTCCAGATTCTCAATACGTAGACCTCTTAGTTAAAAAATTAGACGGCGTTGCTAAGACTGATACAGCTACTAACAAAAGTCCTAGCAACGAAAGTATACCAAGTCCTGCGCTAAACCGCGGCGATACTTGTTGGACACAAGCGAATGAATTGCCAACAACAGCTATAGCTACTACAAATCTTGTAGAAGAACACATCAATAGTAATGCTATACAATGTACTGCAGATACAACTTGTGTGCCTATTGGCGGAATTTATCCTACTTGGTTAACTGGTATCACAGAATGGATCCCACCAGATTTTGGATCTACTTATACTGTTCAAGCATACGTTGGGCCCCCTGGCGCAGCAAATATTATAGCAACAGGCACATTTATTTCCAACGCTGGGCAAGCTGGTGTAGGCGATTGGTTCTTTGATTATCAAGCAGGCTTGTTAAATTTTATTGGCGAAACAATTCCAGCAAGTTTAACATCAGGCAATGTAGTTTATATCACAGGATATAATTACATAGGTTTAACTGGGGTTACAAATTTACCTAGTAATACCACTATAGGTAATATTAATATTGTAGATACTACTTTAACATCAACTGATATTAACGGTAATTTAATAACATTTGAAGGTAGTAGTGGTATTGTGATTCCAAGCGGTAATAGTTCACAACGTCCTGGTAGTGCTGTTTTGGGAACTACTCGGTTTAATACAACAATAGATTCTATTGAAGCCTGGGATGGAGCACAATGGGTTACCAGTGGTAATGTTATTGTTCCTGGCACCATTGTTGACCAACAGATCATTCCAGATGGCACAGCCAACACATATACATTAGTTCAATCAACAACTACTGACGCAGTTTTAGTATCTATTAACGGGGTAAATCAATTACCAAATGTAGCCTATATTGTAGCTAATACTTCTATAACATTTACGCAAACTCCATTAACACAAGATTTAATTGATATCCGATTTATATCTTATGCCACCACAGTATCATATTTGGCCAACGGTTCAGGCAACGCATCGGTAGTTGTTACGCCCGAAGGCAATATTGTATTCACTACAAATGGCAATGTATTGTCTACTATGTCGGGTAATACTGTTAGTGTAATCGGAGGAATAAGCGCAGCAGGTAATATTACTACGTCAGGAGTGTTCGTTGGTACTTTTGCTGGCAATATTTCAGGCAACATAGTGGCGCCTGGGTCAAATACACAAGTAATTTACAATAACAATGGCAATCTTCAAGCTAGTTCTGGATTTATCTTCGACCAAAGCTCAAATATTTTGTCTGTTTCTGGTAATATTATAGGCGGAAACATTTTAAGCAGTGGTGTTATTAGTGCTGTAGGACTTGTTGTTAGCGGAAACATCAGTGGCACAAATATTACCGGTAATTTAATATCAGGCAATCAAGCTAATATTACAAATGTTGGCACATTGTCAAGTTTAAATGTTAATGGAAATCTCACGGGTAGCAATATTTCAGCTACATTTATTAGTGCTAATACAATTAATGCGGCCAATATTGGAAATACTGGCACAGAATTTACTGGAACAAATTTAAGTATTACAGGAAATGTAATTGCTAGTAGTTTAACTGGCACATTGACCACTGCCGCACAAACAAACATTACCAGTGTTGGCGCATTAACTAGTTTAAGTGTTACAGGAGATGTCAGTTTAACAGGTAATATTGTTGTTCCTAGTACATTATCAGTTACTGGAAATATTTCTGCTTCAGGCAACATCAATGCTCCTTATTTTATTGGTAATGGGTCACAATTAACTGGCCTACCTGTTACATATGGTAATAGTAATGTTGTTAATTTACTAAACACAGGATTAGGCGGAAACATTATACCGTCAGCTAATGCTGTTTACACTTTGGGCAATGCCACAAATCAGTGGGCAGAAATATATGTTTCTGGCAATTCAATTTATATTGGCGGCGCAAATTTAAGCAGTGACGGAATTAATTTATCATTTCAAGGTAATACAGTACTTACAACTACTGGCGGCGGCAATTTAGATATAGCAAATACTTTATCAGCTGGCAATATTACAACCTCTGGTATTGTTAGCGCATCTGGAAATATTCAAGGCAGTAATTTTAATACTGGTGGAATTGTTAGTGCTTCTGGCAATATTATTGGTAATAATTTAGTAATAAATTCTATTTCTAGTGCCGGTAATATCGCTGGCGATAGTTTGGCAGTGAGTTCTGTTAGCACAAGTGGTAATATTTTAGTAAGTGGATTAATTAGTGCCGATGGAAACATTACAGGCAATTATATCAACGGTAATGGAAGTCATTTATTTTCTATTACAGCGGCCAATATAACCGGAACTGTAGCCAATGCTACTTACGCAACATCAGCTGGAAATGCTACAACTGCCAATACAGTAATAAACAATGGTCAACCAAATATTACAAGCGTTGGTACATTAGTATCGCTAAATTCGGGCGTTATCAGTTCATCTGGCAATGTAACTGGAGCAAACATTTTGTCAGGTGGGTTCTTATCTGTTACAGGAGCTGCTACATTAGGCAATATATTAACCGCTGGATTTATGAGTGCTTCTGGTAACGTACTTGGCAATAATATTTTTGCTTCTGGTGCTATATCGGCCGCTGGAAATATTACCGGTAATAATTTAAATATTGTAACTATTTCTAGTAGTGGTAATATAACAACAACTAATATCACAGGAACTACTGTTTCTACTACGGGTAATATTACTGCTCCGTTCTTTATTGGTGATTTAATTGGAAATATTTCAGGCAACTTGGTAGTACCTGGGGCCAATACACAAATCATTTATAATAATGCTGGCCAAGCAAATGCCAGTGCTGGATTAACATTTGATTTTGCTTCAAACTCATTGGTATCTACGGGTAACATTACTGGCGCTAATATTTTAACTGCTGGATTAATTAGTGTTACTGGAAACGTACTAGCAAGTAGATTTATTGGTAACGGCTCTACACTAAGTTCTATTACTGGCAGTAATGTAATTGGAGCAGTAGGCACAGCAACATTTGCAACTACTTCAGGTAGTACTACAACAGCGGCTACTGTTACTACAAACGCACAGCCTAATATTACATCTGTTGGAACTTTATCAACATTATCTGTTTCAGGTAATGCTGTAGCTGGCAATTATAACACAGCTGGAAATATTTCTGCTACGGGTAACATATCCACTGCTGGATATTTCCTGGGTAACTTTCAAGGCAATATTTCAGGAAATATCGTTGTTCCTGGGTCTAACACACAGGTATTATTTAATGATAACGGCAACGCAGGCGCAAGCTCAGGATTAACATTTGACGCGGCCTCAAATATTTTAAGTGCTGCTGGCAATGTAGTAGCAAGTAGATTTATTGGCAACGGCTCTACTTTAAGTTCTATCACAGCTTCAAATATTGTAGGCGCAGTAGCCAACGCAACTTTTGCTACTTCTGCCGGAACTGTAGCTACAGTAACTTCTAACGCTCAGCCAAATATTACCAGCGTTGGCACACTATCAAATGTATTCACAAGCGGCCAAGTAAGTGCTGCTGGCAATATTACAACATCTGGATTTTTCTTAGGTACGTTTGCTGGAAATATTTCTGGTAACTTAACTGTGCCTGGATCTAACACACAAGTTATATACAATAATAATGGCAACGCTGGCGCAAGTGCAGGCTTTACATTTGATGCCGCCTCAAATATTTTAAGTGCTGCTGGAAATGTGATAGCAAGTAGATTTATTGGCAACGGCTCTACATTAAGTTCTATTACTGGTGCCAATGTAACTGGTAATGTGGCTAGCGCAACTTTTGCCACTTCTGCCGGAACTGTAGCTACAGTAACTTCTAACGCTCAGCCAAATATTACCAGCGTTGGCACACTATCAAATGTATTCACAAGCGGCCAAGTAAGTGCTGCTGGCAATATTACAACAGCTGGCTTTTTCTTAGGTACATTTGCTGGTAATATTTCTGGTAACTTAACAGTACCTGGTTCTAACACACAAGTTATATACAATAATAATGGCAACGCTGGCGCAAGTGCAGGCTTTACATTTGATGCCGCTTCAAATGCTATGGTTGTAACAGGTAATGTAACAGGTGGAAATATATTAACTGCTGGATTAATTAGTTCAACTGGTAATGCTATACACGGCAACATATTAACAGCTGGTTTAATTTCAGCAACAAGTACTATTACTAGTGCCGCTAACATAGTAGGCGGCAATATTACAACTGTTGGACTAATAACTGCTACTGGTAACGTAACTGGTGGAAACATTTTAACATCTGGTTTAATTAGTGTTACGGGTAACATCACTGGCAGTAATCTGGCAACAGCCGGCCAGATGTCAGGTCAAAATTTAATTGTCACTAACAATATTACGTTTAGCACCACCGGCGGAAATTTAAATATGGCCGGCCAAACCACAGGCACAATTACTCTGGGCGGCACCGCACAAACCGGCACAATTACCCTTGGTCAGTCCACAGCTAATCAAACTGTAAATATAGCCTCAGGACTTACCGCATCTGGTAATACCAAGACGGTCAATATTGGTTCTGGCGG
>Ga0209084_1001414_pt1 | contig 20123 bp, 26 predicted proteins | sample C_130820_MF_Meta_FD_187309 | JGI IMG/M metagenome (GOLD analysis project Ga0209084, IMG submission 187309) | Freshwater microbial communities from Lake Croche, Canada to study carbon cycling - C_130820_MF_MetaG (SPAdes) (version 2) | ecosystem: Environmental > Aquatic > Freshwater > Lake...
CATTAATGGAGTATTACTTTGTCCGAATGGATTTACCATAGATGATAATCTTCTTCAGACCCTAAAGGAACTATAATGGCAAAGAAATACTACGCAAAAAGAGTGAGTATGAAGACCGACGAGGAAACTGGGTCGGCCTCTGTGGGTTTGGGTACTCCTGCTGTTGGTGGTGGATTCGATGCTCCCTTGGGTTACAAGAAGAAGAAAACTGTTATAGCAAGAAGGGCCACACCCACAGTAGAAGCTAAATCATTCGCAACCCTCAAACCCAAACCTAACAAAAACAAATGGGTTGAAATTGACAATAAAGATCTACAAGAACCTGATTCAGAATTGAATGCCAATCTATATGATATGATCGATAAGTCATACAGTAAAATTGGTGGGCATACAGATTACAATTCCCCAAAAGATGTTCCTTATGGAAAAGATGGGAATGATACGAATGTAATTTGGTGGGCAATAGACACCGATCAAGATCCTGAAGCAGATGCTGTTAAGTGGGTCCGAATAACTCCCCACGGATTTAAGTCTTTGGGTGGAGCCTCAGATGGTGGTCCTGAAGCAAAACAAGCCTACCTTGACATATCAGCAGAACAATTAAATACTCCGGGATATTATGGGGAAGCATCAGATACTATTGCTCATATATTAATCACTAGATATAAAGTTCCATTCGTTAATGATCAAAAACGAGTAGAGAATGTACTAGGGAAAAAAGTTGAATGGGTTGGCCCAAATGGAAAGTATCCTGGATATGATGGTTGGTATAATCGTATGCTTGGTGGAAAAATTCATATGAAAATTATGTTAGGAACTCCAAAATAATGGACCCAGAAAATAACCACAACCTTGCTCTGGAAGTCGAACTCCTCAAACGAGACATCTCTCAGTTCGAGAAGGTCATTGCGAAGTTGGATCAGACCAATGATAAGCTCCAGGATCTGATCAATAATATTTCTAAGATTGTATCTCTTCATGAACAGAAGTTCTCTATGATAGAGAAGAGTCATGACGACACCACAAAGGTTATTTCTGATCTGATATCAAGAGTAGAGAAAGTCGAGAGAGTATCCTGGGTTATTGTGGGCATTGCAACCTTTATTACTGTTGTAATCAACGCTGTTTCCTCTTACTTTCCTAGAAAATAAAGCTTTACTTTCACACATATATATGGTATAATAGTATTAGAGGTATAACATGGCAAAAAAGCATTACGTGGACAATGTGGCTTTTCTCAAATCCTTGGATGAATACAAGGTACGCAAACAGTTGTCCATTGATAATGGAACACCCATTCCTCCTATCCCAGATGACATCGGTACTGTTATCCTGGATATTTCCAATGGGCTGGCTCGTCGCCCCAACTTCTCTGGGTACTCATTCAAAGAAGAAATGGTATCCGATGGTATCGAGAATTGCCTACACTATCTGGGCAACTTTGATCCCAGCATCTCCTCTAATCCATTCTCATACTTCACACAGATTGTATTCTTTGCATTCCTGCGAAGGATCCAGTTTGAATCAAAACAAACTTATATCAAATTCAAAAGTTTTGAGCATCATGAACTGTTCACCAATCATGTGTATGAAAAGAAGAAGCACGTAGATCTGGTGAAGTCCATCATCAACGAGAACACACAATCTATCATCACTAAATTTGAAGAGCGAATGGATCGCTCTAGGAATAAAAATAAACAAGATCCCGCAATTGATATTAATTTGGGATTGTTGATGACTGACAATTAAAATTATATAAATATTAACCATAGAAGGAGTACCACTCGTATGAATCTTCGTTTATCTTATCTAATACTAGCATTAAGCCTGCCTGCATTCTGTGACACAGTTCCCACTTATAATAAAGATATCGCACCGATTTTCCAGGAAAAATGCGAGACATGTCACCGTGCTGGCCAAGGCGCACCGATGAACCTCTCCACCTACGAAGAAGTTCGTCCGTGGGCGAAGTCGATCAAACAGCGAGTGGCAACCCGTAATATGCCACCGTGGCATATTGATAAAACCACAGGTATTCAGCAGTTCGCTAATGATCGTTCCCTGAATGAAAAACAGATTGCAACCGTCGTACAATGGGTTGATGCTGGTTCTCTTCAGGGCGACAAGAAAGATCTGGCTGCGGCGAAAGTCTGGCCCGATGAATCTGGTTGGCAGTATGCCAAGGTGATTGGCCAGGAACCCGATTTTGTTGTGAAGTCCGAACCTTACACAGTCAAGGCTGTCGGTCAGGACGAATGGTGGAAGCCTGTATCTGATGTTCCTGTGACTGAGGAACGCTGGGTACGAGCAGTTGAGATGAGAGCAGGAACCATTGCCGGTCGCAAGATTACGCACCACGCACTCGCTCAACTTGAGCAGGTTGAGTCCGCATCAACATCTGATGTTGGAGGTCCTGCTGGTCCTGGTCTCTTTATGGAATGGGCCATTGGAAAATCCTATGACGCATTTCGAGCGGATTCAGGAAAGCTGCTTCTTCCTGGATCTAAGATTCGTTGGGACATCCATTATCACTCAGTTGGTGAAGCCATTCGAGATCACGTTGAACTTGCTGTATATTTGTATCCTGTTGGTTACAAGCCACTGCATCGGGTTCGTCTAAGTAGTTTGTCTGCATATCCAACAAATTCTGATCTAGATATTCCTCCGAATTCAATTACTCAAACTCAATCATTTCATGTTATGAAATCTGCTGGTCGAATTGAAAGTTTTCAACCCCATATGCATCTTCGTGGTAAGGCTATGTCGCTTGAAGCAATTCTTCCTACAGGTGAAGTTCAAATGATAAATTATGTAGATAAATTTAATTTTAATTGGATGAATGCTTATATCTATACTGATGAATCTGCTCCTGTTCTTCCTCGTGGAACTATCCTTAGAGTAACGGCATATTATGACAATACTATTGCAAATAAGGACAACCCGGATCCCGACCAGTGGGTTGGTTATGGTGATCGTACAGTTGATGAGATGGGCCACAGCTGGAATAATATCACTAACCTAACTGATGCGGAATATAATGATTGGGCGGTGAAGCATAAAACAAAACCTAATCTAGCATCTCGAAAATAACTAACTATCAAGTATAATCAAATCCTCCTGTCATGGCAGGAGGATTTTTAACATACACTTTACTTTACTCTTAAAATATAGTATAATTAATATAAGGGATATTTCCTTCTTGTATTGGAGAACCTATGAAAATTGCATTGATTACTGATACCCACTTTGGAGTTCGTAATGATAATCCTCTGTTCCTTGAATATTTTGATAAGTTTTTGGATAATATATTCTTTCCTGAACTGAAACGAAGAAAGATTCAGAACATCATCCATCTTGGAGATATGATGGATCGCAGGAAATACGTCAACTTCAATACACTTACCTGGGCCAGAACATTTATGAATCGAGCCAAGGGATTTAATATTGATCTGATCATCGGTAACCACGACACATACTTCAAGAACACCAATGATGTTAATTCCCCTGATCTACTTCTAAGGGAATATGAGAACCTCAGGATCGTCTCTGAACCAACCGAGGTTGACATTGCTGGTCCTTTTAATGGCATTCTGTATCTTCCTTGGATCACACCAGAGAATGAACAAAGAACTCTGGATGCAATCAAGAACACTTCTTGCAAGGTTGTTATGGGACATCTGTCGCTAACAGGATTCCAGATGCATAAGGGATCGATCTGTCAGGATGGAATGAATCCAGATCTATTCGAGAAGTTCTCTTCGGTGTTCACCGGACACTTTCATTCTAAACATTCTATTCGAAACATTCATTATCTGGGTTGTCCCTGGGATCTTATGTTTACGGATGCCGATGATATCAAGGGATTCCATATCTATGATACCGATACGGATACCACGGAATTCATCGAGAATCCGTATAAGATGTACTGGAAGTTCTACTATGATGATACCGGAGCCAAGGATCTTCGGGATGTGGGTATTCCCAAGGATACACTATCCAAGATCAAGAACTCCTTTGTGAAAGTGTATGTCAAGAAAAAGACAAATCCGGTTCTGCTGGATCGATATCTTGCTAAGATCAATGAGGCTGAACCTGCATCTCTTTCTATTGTGGAAGACTATGTGAATGAGGACTTCCTTTCAGAAGAAAAACTTACTCTTGATGAGGACACTCTATCACTACTCAACAGTTCTTTGAATGATTATTCTGATATCATTACTTCAGAAGACAAGAAAATCGAGATCCAGAAGCTGTTGTGCAATCTGTATATGGAAGCACTAAAGGCATAAATAATCTATGATTACTTTTGAGACTCTTCGTTATAAGAATTTTCTTTCTGCTGGTAATACCTTTACGACTATCCCTCTTTCTGGGAACAAGACTAATCTGATTGTAGGCAAGAATGGTTCGGGTAAATCCACCATTCTTGATGCAATCACCTATGGACTATTCAACAAACCATTTCGTAAGATCAACAAACCTCAGCTAGTCAATACTGTCAACAACGGTGATTGTATGGTAGAGATCGAATTCTCTCTCAACAATAAGAAATATAAGATTGCACGAGGAATCAAACCAAACATCTTTGAGATCTATGAGAATGGTAAGATGTTACATCAGGATGCTGCTATCAAGGATTATCAGCAGTATCTTGAGGAGAATATTCTGAGGATGACCTACAAGGCATTTTGTCAGATCGTGGTGATTGGTAACGCAACATATCAACCATTCATGAAACTGAATCCTGTAGAACGTCGGGCCATCGTAGAGAACTTTCTTGACATCGATGTCTTTACCAAGATGAATGGATTACTCAAGTCTAGAATCACTGAGACCAAGGAACAGATCAATGGTACTTCATATAAGGTAGATCTATCCAAGGAGAAGATCCGAATGGCAGATCACCTGCTGTCTTCTTCTGAAAAGAGTAATGATACCAAGATCAATGATAATAATATTGCTCTGGATAAGAAACGACTTCTGTTGGCGGAGTGGAATCAGGATATGTGGACCCTGTCTTCTGATATCTCTACCATCATTATCAATGATCAGATCATTCAGAAGACCAAAGCCAAGATCCGAGAAGTAGAAACTCTTCATACCACACTATCTACAAAGCATAAGTCACTCTACAAGGAAGTTGAATTCCTGAATAGCAATGACAACTGCCCAACTTGTAAGCAGGAAATTGATGAGGAATTCAAGAGTACCAATCTCTCTGATAAGAGTGTTAAGATCGCTAAGTATGTAGAAGCCATGGCTGATCTATCAGAAAAGATCTCTCACTATAAGAATGATCTGGCAGGTCATATGGAACTAGTTGATGAGATCGATCTGATCAATACCAAGATCCGTAAGTTAGAGGTTGATATTGAATACCTGACCAAGGATATTGAACGCATCTCCGAAGACAATATAAAATTAACAGAGGAGAAGCAGAATAACATCAAGAAGAATAAGGAAGATTATTCGGCTTTGGTAGGCGATCATCTGAAGCTGACTGATGAACGAGATACTCTGCTGGAGAATCAACATCAACATTCCATTGCAGCCATTCTGTTGAAGGATGATGGAATCAAAACGAAGATCATCAAGCACTATCTTCCTGCAATGAACAAACTCATCAACAAGTATTTGCACCTGATGGACTTCTACGTTTCCTACACCCTTGATGAGAACTTCTCCGAAGTCATTAAACAGGCCAACAAAGAATCGTTCACCTATGCATCATTCTCAGAAGGAGAGAAGCTTCGTATCGATCTTGCCATCCTGTTTGCTTGGAGAGAGATTGCCAAGTCCAAGAACTCGACCAACACAAACTTGTTGATCCTTGATGAGATCTTTGATTCATCCCTAGATGGAAATGGCATCGACGACTTCATCGGGATACTCGATACCATTTCGGAAAACACCAATGTGTTTATTATTTCTCATCGTGGGGACCAGGTGGCCGACAAATTTCAAAATACTTTGAAGTTTGCAAAACTCAATGGTTTCTCTAAACTCGTTTAGGGATAAGGGTCTGCCCGAGTTGGAATCCCAACCGATTGGACCCTGCCTTCATTGTTTTATTTTTCTTCTCGAATACAAACTCTGAGTCAACATAGTCCACAAAAATAATATCATTCTCCTGAACATCCGGATGTGATAGAGCATTGGCTAGCGGGTTGACCACATGAGTTTCCAGTGCCCTCTTCAAGAACCTCGCACCATATTCCTCTGAGTATCCCACCTCAATCAATCTATCCTTTGCCGTATCACTGATCACCGACATGATCTTCTTCTCATCAGACTTAGACATTCTTTTCTGTACATCATAGAGTTCCAACTCCAGAATCTGTTTACAATCCGCCTTGGTCAGGTTACTGAATACGATTGTCTTGTCGAGACGATTCAGAAATTCAGGAGAGAACTTCTTCTTCATCGATGCCTTGATTGCAGATTCCTTCTGCTTCTGCTCCACTATCATCTCATGGAAACCAAACTTAGCAGTCTTTTTCTCAATATTATTGATACCAATATTTGATGTCATGAATATGAATGAGGTAGAGAAGTCCACATCAGTATTGTCGCCGATGGATAGAGTTCCCTTATCAAAAATTCCCAGCATGATGTTGAAGAATGCCGAGGACGCCTTCTCAATTTCATCCAATAGAATGATGGTGGGTTTGCCCTTCAACTCTACTCGTTCACGAGAGAACACAGGTTTGGTTTCGTTGTGGCCAATATATCCGGGAGGAGATCCTACCAGCTTGGAGATGTCATAGGATGACTGGAATTCTCCACAATTTACAACCAATGGTTTGGTGTCGAAGTATTTGGCAATATCATATACAATCTTGGTCTTACCAGTACCTGTGGGTCCGGCAAAGAAGAAGATACCAAGTGGCTTCTCTTCAGGACACAGGTCGGAGAATGCCTTTTGGAATCCAATACAAACTTCCTTGACAGCTTCGTCCTGGGACACCAGTCGGTCCCGGAGAAATTTATGTAGTACCGCTGCTTCCCCATTTAACTCTGTTAGATTCAGACGCATGTTGAAAATCCCTCCTTCACCAATATTTAGGTGAGGAGGGATTCCTTAGGAAATTAGTGCCACCGTTCTGTTTCCAAGTGGTGGCGAACTCAGTCGTTAGTGGTGTTTAGCCACGAGCAGACATGGTCTTAGCTTTCGCTTTGGCCGTTATTGTTTTGTTCTGATTAACGTGAGTACTTCACGGATAGCTACTCGCACTTATTTCCGCCAATCGATACTATGTCAGACCCATATGTATGGTGGATCTGCCGTGTCCTGCCCACGGGTCTTGATCGGTATTCAGATTGTATCAACACTATCAATACTATTTATGGTCCTGATACCCAAAGCAATGAGGTTGCCATTCCCCATTATCATCCGGCATCAAGCCACCTGCCTCATTGAATCCGTAGAAACAGCATTCACCCAAGACATATCCTTCCTGGGTGGTCTCATAATATTCTTTGTTCATAACAATCATTCGATGGTGGGACTCCCACGAATGTCCGCAAACACAGATACCACTTCGACCAGGTCCAGAGTATTGAGGTATCATATGACTGCGCTGATAACATGATCGAAACATTCTTTGAATGATTGCCACATCGATTTTTGTTTGAACAGGTCGCAATCATTATTCATATTCTTCAGGTGGGGTTTGTTCATTTCTGAATTATACAGCACAATCTTAGAAGTATACCAAGAAGACCTGAGTTCAATGTTGTTAGGATGAGCACACTCGTGTTTCTTAGTTAAATGTTTACAATCACTACAATATACCTTATTCATCTTCGTCTTTGTCTTCCTTGCAGTCAATATGATTATCAACTTCCTTCTTCAGTTCATCGGCTTTCCAATCACAGGAAGAAAGAATATGAATACACTCGATGAATAGACAGAAGACCGTGGTATTGAAATCATAGTCATCAACGACCCCATCAAAAGCAAACAACCCTTCCAATGCATTGATAGCAAACGTTTGACACAGTTCCGGATCATTATCTTCTGAATCCTCAATCAACTGTTTCTTATCGACTTCTACAATCTCCGGAGACTTCTCTGAGGTTCGTTCCCAGCGTGTGGCCATATATCATTATCCTTTATACAGTTGGAGTGTTCGGTTTGAGTTGTTCAAAGAATTTAACTTTGTCTACAAGAAAGGAACGCCATCCTGCATTTTCCAGATCATATGCAGCGATTGCAGCATCGCTTCTCACAGGGTTCCGAGACATATCATTCAATTTTTCCTTGGTTGCAGGAATCAACTTATGATGAAGAGTGCAGATCATCTTCCTAACCGATCCATCCTTCTTCTCGAACAGGACCATTGTTGGTCCTGTCAGAAGGCATTTCACAATTTCATTTCGAGCATCTACTTTATTATAAACCTTTTTCATTTGTATGATCTTCTTTATGATTCAGATTCAACAACAGACAAACATAGTGAATGGTCTTCAGCAGATCCTTCTTGCTCTTTCCGTCTTTCTTCCCATATCGAGCAAGATATTTAATGGCGTTTGCAAGGAAGAAGGATTCTGCGTGACCAGTGCTGACCAGCAGATCAATTACCTGGATTGGCTTTACCTGAGAGGCGTCTCGATTTCCCACATAGTGTTGGGTATAGGTTGAGGCAATATAGGTTTTCGCAATATCCAGAAATTGATCTTCATTATATTCAAATACCACAGGAGGATACTTATTTTCTTTCTGTGTAGGAAACTTCACAGCATTCAAACGGTTGTCAGGGGTCAATTCAGGGGTCAATTCCAAAATGTCCATATGAAACATGTCCATATAAGTATCCTTCCTTCCTTGAATTTAGTTGTCTAGACCCAGAGAGTAAAATGCCACAGGGCCTGAGCCTTTGCTGGTCCGAGACTCCCGCATTTCAGTCACAACATCAATACCCATATATCTGATGTCGCTGATGACGGCTCGAAGATTCTTCACCTGAAATCGAGACTTAGCCTGACGTGCAGTCAGAGTCCGATCACTATCACCACCATTGAGATAGGTGTATACCTTTTCTGCCTGAGTCCGATTACGAGTGGTACGATTTGTCTTTGATGTATTCATATTTTATCCTTTCAATCGACTACATTACTATTATAGCGCACTACCAAACAAAAGTCAAGTAATTTTTATCCAAACTTCACTCGTGTCACAATACCATTCTGGACTTGTAGATTGACACGAACCGGGTTGAAATCGCAGGTGAGCATTGCTGGATGACCCTCACTTGATGAAATACGCCACGGAATCCTACAGTTTGTGAGATCTTTTGATACTTCCTCAATAGACATACCGATAAGGTAATTATAATACACCAAATCATTATAGTTATCCTGCAATGTCGCCACCTCTTTGTTTTTCGGCTGCTATCATCAGAGATTCAACATAGAGAATGTCCCTCTCCAATTTATCCCTCATTTTAATTTCTCCTCGACATTTTCCTGTACGATACCAAAAGAAGCAAGATACTACATAGAGTAATATAAGTATGATACCTTTGGTGTTATCCATTGAAGTTGGTCATCCCAAATTTAGTATAGGTGTCTTGGACCAATCCGGTGATCTCTTCCTTGGCTTTGATGGACGCATCATTTGCCGCAATCAAAGATTGCCACCGAGCATAGGAATGATACATTTCCACCTCAGCATCCTTGATTCGTTTCTCATTGTAGGAGAGACGACGATAGTTCTTGCGACGTTCTAAGTCCACTTTCAATCGTTCAATAATAGTTTTCATAGAACTATTGTACCGTATCCAGCCAAGGAAGTCAACAAAAGAATTCCCTTTAGAATCAACAAGATGCAAGGCATCTCTGCAAGTCATTGATTCTAAAGGGAAAATAGTTCTAGTCGTCTGCTAGACCCTTGAAGTACGCCAAGGCATCATCCTCGTCGTCACCCGAAGCTTCAGGTGCCGCCCAAGGAGCATCCTCGGACTTGGTCTTTGGAGCAGATTCTCGAATCGTCGGCTTCGTTTCAGCAGTCGGACCAGCCTTTGCCGTGTTACCCAGTACACGATTCATTCGTGTCTTGAGTTCGTCATATGTCTTGAAGTTCTTCGGAGAAACGATTTCCTTCAGATCATACTCAGAAGTCCAGACCGCTTCCATCTTAGACTCATCACCTTCACAGATCGGAGACACCCCCTCGAAGAATGAGTTGTCATAATTAGGATATCCTTCGACCTTGCGAACCTTGAGTCGGAAGTTGGCTCCCTTCCAAAGATCAAACACATCAATAGGCTTGTCGGTCTCAAACTCAGGCTTCAGAGCATCCTGAATCTTCTGGAAGATCTTCTTTCCAAATTTATATAGGAATACCTTGCCTTCGTTCTTAGGATTGCGAGGATCAGATACTACAAGAATGTTTGTAATGAAATGCTGCTTGCGTTTACGCTTGCGAACAATATCCTTGTTGGCATCAATACCTGTGTTCCAAAGTTCAGAATTGGTTTCTGAAACCGGATCAGGCTGACCCAGCGTGGTGAGAGAGTTCTCGATGTACCATCCACCAGGACCCTGAAACCCGTGGGAGAATAGAGACACCCAGGGAATGTTGTTGTCCTTTGCTACCGGAAGGAATCGAATGAGTGCTGTGGCATTACCAGTCTTCTCATCAAGAGGCAGCGTCCAGTAACGGTCGTCAATATATGACTTGGTACTAGATAGCTTATCCATTTCGGTAATAAGCTGATTGATATTTGCACTGCTTGTTTTTTTAAGGTCTTTGAAATTCATATTTGTTCTCCTGTTTGCTATACATCTATGCTAGAATTGAGTAAGTTTTGATAGTCGCTATTTACATCTACATAAGGTTACCACCCATAACAAGTATACTACATTCAGTTCATCAAGTCAAGGGTGTTACTGATAATATTTATGAGACGTTCTCGCTTTGGAATATGCTTTGAAAAGAATGGTTTGTATTTATCTATGAAAAATGTGGTTTCATTTACCAGAGGATCCAGAGAAAACTTGGCCAGTCTATCAGTCACATCATATAACTTATCCAGACAGATGAAGGTTTCGTAGGATACAACATTCTGTTTGAGAAGATTATATATAATGGGTTTGTCTTCATCATCACCTTCCAGTAATCTCTTCTTTGTCACCTTGTTCTTGATACAATACGTCACGACATCAGAGACCTCTTTCTCGAATGTACGATCAAAGGCTTCCACATAACCCTTGGTCTTCAGATACTTCTTCTCATTATCCGGAGTCATCACATCTCGGATGTAGAAGTTCTTCTTCTCTTTGGCAGCAATCAACAACTTATCAAGATACTTCTCAACATTGAATACCGATGCCATCTTCTCAAAGAAGTATCGATCCTTTCGTACTACGAATGCCTTGGGAGATGATCGTGTGCCGTGGCCTCGGAAGAAGTCGAATGACTGAGAGTTGAAATGAAGTTTCATCTCAACATAATATTTGTAATATTGGTAGGCTCGTTCCTGCGTTGACATAGTCATTTTCCAGACCCAGACCTAGACCCAGACCCAGACCCAGACCAAGACCGATACTCAGACCAAGACCCAGACCCAGACCCAGACCAAGACCAAGACCAAGACCCAGACCCAGACCAAGACCTAGCCCAAGACCCAGACCCAGACCCAGAGTACACAATTCGTTTTAATCTTGATTTCTTTGTCATATACTAGATGGGAAGAGTAGTAATCTTGTAGTACTGTTTCTTCAGCATCCGAGTTTGACGAGCAGATTCTTCGACCTTGGAACGAAGAGAGGAGGGAATTAATGCGGCCAAAGACTCGACATCGAACTTGTTCTTATCACAATAGAAGACAATTGCGTCGATGTAGTTCATCCGATGTCTATTGACGATGCCTTCTACGTCTTCTATGAGTTGTTCTACGCTTAGACCAAAATTCATAATCAACTTTTCCTTTTTCCGACTACTCATTTAGTATACCTCGTTTGGAGTGAAAAGTAAAGGGTTATAATGATTAAGATTTTTTAATCAGGTAATGCTTGACTTTTGGCTAGAAAGCCGCTATAATATTAAATGTAGTTACGTGATATACTATAGTACAGGTAATGGAGGTGTTCCATACAAGGTATCAAGATCAATCTCTTTAATGCTATACTTGAAGTCTTCTTCGGTATAAATCCGGATACGTTCGACAAAATGATTTCGAGTGTAGTTCGGCTTGCCTTTCCAGGTAAGATCGTCCGAGATATCAAAGATGGTAGAAATCTCTTTCTTGGCAGAGATTCTAAGGGCACGACCGATAGACTGAAGAGTTCGAACTCTGGACTTGGAAGGCTGAGAGAATATGATGTTGGCCAGAGACTTGATATTAATCCCTGTGGAAAATATCTGAGAGGATGCAACCATGATAGAATCTTCGGCCAGTTCAACACTCTTTCGAATGTCTTCTCGAATATTAGTGTCGGTCCCACCATAGATGAAATGTACTGGTCTCTGAGTACGTTGCTTAATGAGATCGTATAACTTCATACCGTGAGACTCGACTCTGGAGAATAACACCAGAGTATTGCCTCGGGTATTCACAGCAAGATCGGCGATGAACTTATTCCGCTTATCGTTATTGATTAGGAACTGAACCTCATCCTCATATTCATTATCCTTGTTAGCCTTCTTAACTTCATCCGGATACTTGATGACAAAACATTTGATCTTAAAATTCGAAAGATGTTTTGATTCTATTAGATCAGCGGTAGATATTACATTGAACACAGGACCAAATAGTCCTTCAAGTATCAATTGATTACAGTTCTCGCCGTCTAGGGTGCCAGTACATCCATATCTGTACTCACAATTGACCAGTTTCTCCAGCAGTGCCGAGATCTCCTTGCTCTTGTATAGATGGGCCTCGTCACCAATCACAACATTATAGTCATCGAAGTATGAAGCAGGTTTATCATATAAGGACTGCCAGGTAGAGATTACAATTCTCTTGTCCTCTCGAACCATTCCGGAATATATTCTGGTAGTGTTCTTCTCGACATTCCAGTCAGTGCCAGCATATTGTTCAAAGTCAGAGTACATCTGTTCGACGAGGGATGTGGTCGGGACCATCACAAGTATCTTCCCCTTAACCTGAGAAAGAAGATTCCTTGCAATTGTATAGATGATTAGGGATTTGCCTGAGCCAGTGGGTGATAGGAAGATCTGTCGTTTGTTCTTGACAGCAGCAAAGATTGCCAGCAGTTGATGGTTGTGAGGATGGATTTGTTCTCCATTGTAGAACCACTTGGAGAAATTAAGAGGTTGCGGATCTTGAGTGATCTCAAAATCCTTACTGAAGGTGTAGGAGTTTTCTTTGGCGTATTCTTCGATGTATTTACAGAGACCAATATATATTTTGTTGGTCCCTCGGCGAAGTAGACGAATCTTACCGTCCCATCGTCTACTTCTGACCGAAGGAATAAATCTTGCATTCGGAACTTCAAATGTGAATATTTCGGACAACTCCTGTAGAATATGAGGCTCTGCCTCGACTCGGCAAAACACATTATCTAATTGTTTAAGGAAAATATTCACATTGTATTTAGGAGTCTACCCGCCACTCTCGAATCTAATCATCGCAATCATTTCTTTGATGTGGAATGTGCGAGAGTTTATTTCTTTCATGGTGCGCTCCAACATATCAACAATACATTCCTGATAGGATACTTTGTCTTGTTGATTTTGTAATTTATTATCAGCATCCAGCCAGATCTCTACGTCCTGACGCAGAACCTTTCTCTCATTGGCTTCTTCTCTATAGTCTTCCTCTGGCGCAGTCCCAAGATAAAATTCACGTCGAGACTTATACAAGGAGAAGTATTTTCTCTTTGCAGCTTTGAGTTTGAGCTTTTCTTCTTGGAACATGGCAAGGTACTTGGTGAATAGATTGGGTGTGCGAGACGATTCATCAACTAAATTCATGCGGTCGATTTTAAGATCAGCAGTTATTATCTGAGATATTTCTTCTATGGTCATCTAATAAATCCTTCACTGGCTTATAATAATCTTTGCGTTTCTTCTTGAATACCAATCGATCTCCTGATGTGGTGATCATCAGAATAACAATACTGGGAATAACTATCCCTGTCATCTCCTCGAACATAAGAGAGTACATGGTTAACTGCATGAAGTAACTCAGAATATCTTCTTCGTCTTTGAGTTTATTTGCAGTCTTGAAGTCAATGATTGATAGTTCTCCATCAAAGAATCCGATACAATCCACTCGACCAGCAACCTGAAGTAGATCCGAATACAGTGCGACCTCTTGGCACATCACATTATCAATCCGGTTTAGAGATTCTTGGAACGACGAGAAGATCATTTTCTCATAGAAACCCACATCACCATAGTAGTCTTCTACATTATTGATGTAGTCTTCGGTGATCTTATGAATAGTGGTTCCCAGTGTGGTGGCTCTGTTTGAGACACGGTTGGCTTCCTCGTCTCCTACTCTTTTCCTCCAGGCCGCAATTGAGTCCTTAGAAAGGACACTGAGAACAGAAGTAACAGACAGATACTTCTTGCCATTAGGTGTAGTATAAATTCGTTTTCCATTCGCTCCTATTGAGGCTTCCAGTTCCGGAAGCCTCAACTCTAAATGATTAAATATTTTTCTCATCACTACTATTATTATACCACTTTCTTATTCCAGCACGCAACCAATACCCAAGGATCTCTTTGCGAGAATATACTCTCTCACGATTCCAGATCTGACAATATCCTCTACACCAAACTCCTCGATATTAAAACTTTTCATCTGCTCTATGATCGACACAAATTTTGGTAGACCTGTCACATCAAATCGACTCTTGAGAAGATCCGTCTGTTCTAGATCCCCACAGAAGATCATTCGAGAATTCTTACCGACACGAGTCATGATAGTATCAAGTTCGCTCAGGTTACAATTCTGAAATTCATCCATAATAATAAATGAATCATTGATGCTGGTTCCTCGTAGATACGAAGTAGATACGAAGTCTACAATACCATTGGTCTTCATAATTTCCCAAGCATCGCCTCGCCCCAGCAACTCAGAGAAGATTGCCTTGTAGGGTGCCTCATAGACCGATAACTTCTCCTTCAATGTTCCTGGGAGAAACCCAACATCTCTGGAAGAAACCACGGATCTGATAATCAGGATCTTATTGGGGCCATTATTAGTCTTGTTATCGACGATGGATTTCAATGCCAGATACATAGAACAGAAGGTCTTTCCTGTTCCGGCAGTTCCCATCAGAACCAGATTCTTCGCCGAATCAAATTCATTGAAGATCTTCTTCTGGGTATCGGTAAGAGGAATGATGGATTTTAGTTTGAAACTATTATCCATCTTGGGTTCTAATGATTTCTTTGTACGAGTCTGAGACTTGGGGGATGCTGGGCGTTTTGTGGACATAGGCAATCTCTTTTCTAGATCTCTTTAATATTATTGGGAGCCTTTGGGTTTCCCATCGTATGACGTGGGTGTCCTGTGCGAATCCTATCAAGAACAAATTTATTGAAGTCTGAGGGGACTTTGGATACACCAAGCCTTACAGAATCTCCAAGATTCATTTGTGTTACAAACTGTTTGATTTTGGATTGGGCACAGGCAGGACATGGCTGAGACTCGGGTAACTTGTGCTCGGCCATTTTCAATTGCTTCTCAAATTCATGGTCACAATCGGAACAACGATACTCATATGTTGGCATAATGACTCCTGTTTTTATTTAGATCCAAAGAAAAAGGGATCAGGTTTCCCCGATCCCTTTTTACTACTCTTCGTCGTCGAACCCTTCTGGTAACTCCTTATCTGTATCTTCCTTGAAATTTTCCTTCAAGCCATAACGAATATAAACATCTGCTGGCCCAAAGTCAGCATTTTGGTAAAAGTATAGTAGAAATTCAAGTTCAGTAGCTCGTTCTTTAATTGGAATTAGAAAGTAGGCTCCCCTGGTCCAAACGTAACATCGGACTCCACAGGAAGTTCCTGACCAGCAATCCCAATAGTAGCATCGAACTTCTGATACAGAGACTTGAAGGATACCTTGGTCTCATCATCAAATCGAGCGATGCAATATTCAATGGCCTTCATACGATTCTTGGTTCCACCGAAGATGTAGAAGTTCAGAATATGAATCAGGCGACGAGTAGTTACGATCTCATCAATAGCACCTTCCTTGAAGGTATGGCGAATCGCCGCAGCCCACTCAATGAGCCGAGGAACAAATTCTAATGTATCCTTATCAGTGACCTTATTCTTGGCGAGGATCAAATTCAGAATCTTGGTTTCCACCACAGTCGAAGGATAGTCGTGTTCAATTGTGATGGCAAAGCGATCCAAGAAGGCTTCATTGAGAATATTACTACCCATATATCGACCATCAGACGATCCCTTACCCTTGCTGTTAGCTGTGGCAACCACAGTAAATCCAGCAGCAGGATAAACCAATTCGTTGGTCTTCTTGATATAGATAGCATTGCCTTCAAGAATTGGCTGAAGGCACATGATCTTGGGAGACCCAAGATTGATCTCGTCCAGCAACAGCACGGCACCACGTTTCATTGCTTCGATTGCAGGACCGTCCTGCCAGATAGTATTACCATCAACCAGTCGGAAGCCACCAATCAGATCGTCCTCATCAGTCACCTCTGTGATGTTGGCACGAATGAGTTCTCGTTTGGCCTTGGCACATGCTTCATATACCATCTTGGTCTTGCCATTGCCAGACTCACCAGTGATATACACCGGAAAGAATGAGTTGGCTTTCATCAGATTATATACAATACGATAATCGCCGAATGCCACAAAGTCTGGGTCTGACGCAGGCACCAGACTCTTATCACACTTTGGAGTGAGAGCCACATTAATAACAGGGGTAGGCTCGGTGGCCTGTTGTCGTTTAGATACAATGTTCATTTCAACTTTGGTGTCCTTGGTAGTAGGAGAGGATGTCCTATACAGACCACGAGAAATTTTATATTCAGGAGTCTTACAAAACTGCTGATAACCCGAGGCATTACCAGTGAACTCGAAGACCTGAATCAATTGGCTGCGAGTCAGATACTCCTGATTGTCAGGAAAGGCTGCCTGCACATCTTCGATAAACTCTTGCATCGGATTCAATCTGCGTTTCATATGAACCCAGTATAGCGGATCCTTGGAGAGATGTCAACTAAAATTTCAACAGTATATTTTTGTTGATTCTAAAGGGAATTATTTTCTTGACTTCTCTCGCAGCATAAGGTACAATAGTTACATAAGGTTTGATTGAAACGATATGACACTAGAAATCTTGAAACTAACTTTCCCTGATGCCACTTTGGATACCTGGCACCAGCATTCAAATGGTGGGGGCTGGGTCCAGAACACAGCCTTCGTGGCCGACACAGCTTGGGTTGGGCCAGATGCCATGGTCTATGATAATGCCAAGGTCTCTGGTAAGGCCGAGATCACAGGTAATGCCCAGGTCTCGGGTACGGCCTGGGTCTTGGATGCGGCCTGGGTCTCGGGTAATGCTAGGGTCTCGGGTAATGCTAGGGTCCGGGGTAATACCGAGATATCGGGTAATGCTCAGGTCTTGGGTAATGCCGTGGTCTTGGGTAATGCCGTGGTCTCTGGTGATGCCGTGGTCTCTGGTGATGCCGTGGTCTCTGGTGATGCTAGGGTCTCGGGTTATACCGTGGTCTCGGATGATGCCGTGGTTTCAGAATAGTTGTTGACTTCTCTCGCAGCATAAGGTACAATAGTTTTGTAGTTAACGGAGATCTTAAATGTTAAGAGAACACACAGAGAAACTCGCCAAGCTGATGGCTGGTGAAGACATCGATGTAATTCAAAAGAATGCTCCGACTGCATATTTCGATCTACAATATCGTCGTCTCATCATTCCTAACTGGAAGAATCTCTCTACGGTCGAAGAAGAAATGATCGTCGGTCATGAGATCGGACATGCTCTGTATACTCCTCTAGATATTTGGATGACTGAAACAGATGCGTTCGAGGGTAGTAAGAATGTATTCCGGAATATAATTAATGTGATCGAGGATGCTCGTATCGAGCGCAAGGTCAAAACCAAATATCCTGGAATGAGACAGACATTCTACTTCGGCTATGAAGAACTCTTCGAACGTGGTATCTTCTGCATAGATGAGACGACGACTCTGCTGGGAAATATCATCGATCAGATCAACTGGCACTACAAGATTCCTGGTAAAGTTGACTTCACCAAACACAAGATGTTTGATCACTTCGTCACTAAGATTGATGCCGTTGTCACATTCGAAGATGTGATTGCTCTTAGTAAAGAAGTGTATCAATATTGTAAAGAAGAACACGAAAATAAGAAATCCGAAGGTAATAAGAAATCCGAATCTGAAGGTGGCTCGGAATCTGAAAGTGACTCGGAATCTGAAGGTGGCTCGGAATCTGAAAGTGACTCGGAATCTGAAGGTGGCTCGGAATCTGAAGGGGACCAAGAGTCTGAAGGTGGAGAAGATCCGTCTAGCAAAGACTCATTCGAGTCCAACTATGGTAGCAATAAGTTAGAGAAAGACAAAGAAGAATTTCTCAAAAATACTCAGGATGAGATTAAATATGATGCTGAGACGAAATATATTCCTGAGATCGATCTCAAGAAAATTATCATTTCCTACAAGACAGTCTTAGACGAATTTAACTGTGCGGTTGTAGATTCTTCGAATCCTGAAGATGAAGATGACGAGGATATCGAACCTATCGACTTTAATATTTCCTCCTCGCTGAAATCATTCAACAAGACTCGGAAGTCTACCATTGATTATTACTCCAAGATCTTCGAGATGAGAAAGAAGGCCTCCGAATACAAGAAGACTCTGAACTTCCGATCTGGTAAGTTGGATATGAATAAACTCACCAACTATAAGTTCGACGACAAGATCTTCATGACAGGTCAGATCAAATTTAAAGGTAAGAATCATGGTCTGGTTGTGTTCCTGGATATGTCAAGCTCGATGCGTGCAGTGTTCAAATCGTGTCTGGTTCAGGTTTTGGAACTGGTTTCGTTCTGCCGGAACTCTAGAATTCCTGTGAGTGTGTATGGATTCAGTGACCAAGCAGGTTTAGGTAAGAACCCAAACTGGTATGGCTACAAGGTAGATATTGCTGAGGAACATAAAGTTGGGATGTATCAACCATTTCACCTGATTGAATTATTTTCTCCTCAGATGTCGATTAAAGACTATAATACCATGTTCAATAAGATTGTCTCGGGTCAGATCCAACATAATAAATACTTCTATTTGTCTGGAACTGCTCTGGCTCCTGCGTGTCTTTGTCTTGAGGCTGTGGTCAATAAGATGAAGAAGGAGAATGGATCAGAGGTTGTCAATGTGGTGTTCCTCACTGATGGTGGGGACAGCGATGGTCATGACTTTTTTTCCTATCAGGGTTCAGTATTTGATCCCAAAACCAAGATGAAGGTATCCTTCGATACTATTGAGAAGACTCTGAATCATCATAGTAAGTTCCCAAGCTATTCGACCTATACTGTGCCGATGGCCATCCTAGAACTTATGAAGAAGAGAGTCCCCTATGTCAATGTAGTCAATTTCTACATCACACCTAAGATCAAACAAATATGGAATGGTCGTAGCTATATCAACAATCCTGATACGGGATTAGCTTCAATAGATACTGCCAAGTTGCTGGGATATGATGAGACCTATTTTATCGACCCCGTATGTTTCAAAGACAAGAAGGGTGATGGGATAAAGTCTGCTACCACAATCGAAGATATAAATACTTCTTATATGTCTTCCAATAAGAGCACAAAGGAGAAGCAGGCCATCGTGAGAAGTTTTATTGATAAGATCTGCTAATGCAAAAATGTATCTGACCAAAGAAACATTCGCCGAACAAACAGGGAAGGGGAGGACAGTCGTACTGTTCTCTTCTTCCCAATCTGTATTAGGTAATAAGTATTTCACCGAACTAACCACCACCTTTCCGGATCTACCAATCTTCAGAGTAGACATCGACAAGGAACGAGATCTGGCAGCTGATTCGAACATCAGAATAACCCCCCTGGTATTTGTCTTTCAGGATGGTGAGATCCTAGATAAATATATGTGGAACCAGAAGGA
>Ga0209084_1001415_pt1 | contig 20121 bp, 17 predicted proteins | sample C_130820_MF_Meta_FD_187309 | JGI IMG/M metagenome (GOLD analysis project Ga0209084, IMG submission 187309) | Freshwater microbial communities from Lake Croche, Canada to study carbon cycling - C_130820_MF_MetaG (SPAdes) (version 2) | ecosystem: Environmental > Aquatic > Freshwater > Lake...
CCCCATCCGCATAAAGTTTAAACATCATGTTGTCCGTTGCCGGCTTGCCAGCTTCCAGACCGTCCGGAATACCAAACGTCGCACCACCGGCCAGCATCGCCTGAAACGACGGCGTACGCACCTTGATGCCAGTGGCTCCGGCACTGATATCCACGCCGCTGGCATTCCAGAAACGGGTATTCTCCCGCACCAGCGGGCTGAATTCCTCACGCACAAAGGCATGGTAGTAGACCTGCCGAGCATCCGGCGCCAGCTCGCGTTTCTCAATGCGGCCGACTTCCACCCCCAAATAGAAAATCGGCGATCCCACCGCCAGCGACCCCGCCTCATCCGCCGAGAGCACCAAACGCCGACCCGGCACGTTGCGATTGGTCGGCGGCGGCTCCTCCAGCCCGCGATAGGCGCTGATTCCAGATGGCCCGCTGCCCGGTTCCACCTCGATGTAGGCCCCGGTGAGCAAGGTGCCCAGCCCGGATATATCCGTGGCGCTCACCCGCGGTCGCACCACCCAGAAGCGGGTGTCCTCACACAGCAAGGAGGCGGCATGGCGATCCATCTGGAGATAGACGAGCACCGACTTCAAATCCCCGGCCAATTCCAAATCCTTGACCATGCCCACACGCACCGAGCGGCAGCGCACTTCGGTCTTGCCGGCGGCAATCCCATCCGCGGTCTCAAAGCGCACCTGGGCGGTGGGCCCGCGCGAGGCCAGGCTCTGATAAATCAACCAGCTGCCGATGATTACGGCGATAATTGGCACGACCCATACCATGTTCCAGCGCTGGGCGGCGCGAAACTCCGGCGTCACAGGTGTTTTGGCTGCGGTCTCACTCATGATCAGTCGTGGGTGACGGTGTCTCTGTGGCATTCATAATTTCCAAACGATCCCATAACAAACGCGGGTCAAAGCTCATCGCCGCAAACATCGTTAGCACCACCACTCCCGCAAACGCAAGCGCTCCCGGTCCCGGCGTGATCGTCATGTACGCGCCAAACTGCACCAACGCCACCAATATGGAAACCACAAATATATCCACCATCGACCACCGCCCTAATAATTCGGTGAACCAATAGATCCGCCCCAGGATGCGCGGCGAGGGATGCACCTTGCCCGCTGCCGCCGCACACAACCACACCAGGGCGACGATTTTAACGATCGGAATGAGGATCGAGGCGACAAAAATCACGATCGCAATCGGATAGGCCTGGCGATGCCAAAACTCCACCATCCCCTCCAATATCGTCGATGCCATCACATTGCCCAACTCCGAAATGGTCATGATCGGCAGCAAATTGGCCGGCAGGTACAGCGCGCAGGCCGCCACCAGCAACGCAACGGTGCGTTGCAGACTCGCGGGCTTGCGCAAATGCAGCGTGCTACCACAGCGCGGGCAGCGGCAGGCCACCACCGGGGTGATTTTGCCGCAGCTCTCGCAATTGGCCAGCCCTTGATCGATGGCGCGTGGCAGTTGTGGTGAGGGCTGGCTCATTCGGCAGCCACCTCCAGGCGGTCCCACAGTTCATTGCGATCAATCCCGGCCACCGCTGCGGCCATGCACACCATCAGCACGGCAAACGCCCAAAACCCCACTCCAAAGCACAAATCCGCCATCTTGCCCAATTTCATCAGACTGACCAACACTCCCAACAAAAAAACCTCGATCATGTTCCACGGCTCGGTGCGACTAAGCCAGCGCGCAACGTGCCTGGCACCGGGGGCCGCTCGCCCATGCAACAGCGGGCCGCATACATACAGCATGCCACCGGCCATCGCCAGCGGTGCCACTAGGGTGAACACCGCCACACACCAGCCAATCGCCGCGCTGCCCTCCCGAATCAACTCGCTAGCCGCACGCAACAAACTCAGCTCGGTCTTAATGCCGTTGGCCTCCATCGTCAAAAACGGAAACATGTTGACGATCCCCATCAAAATGAGCGACGCCAGCGAAAATGCCGTGACCCGCACCAGCGAGGCCGAACGATTTTGATAGAGCAGCACCCCGCAGCGCCGGCAGCGGGCGGCCGAGCCCTCGGGCACGGCGCTCGCCTCGTGCAAGGTATCGCAAAAATGGCAGGCCACCGGATGTGGAGCGCCCGCCGGTTTGGGCCAAGTGGAGGTGGCGGCCTGACCTTTCAAAGCCCGTTGGAGTTGTGAGTTCGGAAGGCGATCACCTGTTGCTTGAGTCCGCCAAGCCGCTGGCCGCTGGCACCGGTTCGGCGACCATCGGCCAGCCAGACGCCGGGCTTCTTATTTCCCTTGTCGCCAAATCGGATCAAGCGCATGGCGGGGAGTCTAGCACGTACCGGCGCCAATGAAAGCGCCAATCCTTCATGAATCTTTACTACGTTGCCAAACCGTCACCATGGCCGTGGACCACTGGAATTTGCGGGCGGTTTCACGGATGAGAAAGGGCTCCTCCGCCTCCCGCTCTAGCGAAAACCACGGTGCCAGCGCCGCCTTGAGCCAGGCCAGCGTGCTGGTGGCAGGCCAATGGGCCGGTGGAGTGAATTCCTCCAGCCAAGTGCAGGGGGTGGCCAGCACCAACTCCCCGCCAGGCTGCACCAACGCTGGCAAGCGCTCGAGCAAGCGCTGCGGCTCGCTGAGTCGGCACAGCAGATTGGCGGCGTGCACCCGCTCAAAAGCCCCTAGGTCCGCCGCCAGATGCATCGCGTCGCCATGACAAAACCGCAGCCTCCCGCCAGCCCACCCGGCAGGCCGGCGGGCCGTGAGCGCCGTGCGTTGCGCCCCCTCCTCAAGCCGCTGATACTCCAGCGCTGCGCCAGCACCCAGCGCTTCGGCCGCGCGGATAAAGGCTTGGGAAAAATCAATCCCCAGCACCTCATCACAAGTCCTGGCCATTTCAACACTCGAACGACCTACCGCACAACCGAGGTCGAGCCCGCGGGCCACCTGCTCCCCACTAAAATGCGCCACTGTGCGACACGGAAAGTCCAAGGCCGCGCTCATCCCTGCCGGCCAGGCACGTCCGGGCGGTAAAATTTCATCCGCCGCTGCGTAATGAAACAGCAGGTACTCAGCGAGTAGTTTCTCGGATTCGTAGATCGGGCTCATGACGGTTTTTTAGCCTAGCCCCGCTTCCTGCTCGGCTTCAGCTTGGCCTACAAAAAAAGCGATCCGACTGATCATCTTCAAGGAAAACCCATTAACCTTAAAGACGCCTCAATCGGACCGCCTATAATGTCGCGACACGAAAAAACTACTCGAATAAGCCCCCACGTCAAACAAAAAACTTCGGAAATCCGAAATAAATTTACCTGCCCCCGAGTTTTTTCAATCCATGATTCAGAAGGGGGGGCCGCGCATGCCACCTGACTCACCAAAATCAAGGACTCCTGAGCTTGGCGGCCGCATGAGGAAGGGCCGGGGCGGCGATCAGGACAAAATCCGCCATCTGCACCCACACCGATTCATTTGAACCTGCCGTCTAGGCGATTGACACCCCCTCCCCAGCCCGCCAAACTACTCTCATGCAACGTTTTGCCAATAAGACAGCGGTGGTCACCGGCGGTGGTCGCGGAATCGGACAAGAAATCGCCCGCGCGCTAGCCGCCGAAGGTGCCAAAGTAGCCGTGGTCAGCCGCAGCGCGGCGAGTTGTGGCAAGGCCGCCGAGGAGATCAACGCCGAGTATCCCGGCGCGGCGACGGCCTACGCGGTGGACGTGGCGGATCACGCCGCAGTGCAAGAATTGGCCAAACGCATCGGCGAAGATCTCGGCAGCGTCAATATCCTAGTCAATAACGCCGGCGTGACCCGCGACGGCTTGCTCATGCGCATGAAAGAGGAAGATTGGGATACCGTGCTCGACACCAACCTCAAGGGCGCCTTCAATACCGTCAAAGCATTCATGCGCATCCTGATCAAAGCCGAGGATCCGCGCATCATCAACATCGCCTCCGTCATCGGCCTCATCGGCAATGCCGGCCAAACTAATTACTCCGCCAGCAAGGCCGGCCTGATCGGCTTTACCAAGGCCGTCGCCCGCGAACTCGCCGGCCGCGCCGTCACTTGCAACGCCGTCGCCCCGGGCTTCATCACCACCGACATGACCGCCGAATTGCCCCAAGCCCTCCGCGATGCCGTACTCCAAAAAATCCCGCTCGGCTCGTTCGGCGACACCGCCGACATCGCCTCCCTCGTCACCTTCCTGGCCAGCCCCGCTGCTCGCTACATCACCGGCCAGGTCATCGCCGTGGATGGCGGCATGACCATGTGAGACGACTGAGGAAAAGCTGAAATCTGAAATTCAAAATTCCCGGCATGGAACTCATATTATTGCGCCACGGCAAAGCGGAGACAGACCACCCACAGGGCGACTCTGCCCGTGCGCTCGTTGATAAAGGCCGCCAGCAGGCACGCCGGGCGGGCCACTTGCTCAAAGCGGCCAAGCTCACCCCAGAGATTGTGCTTAGCAGCCCACTGGTACGTGCCGTGCAAACCGCCGAGGACTTCTGTCAAGCCGCCGGACTGCCCGGCCCAGTCGTCCAGGGCTGGCTGGCTTGCGGGTGCTTTCCGGAAACCGCCCTCGCCGAATTGGCCGCCTTCCACGATTTTAAACGCGTCGCCATCGTCGGCCATGAACCCGATCTCTCCCGCCTCATCCAATGGTGCCTCGGCGCCTACGGCGATGCCGTCGAAATAAAAAAGGGCTCCCTCGCCTGCCTGCGCCTCAACCTACCCAGCCGTTACGGCACCTTGCTCTATCTCATCCCGCCCAAACTGACCAAGCAAGAGCAAGAAGAGGGCTGAAGAAGACACAAGACCGCTTCGCTCCAAGACACAAGACCGCTGCGCTCCAAGACAAGAGCAGAGCCGTTGGACCGTGCATGGCACGTCTTGGGAAATGCGAACATCGAACGTGGAACCGAAGAGAGAAAGACAACGCCTTCTGTCTGTTTCTTTCGCCTCTTCTGTTCGGCGTTCGATGTTGAACGTTCGATGTTCGCCTTTTCCAGTCTTCTGTCTTCTTGGGCAGCGCATGGCGCTTCTAAGTCCAGTCTTGCGTCTTCAAGTCTTGCGTCTTCTTAGCCGGCTCAGAATCCACGGGTGCAGCAGATTGGCCGTCACAATGGTGAGGCAGCCAACGTAGAACCCAGGGTGCAGCTCGCGGTGCTCCCCAAACACCACCGCCGCAGCTAAAATCCCGTAGATGGGTTCGCAGTTCATCGCTAAATTGCCGGTGTACGCGCTGAGGTGACGCAACAGATGAATGTGATAGGCATGCGCAAACACCGTGCACACCCAACCTAACCACAACAGCCAAAGCCAGTCCCAGCTACGCCAATCCAGCAGCGCTACATACGCCCCGGCTCCATCGCTCCAGTACAAGCCGATGACACAAATCACGCAGGCACCCGTCATTTCCCAAGCGACCATCACCAGTGGGTCTTGCCGCCGTTGGCGCACCATGTGCTGATTTAACACCGGAAACACCGCGGCAAACAGCGCTCCGAGCAGCGCCACCCCCAATCCTAACCACCGATCCGGCTCAAAGCCCGCCACCAGCACAATCCCAAGGACCACCAGCAAGCCGAGCCAGACTTCCAGCGGCCGCACCCGCCGCCGTTCTATCAATGGTTCGGTGAAGGCGGTGAAAAATGCGATCGTGGCCATTCCGGCCAGGCAGATGGAGATGTTGGCGAGCTTGATCGCACCGAAAAAACACATCCAATGCAGGCCCACAATCCCGCCGATACCCAGCAATGCCGCCGCGCTGCGCCACGGCAGCCACAACTTGCGCCGCATCACCAGCACCACCACGCCCGCCCCCAGCGCCGCCAGCAAGGCGCGCCAAGCGACCAGACCGGTGGCCGAGAGCGTGATGAGCCGACCGAGCACCCCGGTGGTTGCCAGCAGCGCCACTAACAAATGCAACTTCAGATAGAGGTAGCGCGGCGCGGCCGAGCTCACAGTTCCCCCTCGATCAAGGCATCAAAATCCTGGCGGCGCCTAACCAGCGTGGCACTGCCACCCTCGACCAATACCTCGGCGGGCAGCGGCCGCGAATTGTAGTTGGAGGCCATCGCAAAGCCATAGGCCCCGGCGGACATCAGCGCCACGCTCTCGCCCGGCTGAAAGTCCGGCAGCGCCCGGTCCTGACAGAAAAAGTCGCCACTCTCGCAGATCGGCCCGACCACGTCCACCACCACCTGCGCATCACTGGCAGGCTGGATCAACGGCACAATGTCATGATGCCCCTCGTACAGCGCCGGCCGAATCAGGTCATTCATCCCGGCATCGACAATCTTGAACGTCTTGGCCAAGCCCTTTTTCTCGTACAGACAACGGGTGAGCAACACCCCGGCGTTGCCCACAATGTAACGCCCCGGCTCTAATAAAATCTTGAGCCCCAGCTCCTGCAAGCGCGGCACCAACTCCTTGCCATAGCACTCAATGGTCAGCGGCGCATCACTCGCATCGCGCTGCTGCCACCACTCGGCCGCGCCAGACTCCAGCGAGTTTTGATAGACGATGCCGATGCCGCCGCCGATCGACCAAAATTCGATGCCGTGGCGTTGTTTGAGCAAGCGCACCAGCGGGGTGACTTTTTCCACCGCCTCGATGAACGGCGCAATCGAGGTGAGCTGGGAGCCGATATGCATTTGCAGGCCGCGCAAGTGGATGTGAGGCAGGTCCTTGGATGCCCGTTCGTAGAGGCCCCCGATCGCCTCAAAATCCACCCCAAACTTATTCTCTGACTTGCCGGTGGAAATATATTTGTGGGTCTTGGCATCCACGTTGGGATTGACGCGCACAGCGGCCGGGGCGACCACGCCGAGTTCGCCGGCGACCTGGTTGAGATAGCGCAATTCCTCCTCACTTTCGACGTTGAACGAGTAAATCCCCTGTTCCAGCGCATAGATGATTTCCGCCCGGGTCTTGCCCACCCCCGCAAACGTACAATGCGCCGGATCGCCGCCAGCCTTGAGCACCCGGAACAACTCGCCACCTGACACAATGTCGAAGCCCGCTCCTTCCGCGGCCAGCAGCCGCAACACCGATAGATTGGAGTTGGCTTTGACGGCATAGGCGATTTTGTGCGGCACCCCGCTGAGCGCCACATCGAGCCGACGAAAATGATCGGTGATAGTCCCGCCCGAATAAACGTAGAGCGGCGTGCCATAGGTGGCGGCCAATTGCTTCAATTCGACGTCTTCGCAGTGAAGCGAACCCTGCTTGTAAGAAAATCCGTGCATGCGCCACCGACATAGCCGCCGGATACTTGCGCGTCAAGTGAACGCGTACTACCCGATGTGACCCATGGCAGATTTTTGCCCACTGAACTGCCACGCCGCTTATCCACCCACTCACTTGGCCCGGAGTGCGGCAGCTTGCTGCCGCCAGGCCATGCCAGCTTGCTGGCCAGTGCGCATCGCAGCGCAACCTCATGCATCCCTCCGCTCCACGATGGGCAAGCCCGCCCCCGCCAGACCGGGGCAACCCCCCGCACTCCGTGCAGCCTGCTGGCAAGTGCCGGCTGAAGCCAACGCCGCGATGACTTATTCCTCCGCTTTGCCCGGCGGCCTGGGTTTAGCTGCGCTCGGCGGGGTGACAATGACCGTGCCGGCACCCGCGTCGACTTTGGGCAACACCGGATGAGTCGCTCGATATTCACCATCCTTGGGCATCACCAGCAAGTCGCCCGTTCTCAAACCGTCGTCATCCGGCGGCTTGGGCTGCGATTCGGTGGAAGTCGCCGCAGGCAACGCAGGCAACGCAGGCAACGCAGGCACCCCCAATGTGGGCGACGCAGCGACGACGGGCGCCTTTTTGAACATGGCGCAACCTGTCAACGCACATGTGCAGGCAATGGCGGCTAGGACTGAGGAGGAATTCTTCATTGGGGCGACTCTCGCTCGATCTTGGGTTTAGCAAAGTGGATCGGACGCCGGGAAACAAAGCGTTTCACGCTACCGCAAGCAAGGCGGAATCTCACCGCGGGCCTCAATCGCGGCACCCGGCAAACAAATAAACCCGCCCGCCCAGGGTTGCAGGGAAGATAAATCGGCAGCGCTGCGTCTCTTGTCTTGTCTTGTGGCTTGCCTCTTGTTGTCTTGGAGCTTCCCCATGTCCCACGGAATATTCATCGTCATTGAAGGTATCGACGGCACCGGCAAGTCCACCCAGGTTCAGCTCCTCGCCGAGTGGTTCGCCGCCCAAGGCCGCGAGGTGCTTACCAGTCGCGAGCCGACCGACGGCCCATGGGGGAAAAAATTGCGGGATTCGGCGGCCAGCGGGCGCTTGGAACCGGCTCAGGAGTTGGAGTATTTCCTCAAGGACCGGCGGCAACATGTGGAAGAAGTCATCGCCCCAGCGCTGGCGGCCGGCAAAGTGCTCATCCTCGACCGCTACTACTTTTCGACCATGGCCTACCAGGGCGCGCGCGGTTTCGATCCAGCGGAAATCCGTCGGCGCAACGAGGAGTTCGCGCCGCCGCCCGATTTGTTGCTCATCCTCGATCTAGAGGTGACTACCGCCCACCAGCGCATCGGTTTGCGCGGCGATACCAACAACGCCTTCGAGCAACGCGATGCCCTCGATCGCTGCCGCCAAATCTTCCTCTCCCTCAAAGACGAACCCTTCGCCAGCATCATCCCCTGCAATACCTCCATCACCGAGGTCGCCGCCCGCTTGCAGCAAGCCGTGCTCCGCGCCGGCCTCGCTAACGCAACGCCGGCTTGAGCCCACTCTCCTCGAGCGCGGTGGCTCACCACCGCCTGGAAAACTGCGGCAGGCTTGCCCGCCGGCGCGCGGAGTATCCAGGGCCTGCCACTGCATAGCTAATCCAATTGGGGTCGGTCCCGCTTTTCAAGCATGGTGCCGTAATCCAATTGGGGTCGGTCCCGCTTTTCAAGCATGGTGCCGTGGAAGCAGGGCCGGATGCTCGAAAAGCGGGACCGACCCCAAGCTGCTGTTAGGCCTACCGCTGCTTCAGAACGAGAGCAATTGACGGAGGGCTTCGCAGATGGATTCGGGGGTGGGGCGGTGGGATGCCCAGAGTTTCGGGTGATAGGGGACGGGGGTGTCGCGGGAATTGAGGCGCTGCGGCGGCGCGTCGAGCAGGTGGAAGCCATGCTCGCAGACGCGGGCTACGACCTCCGCGGTCACACCGCCCCAGGGAAACGCCTCACCGAGGGCGAGCAAGCGGCCGGTGCGGGCGACCGAGGCGAGGATGGTATCGAGGTCGAGAGGCTTGACCGAGCGGAGGTCAACCACCTCGATTTCCCAGCCGTCGGCTTGGAGGCGGTCGGCGGCGCGCACGGCTTCGTGGACCATGGCGCTGTAGGTGACGACGGTGGCGTGTTTGCCGGGTCTGGCGATGCGGGCCTGGCCGATGGGCAAGTGCTCGTTGTTGATGGATTTGGCCTTGAGCCAGCGGTAGAGGAATTTGTGCTCGCAGTAGATGACTGGGTCATCGAGGGCCACGCCATCGATGAGCATGTGGTAGGCATCGGCGACGGTGGCCGGGGTGAGGACAATCAAGCCGGGGTATTGGGCGTAAATGCCCTCCATATTTTGGCTGTGGAACGGGCCGGAGCCGGGGGTGCCGCCGGAGGGCAGGCGCACGGTGATGGGGATGGGCACCCCGGTGCGGTAAAAATGGGTGGCAGCTTGATTGACGATTTGGTTGAAGGCGGTGGACGAGAAATCCGCAAACTGCATTTCCACGATCGGCCGCATGCCTTCGATGGCAGCCCCGACGGCGAGGCCGATCATGGCGTCCTCGGCGATGGGCGAATCAAACACACGGCCGGGAAACATGGCTGCGAGTCCTTTGGTGGCCTTGAAGGCCCCGCCGAACACGCCGATGTCCTGACCATATAAAAACACCCGTTCGTCGTCGCGCAGGAGTTTTTCCTGGGCGGCCCGGATGGCGTCGATGTAAGTCACACTCACTGGCTGATAGGGAAACGGGTGGAGAGGGCCGTCCAGTCCTCGCGATAGGGATCGGGCGGGGCTTCTTGCTGGGCTTGGGCCACGGCGCGCTGCACGTCAGCGGCGAATTGCTCATGCCACGTGGAAATTTCCTCGGTACTGGTGATGCCCTTGGCCACCAGTTGTTGCGTCGCTACTTCGATGCAATCCTGGCCGTAGTGGCTGCTGCGCAGTGACTCGGGGACGTAGAAGCCGTCGTCATGTTCGCCGTGGCCAGCCAAGCGCAGCAACTGCGCCACAATCATTTGCGGGCCGTCGCCATGACGCGCCCGCCGCACCGCCTCGCACACCACCGTCGAACACGCCAGTAAATCCGTGCCATCCACCGACCAGCCCCGGAATCCATAACCGCGGGCGCGTTCGACCAAGTCGCCGCAGGCAAATTGCCGGTTATTGGGCGTGGAATAGGCGAATTGATTGTTGATCACCAGCAGCACCAGCGGCAATTTTTCCACGGCGCTGAGGTTGAGCGCCTCATGGCAGGCACCCGTCGAGGTACCGCCATCGCCGATGCACGTAGCGCCGACCACGCCATTGAGTTGGCCCTTGAGCCGCTTGGCGAAAAGCATTCCGCTGACCAGCGCAATCTGAGCGCCCAGGTGGGAGATCATCGCCGGCATGCCCGCAAGCGGCCGGCCGCGGTGGATATTGCCGTCGCGGCCGCGCATTGGGCCCAGCGCGGAACCGAGGTAAGTGCGGGTGCAGTCGAGCAACGACTCGCCAAATGCCGTGCGCCCGGCCTGATCGCGAATCAATGGGCTGAATACGTCCGTGCCACGGATCAGCGCGGTGCCCAGCGCCGCGCTGACCGCTTCCTGACCGCGCCCAAGATAGACGCCACCGACGATTTTACCCGCCTTGTAGAGGCTGGAGAGCTTGTTTTCCAATATTCTCGCCAGCAACATCGACTGAAAAGCCGACCGGAGAAACTCGCGGTCGAGCGCAAATTTTTCGGTGGAGGTGGGTAGGTCCATGGGCGGCACGGGCGGAGCATAAAACGATGCTGGCCGCCGCTGCAACCGCATTCGATGCTCCTCACACATTCCTTCGGTTCCACGCCACCAATTCTTGATAGCTTAGGCCCTCACCGCCGAAAATATCCAGCGCGCTGCCCACCGTGACATCCACGCAGCCATGGCCAGCTTGTTCCAGTAGCTGCAAGTCCGCCATGCTGGCTGCGCCGCCGGCGTAGGTGAGCGGCAGTTTCCCCCAAGTGCCGAGGAGGGTTACCAGGTCAGCATCGATGCCCCGGCACAGGCCTTCCACATCGGCGGCGTGAATCAAAAATTCCGCGCAACTGCCCGCCAAACGGTCGAGCGTGGCATGATCGACGACCATTTCGGTGAGTGTTTGCCAGCGGTTCATCGCCACGCTCCAGCCGCCGGCCGTGCGGCGACACGATAGGTCGATGACGAGCCGCTCGCGGCCCACGGTCTCGACCAAGGCGGCAAGCGCATCCGGCAAAAAGCGGCCCTGCGCGTCAAACAAGGCCGAGGTGACAATCACATGCGAGGCCCCGGCGTCCAACCAGATAGCGGCATTGCTAGCGTCGATGCCGCCACCGATTTGCAGGCCGCCGGGCCAAGCGCCGAGCGCCTCGCGGGCGGCGGCGTCATTGCCGGGGCCGAGTTTGATGACGTGGCCACCGCTCAGGTCATCCGCGCGGAACATTTCGGCAAACCAACCGGCCGGTCGGTTTGATACAAAATTTTCAGTGGGTGCGGCGCCATCGTCGCGCAGGCTGCCGCCGACGATTTGTTTCACTCGTCCCTGGTGGAGGTCAATGCACGGGCGGAAGCGGGTCATAAGGACAGGAACCATGATGGGTTTCGATGAGGTGCCACGAAAGATTGGACGGTCTGATATGACCACTGAAGCCACTGAAACCCACTGAGAACACTGATTTCTTCATAATTTCAGTGGTTTCAGTGGTTTCAGTGGTTTCAGTGGTTCTCAGTGCAATCAGTGGTTTCTTTTGTCTGTCCCTCTGATCTTCTCCTCTTCGTTTAGGATTTAATGCTTAGAATTTCGTGCTTCAAATTTAGTGCTTCAACCGTGCTTCCAGCAGGTGATCCACGTGCTTGGCGAGCATGTCAGCTTCCAAATTGACCGGCTGGCCGACCCGCGCGGCATGCAGGTGGGTTTGCAGCCAGGTGTGCGGGGTGATCCAGAAAATGGCCGACGCCGCTGCCAGTTCCGCGATGGTGAGGGAGATGCCGTCCACCGCGAGCGAGCCCTTGGCGATGCACAGGCGGTGGATCGCCGGCGGCAACGACACCTCGAACACGTGGTCTTGGCCCTGTGCCGCGAGTCGGGTGATGCTGCCGGTGGCATCCACGTGGCCCTGCACAAAATGTCCGCCGAAGCGGTCGCCCACTTGCAAGGCGCGCTCGAGGTTGACCTGCGACCCTTGGCTCAGGGCGCCGAGGGACGTGACGCGCAACGTTTGTGCAGTAGGGTCGAAGGCGATCCCCTGCGGCGATAGCTCGGCCACCGTCAGGCAGCAGCCATTGATCGCCACCGAATCGCCCAGCGCTAACTCCGCGGCAAACGGAATGGCCAAAGTAAGCCGGGCCTGCTCGCCGCGCGATTCGAGGCCGATAACGCTGCCGGTGGATTCTACAAGACCAGTGAACATGAGTAAGAAAATGAGGGCTAGAGGCGTGCCGGGTGGGCGCTTGCGGAAAATGCCAGTGTGCTTTGCCAAAACGCCCGCGGCAAGCCTTGGTTTGACCCTGGCGCATCGGGCCGCTTGCCCGCTGCCGGCATTTGCGGGATTGCCAAGTGCCCGTGTCCCCGCTTGCATTCGGTTTGCCGATGGCCAACGCATTCTCATTCGATTCCCTCAACCAAGCCCAGCGCGAAGCCGTCGGTGCCCTCGATGGCCCCGTCATGATCCTGGCCGGTGCCGGCACCGGCAAAACCCGCACCGTCACCTGCCGCATCGCGCACATGCTCGAAAAGCGCATCCCGCCCGCCGACATTCTCGCCGTTACCTTCACCAACAAGTCGGCCAGCGAAATGCGCGAACGCATCGGCGGCATGGTCTCGAAAAAAGCCGCCGCCGACATGACTGTGTGCACGTTTCACTCGCTGTGCGTGCGCGTCCTGCGCGGCGGCATCGATAAGCTCGGCTACAAACGCAATTTCTCCATTTGCTCCCACTCCGATCAGGTCGGCCTGATGAAACAACTCCTCGTGCGCAAGGGCGGCAGCGATGAGAAAGTCAAACCCGACGCCGTGCTGGCCGCTATTTCCAAGGCCAAAAACCAAGGCGACGACCCCTCAGAAATTGAGGACGACTATTTCGCCACCCTCGCCGTTGCCTATCAAAACGAACTGCGCGCCCAGAACGCCGTGGATTTCGACGACCTGCTGTTGCTCGCCGAACAAGTCCTGCGCGAGCACGCCGACGTCCGCACGCATTTCCAACAACGCTACCGCCGCGTCACCGTCGATGAGTTCCAAGATACTAACGCACTGCAAATGCGCTTGCTCCAACAACTCGTCACCGCCCCATATCACGTCTGCGTGGTCGGCGATGATGACCAGTCGATCTACGGCTGGCGCGGCGCGGAAGTCGCCAATATCCTGCAGTTTGAAAAATTCTTCCCGGACCCGAAGATTATCCGCTTAGAGGAGAATTACCGTTCGACCCACGCCGTGCTGCACACGGCTAACAGCCTGATCAAGCACAACCGCGGCCGCCGCGAGAAAATCTTGCGCTCCACCCGCGCGGGCGGCGATCCGGTGCGCATCGTGGCGATGCCCGGTGACGACGAGGAGGCGGAATTCATCGCCGAGGAGATCATTGCCGGCAAAAGTGCGGTGGGCCGTGAGTGGGAGGATTTCGCGGTGTTGTTCCGCACCAATGGCCAAAGCCGCAAACTCGAACTCGCCTTCCGCGAACGCAAAATCCCCTATCGGATGGTCGGCGCACAGAGTTTCTACGACCGCCGCGAAGTGCGCGACGTGCTCGCCTATGCCCAACTCCTCGTCGCCCCCGATACCGACGTGCCCTTGCTGCGCATCCTCAATGCCCCTAACCGCGGCATCGGCCAGGCCACCGCCGTGCTCGCCACCGAGTGGAGCCGCGAACACCACGAAAGCGTCTGGCAGGCGCTCTGCGACCCGGATTTCACCTACCAACTCGGCGGCAAGACCCGCCACTGTATCGAGGCCTTCGTCGCCCTCATCGCCGGCGCCAAAAACCGTATCGATATCAACCGCGACAACCCCGCCGATGCCCTCAATGGCCTCATCAAGGAAATGGAGTACCTGCCGTGGATCGAGCGCTCGTGCAAAACCGATAGCGAACGCCAACAACGCGGCGAAGGCATCCAAAGCGTCATCGAAAGCCTCCGCAGCCACAGCGCCAAAGGCAAAACCCTCCAGGCCTTCCTCGATCACAGCGCGCTTGCCTCCGACCGCGACGACGAGGACCTCGAAAAAAAGCAGGGAGCCACCCTTATCACCCTGCATGCGTCAAAGGGCCTGGAGTTTCCTATCGTCTATCTGGTCGGCCTCGAGGAAGGGTTTCTGCCGCACACTCGTTCCATCGCCGAGGGCACCAAGGACGAGGAGCGCCGCTTGCTCTACGTCGGCATCACCCGCGCCAAAGACCTCCTTACGATGACCTATTGCTCCACCCGCATCAAATGGGGCCAGCAAACCGGTTGCCAACCCAGCTCCTTCATTTGTGAGCTCGACGACACGCACCTCACCCACACCACCTACAACGACATCCTCGGCGCCGAACCCAGCACCGATGAACTCGACGATTTCTTCGGCAGCCTCAAGGGGTTGTTGGACGGAATCTGAGGCTGCGCAGCGCTGCCGTGGCTGCGGCACCGTGGCTGCGGCGTCCTCGTCGCAGCCAGTGCATGCCGCGTCTCGCGGCACAAACCGTTGGTCGCGGCGCCATGGCTGTGCCTTCCTCGCCACAATATCCCCCCCCCGCGATCATACCCGAGCTACGAATCATGCCAAGCATTCGCGTCGAGTTAAGCGGCAGCATCTGCAGATTCGTTAGGACATTCTGATGTCCGATCGGACATCAGAATGTCCTAACGAAGAATTCGGTTTGTTACCCAGGTCGTAGGTGCTGCCCATCGAAACTTATTTGGATCGAGTTGGTGGCATAGAAATTCCAGGTAGATCAACCATTTTAGCATCTTACTTGGGTCTGAGGCTGCGCCTCGAGAGGGCGCACATTCATGACCTCTGAGACGCCGGCTGAAGCCGGCGCTCCGTTAGTGCTCCGTTAGAAAGACGCTGCGCTATGCTAGTTTTTGGCGGAGGCCTCGAGTTGCAGATAGGTATCTAGCAAGTCCTGATAAGTCTGGTGGGTGGCGGGGTCCGGGGTGAGCGTGGCGGTGGCGGGAGTCAATGCCTGAGTGAGGGACGCGTAGCTGTGGTGGCCGACGACGTGGGCGGCGAGCATGGCGGCGCCGAGGGCGGCGGAGTCCTGAACGGCGATCGTTTCGACGGTGGCCTGGAAAACGTTGGCGAGGGTCTGGAGCAAGCCGGTGCAACGCGAGGCGCCGCCGGTGACCCGGATTGTCTCGAAATTGCCGATCCATTGCGAGTGGGTCCGGATGGATAGCACCTGAGCCTCGATGATAGCGCGGATCCGGGTGGCGGCCGCGGCGTTGGCGAAATCAAAGTTGGCGCGCAGCCCGGAGGTGAGCACAGGCGGGGTGATTTCCGCCTCGAACCACGGCAAGGCGAGTTGGCCGAAGTTGCCAGGCTGGGTTTGCTCAAAAGCCGTCACGCCGAAAAACGTCCAATCCACCCCGGCTTCTTCGCAGATGCGCTCGCGGGCCAGCGAGCCGTTCTTGAAGCAGGTGAGACACATGAAGCCGCCGGTGGGATTGCCAAATACATGGCCATAACCTTCCGGATCGGTCCGGTAGGGCTCCAGCACGGCGAAAAACGTGTCGCTGGTGCCAAGGCTAACCACTGCCAAACCGGGCCGCGTGGCCCCGGTGCCCACCAAGCTCGCCGGGTTATCGCCGGTCCATGCGGAGAGGGTCACGTTGCTGGCAAAGCCGAATTTGGCGAAGTAGGGCGAGAGTTGGCCAATGACCGTGTGGGTGGGGACGGCAGGCGGCAGTTTTTCTAACAAGCAAGGCGCAGTTGCCTCGCAAATGGCTGAATCCCAGGTGAGGGTCCTGAGGTTGAGCAGGTTCATGCCGGCGCCGTCGCCGTAGTCAATGGGAGCATGCGTGCCGCAGAGCAGCGAGGCCATGAAGGACGATACCAGATGAATGGTGGCGGTGGCGGCGTAAGCGGCCGGCTCATGTTGATAGAACTTGCGAATCTGCGCGCCGGTGAAGCGCTCGATGGCGGGCGAACCGGTGTCGGTCTGCAGCCGGGTGCCGATGGCGGCGGTCATTTCGGCGCACTGGGCGCTGGTGGACGAGTCCATCCAAATCGGCGAGGTCGGCCGCGACAAGGCCGGGGCGAGTTGATCTACCAAACTTTTCGCGGGGTCGAGGCCGGCGAGAATGCTCGACGCCTGGGCATTGAGATAGACCGAGCCGTGTTGTTGGCCGGAGCCGGCGATGGCGACGACCCGCCCTAAGGGCGCGCCCTCCGCCTGCATCCGGGTGAACAGCAGGTCGAGCGCGGCGACCCACAGCAATGGCTCGGCATGCTTTTCGAGCGGGTCGCCCGACGGCGAATAGGCCGCTTGGTACTGTGGCAGGTCCTTGGCGAAATTGACCGTCGTGTGGGCGACGATCTTGCCGGCCGCAGCATCAATGATGAGGCCCTTGAGGCTTTGGGTGCTGCTATCGAGACCGAGGAAATAGGACATGGGGGACTGTTATAGGTTATTAGTTATCAGGGAAAAGACAGAAGACTGCTGCGCTCAAAGACAGAAGACCGCTGCGCTCAAAGACAGAAGACCGCTGCGCTGCAAGACAAGAGGAGAAAGAGCCATTGGACCGCGCGGAGCGCTTCTTCCTCTTGTCTTTGGTCTTTTTCGCATTATCTCACATTGACGAAGACACGACAATAAGGTCGTGGCTCCTTAGCGCATGGCACTTCTTACTCCGGTCTTCGGTCTTGCGTCTTGCAGTCTTGCAGTCTTGCGTCTTGCAGTCTTGCGTCTTGCAGTCTTGCGTCTTCTGATTAGAGACTGAGCAGGATATCGTTGAAGTGGATTTCCAACAATTCCTGGCGACCGCTTTGGAGGGTGGGTTCGCCATTCTTGAGGGTAGCGCGGTGAGCTTATCCAGTGACGACTTACCGGCGAGAATTTCCTTGCCGGTCGGGGATTTCCACGACGCATAACGGTCGTCAACAATCTTATTGTAGGCCTTGTCGGCGAGGATCTTGTCGGCCACCAGCAGGCCCTTGGCGAAGCAATCCATGCCACCGATGTGGGCATAGAACAAGTCCATCACGTCGTTGGATCCGCGCCGGCACTTGGCATCGAAGTTGAAGCCGCCGGAGCCGATGCCGCCCTTTTGTTGGAGCACGGCGATCATCGCAGTGGCGGTGTCGTAGAGGTTGATTGGGAATTGGTCGGTGTCCCAGCCGAGGAGCACGTCGCCGGCGTTGGCGTCGATACTGCCGAGTTTATTTTCGGCGGCGGCGACGGTGAGTTCGTGAGCGAAGGTATGGCCGGCGAGAGTCGCGTGGTTAGCCTCGACGTTGATTTTGAAATGGTCATACAAGCCGTGGGCGCGGAGGAAGCTCAGCACGGTGGCGGTATCGTAATCGTACTGGTGTTTCGAGGGTTCGCGCGGCTTGGGTTCGATGAGGAACTGGCCCTTGTAGCCGATCTTCTTGGCGTGATCCACGGCGAGTTGGAGCAGCGCGGCGAATTGCGCTTGCTCCTGGCTGTACTTGGTGTTGAGCAGCGTTTCGTAGCCCTCGCGGCCACCCCAGAACACGTAGTTTTCGCCGCCCAGTTCGCAGGTCGCCTCCAGCGCGTGCTTGAGTTGAGCCGCAGCGTAGGCAAACACCTGCACGTCGGGATTGGTGCCTGCACCGTGGGTGTAGCGCGGATTGGAGAACAGATTGGCGGTGCCCCACAGCAGTTTGATGCCGCTGTCTTTCTGCATCTTCTTCGCCTGCTTGACCACCGTTTCTAAATTTTTGGCCGACTCAGTGAACGTCGCGCCTTCAGGGGCGATGTCGCGGTCGTGGAAGCAATAATACGGGACGCCGAGTTTCTGACAGAATTCGAAGTTGGCCTCCAGCGCCTTGGTGGCGGCCTCCATCGGCGAGCCGACATTCCACTCGCGGACCCAGGCGGCCGGGCCAAACATATCCGAGCCGGCGCCTTTGAAGGTGTGCCAGTACGCTACGGCGAAGCGGAAATGTTGGGCCATGGTCTTGCCGCGGACCTTGTGTTTGGCGTTGAACCACTTGAAGCTGAGCGGGTCGCGGCTCTGGGGGCCTTCGTATTTGATCGGGGATTTGACGAGCGGGAAGTACGATTTCATGGTTGTGGGTCTTTCGTGCAAAAGACTTGCGGAGTTTGCTAGCCACGCCGCTGGCGACAAGCCATTTCTTCCCTTCAGCGGAAAAAAGCCCGGCCTGCTTGAGCCTTGCGGCAGCATTTTGCATCGCCTGCTTATGAAAACCCTCTGGCCGACGCCGGATGCATCGGTCAGCAGCTCCTCATTCCCACGGTCTTAAGAGGCAGCGGCGACCCGTTTTCCTACGCCTCATTCCGTCGCATGGATTTTAACCCGTGGCATTGGATCGCCACGGGATTGAGCGCCCATCCGGGTGGGTTATATCAGACGCGGGCTATCAGGATTCGAGGTCAGGATTTGGAATATGGGTGAAACTAATTCTCATGGGCGCGGTGTCCCGGGCATGGTGCACGCCGCCGAAATACACGACGCTGCGGCCATAGCGGGCGCGGAGTTTGTCGATGGTGGCGTCGAGGCGCTTCTGCCGCGCGTCGCCCATGGGCAGGGTGTCGGCCACGGCGGTTTGGAATAATTCTGGCGTGTGGTTGCTCTGCTCACAGAGCCGGGTGAGCAGCACGCCAACCTGAAGGATGGGCGAGCGGGGCTCTGGTCGGTCGTACCAGAGCCGGTGGAGCATTCGCATCAGAAAGAGCGTCGAGTCGGTTGCTGAAAACCGGATCTCGGGGCCCCAAGCGACACCCCGGTAATAGGCGAGCTGCATGGTGAAGGCGCCGGCGAGCAGTCCGTGAGAGCGCAGGCGCTCGCAGGCTTTGTGCAGCAATTTGCAAATAATCGGCCAGGCGTGGTCCGGGTGGCGGCTCGCCGGCGGCAGCACGTGGCTGTGACCGATACTTTTCTTGGACGAAACGAGGTCTGGAATTTCGTCGCCACGCAGCAGATGCCATAGCCGGTCGCCCATGATGCCGCCCCAGACGCCGTGGAGAGCTGATTTTTTAGCGCGGCAAAGTTCGGCGGTGGTGTGGATGCCTGCGGCGTGGAGCTTGGCCTCCATGGATTTTGCGATGCCGGTAAAATCCCGCAGCTGCAGTGGGTGCAAGGCGTCGGGCAAGTCTTTGCCCTCCAGCAGGAAGAGTCCGTCGGGCTTGCGCATCTTCGACGCCATTTTCGCCAGATATTTGTTGGGGGCGGCCCCCACCGAAACCTTGATCACCGGCGAGATTTCGCGGGTCACCGTGGCTTTGATTTTCCGGCCGAGTTCCATGACAAATTCCGGTTCCCGCCAATTGTAAGGGAGCCAGGCCCACATTTCGTCAATCGAGAGCACGGCTTCGACGTGGATGCAATCTTCCACCGCCTCAATGATGCGATGGTGAATTTTGATGTACTCCGGGGGCTGGGCCTCGACGATGGCGATGCCCGGGCACATGATCCGCGCGTCGCTGATTCGGGTGCCGGTTTTCACCCCGAAGGCCTTGGCCTCGTAGGAGGCCGCGATACAGCACGAGCTTTCGGCCATGACCGGCGCCACGCCCACCGGCCGCCCGCGCAGTGCGGGGTTCAAATGTTGTTCGACGGATGCGAAAAAGGAGTCGCAGTCGATGAATAGGGCGGTCAGAGGGAGGTCCACGGCTAGGCCACAATGAATCGGGTCGCCGCGCGAGTCAACCCTTAAACTGTTCTAAAGAACAGTTTTTTTAAACCTGGAAAACGGAAATTGACGCGCTGCAATGAGAATAAAAACCACGGATTACACGGAATTACACGGATTT
>Ga0209084_1001420_pt1 | contig 20103 bp, 28 predicted proteins | sample C_130820_MF_Meta_FD_187309 | JGI IMG/M metagenome (GOLD analysis project Ga0209084, IMG submission 187309) | Freshwater microbial communities from Lake Croche, Canada to study carbon cycling - C_130820_MF_MetaG (SPAdes) (version 2) | ecosystem: Environmental > Aquatic > Freshwater > Lake...
TAATACATTGTGACTACCCCCATTAGACTTTATTCTTGCGACACAATTACACCCATAAAATTGAATGGCCTGACGGGCTACGCGTCACCCATACAAATGATCAACACTTCCAAGAAGGGCTATTCTGATAAGTGGGCTACCCCCAAGGCTATTTATGACCCTCTGAATGCCGAGTTCAAATTTAACTTTGACCCTTGCCCTATTACCTGGAAGGAAGGTGACCCTGATGCCCTGGAAACAGAGTGGGGCACTAGCACCTTCTGTAATCCCCCTTATTCCAGGGTAGCTGAGTTTATCAAGAAGGCTCATGCTGAGTCATGCAAGAATAAGGTAGTAGTATTGTTAGTCAATGCCTGTACTGATACGAAATGGTTTCACGAGTATTGCTACCAGAAGCCTGGGGTTGATGTGCGCTTCTTCAAGGGTCGTATATCATTTGTAGACCCTACTAATCCTACCAAGAAGCAACCTTCTCCAAGGCCTTCTATGTTAGTTGTGTTTCGCCAGTAAAATTGACTGTAAATATTATCTCATATCCAGTATATGCCATTCAACTTACCAGAGGATGTCACCCCTGGTGATAGAACCAAAAACACCGTTGCTCAATATAAGACTCGTCTGAATAAACTAGCTACGGCAGGTTACGATGATATTGAGAAGCTTCTTAAGAAGCCTTCTGATGTTGTTAAAACAATTAATGAACTACATACCTATGATGATGCTAAGTTAACCAAGAACAAACGCCTTGAAATGTTAACCGCAGTCATGTATGCCCTTTCTGCTACCGCTAATGATAACAAGAAGAAGCTACAATATAAGAAAGCCTTTGATACTAATAAAACTAACTATACTTCTCCGACTGAACTCAGAAAGGCCAATCCTGAATATAAGACAAAAAAAGAATTGGGGGAATAGTAGAATGGACGCAAATGCTACGGCCGTTGTTGCCGTTATTGGTCTTGTTATCTCTGTGGGTGGTTCTATACTGGCTATTGTCAATCATACTAGGATTAGATCTGTCTGTTGTGGTAAGAAGTTAGAGGTATCTCTAGATGTGGATAAGACAAGCCCTGGGCGTGATACACCTCCTAAGACCCCTAAGAATGGTGCATTGAAAATATCTGCGCCTAACGTAGAAGTCTAATGTCATTTAAGGTTGCCGTTCCGTCTTATCGTAGATCTGATGTTATCATGGACAAGACACTCGCCACACTCAGAAGGGGAGGAGTGGCTCTTTCTGATATTTATATTTTTGTTGTTCATGATGAACAAGAAGCCTACGAGAGAGCGTGTCCGGGTTACCAAGTCATTGTGGGTCTGAAGGGTTTGATTGAACAGAGATCATTTATCCAGGGGTTTTTTTCTGAGCATGATACGATAGTCATGATGGACGATGACATTGATTCTCTATTCAGGCCTCTAACAGAAAAAACGAAGGAGGATATTTCTGACTTGCCTGGACTTTTCTCTCAGATGGTAATGCGAATGACTGCCGAGGGTGTAACAATCTGTGGGATCTACCCATGTAATAATCTGAAGTTCGCACTTCACAATCCAGAGATAACTACAAAGTTCAATTACCTTGTTGGTGCTTTCTATATCATTAAGAATACCAGAGACCCATCCGTGCAACCTATATCCAGTATTCTAGAGGACCGTGAAAGAAGTGTCTTATATTATCTCAAGGAAAAGAAATCACTACGGTTCAATTGGGTATGTCTGAAGACAAAATACTTTGGACGTGGTGGATTAGAAAGTGATGACCGTATCACCAAACATAATTCTGAAGCTGAAGCCTTGGTCAAGCAATTCCCTGAATATCTAATTCTGAAGAAAATGAAAACACGCCTAGTAAAAAAACAGAGTTTGATTGATTGTAAATGTAGAAGGTTACCTAAGCAGCAGTGATGAACTTCCACTCTGGATTGCGAGGGTGAGGGGCATCGTCACATTCCTGCTCAGCCTCGTTATACTTACCAATGTAAGGTGTGTCATTGAAGTTAAAGGGTTGACCCTTGACAATTTCCCAGCAGTGATTATCAGAATGCCACTCATCACCTCGTGCAAGTCGCCATACCTTGATATTCCACGGGGTATTCCACACCTTGACATTGAGCTTGATAGGCTCTGGTTCATCATCACTGTCCAACTGCTCGTCAAGGTCATAGGGAAAGGGCTTACCTTTGGCCTTTTCCCAATCAGAGTCACAATCCTGGTGAATACAGAATAATCCATCCGAGCTACGAGCCATGTTGTCATCACTGACAGGCTTCTTGCATTGGTCACAAGTAGGCTGGGGGGCTTTGAGCCTGATTAGCCTGGTGATTTCAGCAACAAGAAGGAATTTACTTGTGAACTTACCTGATGACTTGGGGGTCACGCCATTGTAGCTACCAGAAGCAATTGCCCACGCCTTACGCAACCACTCACCTGACTTGTCAATCGTAACATTGTCAAGCTTGGTATACTCGGTGTTATTCATTTTCTTCTTGTAGGGTATGCTGACCTACCAGCCGTCACGCCACTCAATTTTTCCAGAGCGCATTGTTCTTCTTGTTGCTTTTTTTTTCTTCTTGTTGATTGGTTTACAAGAACAAAATGAAAAAAAGGGGTAGGGCCACTTTTTTCTTCTTGTTACTTTTTTACACATTTTTGAGTTGCTTCAGAGCCTTCTTGTTTTTCTTCTTGTTGGGCCAATTCAAACTCATGACTGCCTCGGCAACCTCAGCCCAGTCAATTGTGTCAGATGCATTTTGTTTAAGAATGATATTATCAAGTTCGTTCTTGTATTGGTGATTGTCCATGAAGTAATCATTGTCAGCATACCCACATACCATATCAACCATACGCCCTTCCACCTCACGAGCGGTTGGAATATCATCATATGTTGTGCCAGGCTTAGCGCAACCACTATTGGCGAAGTAATCAAGGCTCATAACCAGAGCGATATAGGTATTGTGCTCGTTCTTGTTGTTATTGGTAATGACACTCATTTTGTTGTTGGTATGCTGACCTAACCGCCGTCACGCCATTCAATTTTTGCCGTGGACAATGTTTCTTCTGATTCGGCAATTGTTCCTCTGATTCGGCAATTGATGCTGTGATTCGGTAATTGCCACGCCAAAAATTGAATGGCGAGTCGGCCCGTTTGTCAGCATACCAAAATGAGCCTCACTTGTGATAAGTGTAATAGCGACTGTGATTGTATCAGTGGCCCGACGGTTGATAACAAATGGGTCTGTGATAGTTGTAATATCACTCCTGAGAAAACATCAGAGGGCGATGACGAGAACAAGTGCAAGATGTGTGGCGAGGTGACCGATGATGTCTCTGTTCACCCCTTCGGTTCTATTGCCCTCTGTGATGACTGTATCTGTCATAAGGATGGTATGCCCCATTGCCCCAGGGGGGTTGAGGGTGGCTGCTACATATGTGATGACCTCTGGTATCAATATGACACCTTGTGCGAGAGGGAACAGGCAAAGGATGAGCAATATGAGAGCGAGGAGGAGAGCGAGGAGGAGAAGGCTGGTGGTCTCTAAAGAAGGCTTTCAATCTGCTTAATCATTCTCTCAATGACGAGCACTTCGTCAAGTAATCTCTGGCTCAATACTATATCCTTACATTGAACGTAGATATCGTGTAGTTCCATAACATGATCTCTAAGTTGTTCCAATAGGACATCATTCCTCAGATGGGGCATATCTACGAGGACGCTCCATTTTTTCTGGCAACGTTTCTAGCCACGCCCGGGCATCTTCTAGCGTATAAAATAATCCACCCTTGTTGAAATACTTCTTAGGTTGATAAGCACCATAGCTTGGGTCAAGATACCTTCTATATGCTGCGTATCTACCATTGGCCTGTAGATAGATGTATTTATTTAAGACATCTGGATACAAGTTAGTTCTCTGGGGGCAGGGCATCTACTGTTCTTTCTTCCTGCCCTTTAGGGGTTCTTCTTGCGACCTCGGAGCGGGTGTGGCAACCCATTCTTACCCCAGAGTAATTGACCATCAGACTTCCTTCTTATTTTCCATTTGCCCCCGTCCTCTACTGCCTCATAGTCAGTCCAAGCTGGGACTATGTTGTTGAATCGGGCCTTTGGCTCAAGAGTGTGGAATACCAGAGTATACCTATCACCTACCCATGGTCGTGTCCAGTGTAAGTGCTGTGAGCCATTGAACAATAGACCTCTCTGGTGTATATGGTAGGGGGCATCCTCTATCACTAGCTCACCCCCAGCATACGTGCCAAACCCAACGATGTAACTGTCACCCACATTACCAATATCCTTGTGGCGGTCACAAGAGAAGTTCTTATTGACTTGCACGGATGTCCAATTGATATGAGGCCTGACGTGTTTCTCTCCAAAATCCTGGAGCATCTTATGTAGCCTAGGGTGTAGCCAACTCTGACGACTGATATCAGGGGGCAAACAACGCCGTCCTACAATTCCCAGACATTGAGATAATCCACCGGAAGGATTGACCTTGAGCCTATAGTTATTGATACCCAAGCTGTGCTTGTCCAGGTAGTCCCAAATAGGTAGAACATCTTCTCGGGGTACGTAACCAACTAAAGAAGGTGGCATTCTTATCTCACGCAGATTTTACTACCAGCAGATTATTCTTTATCTTCTCCAAGTCTCTTAGAGCCAATCTGGCCTTGGTCAGCACGTTCTTAGTCTGTGTATCCTTGATATCAAGTTTAAGAGTGTTGTGTAGGTGATACAGGATATCAAAAAGGTTGTTTGATACTAAATCAAGGTTCTCCATCTACTTGTATATCATTGCTCTGATTTAAGCCTCTGGCTCACCTGCGGTTAGGTCCTCTTAGCGCTTGAGGTAGAGGCGCATCAGTTCACCACCGACAGTATACCAAAACATGAATCTCACAATGGCCATGGTTATGTTTAGACCCTGGGGTTTAGCCTCTGATATTCCATGGCTCTCAATTCCTCAAAATCCCTTCTTCTTAATTCAGCTGATATCTTATTCTTCTTCTTATGTGCCTTTGTGGTTTTTATTCTAAGATTCTTAGAGATAGTAGCACAAGTATCAGCTAAACTGCCTGATACTGTATCATCAAGGGTGCGAATAGATACTTTGGACCATGTATCAAAGTTCGCATCTTGCAAGTTGTATAACTCAAGAATGTCATAAGAAATCTTGGTATGTAATTGTTTCAGCTCATCAGTAGGTATTGGTCGTGGGTCAAAGGCCGGGGGCATACCAGGTTACCAGGTTATAATCCAGTCAATTTTTATGCTAACTTTTCAGCATCATATGCCTCTATATCTTCATTAGTATTGAAGACATATAATCCCTTATAGTTCTTACCATCGTTTGGCTTTCCCCAAGTATCATATATCAGTTTAAGAAACACTGCCTGTGTCATCTTACTACTAATCCCCTCAATACTCTCTCTCCAATATCTATAAGAGCGCCACAGGTCTGCAAAAGTAGTCTGTTCGTCACTATACATATCATGTCTTGTCCTAGCAACTACCCAAGCCCGAAATTGAGAATCATAATCCTTTTGCTCTTTCTTTTCCAGAGCATCAAGTCTCTCATTTATCTTCTTTAACATTAATTTAGTCTCAGCAAGAGCATCAATACAATATAAGAACCTAGCCTCCATATACCAGGTTACCAGCTTTTAATCCAGTCAATTTTACAACATCTTATATATGTCAGGGTAGTTCAACTCCAAGAAACCTCTCACCTCTGGGAACTCATCAAGAATGTTTTTTGCCAAGGTTACTATCTCAGGCTCTTCTTCTTTTACATTCATAAAGTCTAGTATCTCTTTACATTTCAACCTGTGTTTATCTTTATTCTTACACCCTTTCTTCTTACAAGCCGAGGAATGTTCCATGTAAAGATAATCTCTTATGAATATCTTCTCACACCCAAAACAACATCTTAACTCCCTTTTCTTCTTATTTACCAGAGTCTCCAGGTTTACCAGTCTTGAAGTAGACCTTCCATTCTTTAGGGCGTTCAATTCCAGGAATCCAGACAATTCAGAATTAGAATGTTTTAAGAAATGTTTTAGGAAATCCTTGGACACCCTACTCTCCTGACAACCAGGGATTGGACAGTCGTACCTGGGATTATTCATTATACTTACTATACTATACCACGGGTTTAAGTGTGGCCCTCAATTTTTGGGCCACCTGTTTTCCCTAAATCCCTGTTTTCCCCGGTATAGTATAGTAAGTATAGTAGATTTGGAAAGGGTAGCACCTAGATTTCTAGATTTAGGTTTCCTCCAGGGTCTCTAGGTTTTTCTTTTGTAAATTTATAAATTCAAATTAGAATTCTCAATTGATGAATTACTTGCACCCAGGGCACTCTGGATAGTCAATCTGGTTACCTAAACAAAGGTCACATCTGACAATACCTTGGACATATTGCCTCTGGAGACCCTGAAACCACTTTTGTTTAAGAAGCCACAGGCTATACTTCTTATCTTGAACTACCTTGAACCAGGGGAGACCCTTGAACTTCCCAAATTGAACAATTGTCTTATCCATATAACTCTGGATCAGATATTTGTGTTACTCAATTTTTTTACAGCATTCATCACTTCTAGATATTTCTCGGCTACTTTCTCATCTCTGACTCTCCTGGCTAAATCTAGGCTCTGGAATGTTTGGTTATACCAGAGGGTGGTGGGTTCAGTGATATCTGAGATTCTAACAATGTAGGATAACTCTCCATTTGCTCGGGCTCTAGTATAGATGAAATCCTCCAGGCGCTTCATTGCTATGTTTAAGACGCATCTGTTCTTTAAACTTATTGTAGGCATCTAGCTCAGGTAGCCTCTCAAACTCCAGGATTATCTCTGAGCCAATGGCTGAATAAGATACCTTGACAAACTTGAGATGATCGACTCTGACTTGATGCATGGGTAGCTTGACAATCATGGACTTCTCTGTAACTATCTTGAGAGCGTTGAAGCACCTGGAGTAATTATTATATGGGGACATCTGATATAAGATAGAAAAAATATCTCTAATCAAATTTTATAGCGAAGCATATAAGTTTAGTCAAACTTTACTATGAACTCTGGTCTTTGTTCAATCCTAAGAGCCGGGAAGTCATCACGCTTGATGGCGAACCGGAAGTGGAGGGTTTTACCGACTTTTTCTGACTCAATGTAATGACCTAGCTTCTCCTCCTCTGGGCCAATTGGTATTTTGTATACAACAGAGCCTTCTGTCATCACACATTGTGTCTTGCGTTCCTTGTCATTGATTTGGTTGCGTAGCCGGGGCATTTACTCTATACAGAGCCTGGAGATTTAAATTGACTAATATACCGTGAGACCTGTGCCGTCCCATTCACAGGCACACATATAGCCATTGGTTACTCCAGCTGTCAGTAGGTAACTTGCTGTGCCGAAGAAGACAGCGTCAGAAGTTGTTGTACCATCGGTCCATCGGACTAAGATGTTATTGGTAGGGTCTAAGTTCTTGACATAAAACTTGACTGGTGTTTCTCCATAAGAAATTATATTGACGATGAATGTATAAGAACTAGCTGTGATATCTTGTGTCACTAGAGGGTAATATGCGTTTGGTATAGGCTCTATTGTAACAGTATTGGGACTGCCAAGTGTAGAAGCAGGGAAGGTTGTGGGAAAGAAGATTGACACTCCAGAAGCCCCTGTAGCGCCAGTAGCGCCAGTAGCGCCTTGTGCCCCTGTAGCACCTTGTGCTCCCGTTGCTCCTGTGTCTCCTGTTGCCCCTGTAGCCCCTGTTGCCCCTGTAGCCCCAGTATCTCCTGTAGCGCCAGTATCTCCTGTAGCGCCAGTTGCGCCAATAGCACCGACAGGCCCAACAGAGCCCGTAGGCCCTTGTGCTCCTGTGTCTCCTGTTGCACCCGTGTCTCCTACAATACCTTGTGACCCAGTTGGCCCAATAGAACCTGTAGCACCAACAGGTCCTTGTGCTCCTGTAGGTCCTTGTGCGCCAGTTGCGCCTGTTGCCCCAGCACTACCTGTTGCTCCAGTATCACCTGTTGCTCCAGTATCACCTGTTGCTCCAGTAGCGCCAGTATCTCCAGTTGCTCCAGTCGCACCCAGAGCCCCCCCTGGACCAGTTGCTCCTGTAGCCCCTGTAGCCCCTGTAGCACCCGTTGCCCCTGTAGCACCAGTAGCACCCGTAGCCCCAGGAGGGGCACTTGAGATGATTGCGAGAATGATCTGGTGATTGTTAGCAAAGTTCGTTGAGCCACCACTTGAGACTAGGGTTACAGTGATTAACCAATCTGTTACATTGTGAACAGGAGGTCCATTGACTAACCATGTCTGGAAGTTAGCAGAGACATTGGCGTCTTGTATAACCAAAGTATTACCTTGTTGTATCAGAGATAAGAAGATATCAATATCAACACCCTCTTGGTCTATATGATCCACCCTGATGTAACTGGAAGATATCTGTGATGTGAAATTAGACCAGGTAATATGTCCATTTGAAGGAGCAGTTCCATTGTCAGCTTGGTAAGGGTAGAAGGTAGAAGATTGTCCAGCAGAGCCAGTTGCTCCTGTTGGTCCAGTAGCGCCTTGTGCTCCCGTTGCACCAGTTGCGCCAGTAGCCCCAGTTGCTCCCGCTACACCTTGTGGTCCTGTATCCCCTGTAGCCCCCTGTGGTCCTGTGTCTCCTGTAGCCCCCTGTGGTCCTGTAGCACCAGTATCACCTTGTGCGCCAGTAGCGCCTTGTGCTCCCGTTGCCCCAGTTGCGCCAGTAGCCCCAGTTGCTCCCGCTACACCTTGTGGTCCTGTATCTCCTGTAGCCCCAGCAGGACCAGTCGCTCCTGTAGCCCCAACAGGTCCAACAGGCCCAGTGTCTCCAGTAGCCCCTGTATCACCAGGAGCGCCAGTAGCCCCAGTGTCTCCAGTAGCCCCAGTGTCTCCAGTCGCCCCTGTAGCCCCAGCAGGTCCAGTCGCTCCTGTAGCCCCAGCAGGACCAGTTGCTCCTGTAGCCCCAACAGGTCCTACAGGCCCAGTATCACCAGTAGCACCAGTAGCACCAGTATCTCCAGTTGCCCCAGTGTCTCCAGTAGCCCCTGTATCACCAGGAGCGCCAGTAGCCCCAGCAGGACCAGTTGCTCCTGTAGCCCCCTGTGGTCCAGTGTCTCCTGTAGCCCCCTGTGGTCCAGCAGGGCCAGTGTCTCCAGTTGCTCCAGTAGCCCCAGTATCACCAGTAGCGCCAGTATCACCAGCAGGTCCAGTCGCTCCTGTAGCCCCAACAGGCCCTACAGGCCCAGTAGGCCCAGCAGGACCAGTTGCTCCTGTAGCACCAGCAGGGCCAGTAGGTCCAGTAGCACCCGTAGAACCACCAGGACTATATGGTACACCATTGATTGTAGAGACTGTCAGGGTTGAGATATTGGCTGAGACGAAGCTAGGATTCTCAGTCTCTGTAAAGACTAGGTCATTCCCTGACTGGGCAATGGTGAGTAGGCCATTGCCAGAAGTTAGATTTATATCACCAATAAGAGTATTCATAGTAGTAACACCTGTATTGATTAGATTAAACCCAGGCCCGGTCTCAACTATGTCAATGTATTGACTAGCAATTAGATTGATATTGCCTGATGTGTCTGCTTGTCTATTGTTGAGTGTTGTAAAAGCAAGTTTACCATTGATAGTAGAGACTGTGAGTTCCTTGACATAACCAGTTACAGAGGAAATACTACTGATATTCAAATCCTGGGAAATCAGAGATACGCCATTATAGGCTAGTCTTGTGCTATCCATGAAGAGACCAGGTGAGCCAGGAGTATCACCAGCACCTCCTATTGTAAAACTTGCAACATTGTTATCAAGAATTATAAGTCCCCCACCAGTGGTGATGTTGTCATTGACTGTGCTTAGTATTAGATTACCAGTATCAGCTAATATGACTTCAGAAGGCCATGCTGTTTTCATTGTTATACCACTGTTAAGTCCAACGTCTGAGCCGAATGTTTCCATTCGTATTCTGGTTTTAGCAGTCAGTTGGATATCACATGGAGCAGGGTTGGTCTGATTGTCTAGATAGATATTTCCAGATGCATCTACTTCTACGAGACCACCACCATTAGAGATTTGGGTTACTGTGCCACCTCCTGTAGCATTGATCGTAATATCAGAGCCACTGGTATTAACAGTGATACCTGTTCCAGCGTTAATATTGATTGCTCCAGTCCCTGAGTTAACCGCGGTTACACCTGACTGGGCAAGAGCAGTAGCAGCAGTGGCAGCAGCAGCAGTAGCAACGCCAAGAGCCGTAGTAGCCGTTCCTTGAGCAGTAGTAGCAGTACCCTGAGCAAGAGCAGCAGCAACCCCAGCAGAAGTGGCAGTAGCTTGAGCAGCAGCAGCATCAGCGAGAGCCGTGTTAGCAGTTGCCTGAGCAGCACCAGCATCGGCAAGAGCCGTATTGGCAGTAAATTGGGCAGAACTAGCAGTAGAAAGAGCATCAGTAGCAGTGGTTTGAGCAGCATTGGCAGTAGTTTCAGCAGCATTAGCAGTAGTTATGGCAGAGTTAGCAGTTCCCCAGGCAGTAGTTGGTGTAGTATCTGTTGGAAAGCCGAGAGTGGGGACATCAATTTCTATAGCGTTAGGTAAAGAAGGTGTAACTGTGACAGCAGCACTACCTGCGACTAATGTTACATCACCAAATGTGCCGTTTAGTTGTCTTAGGGCAGGTTTAATTTCAGCATCAACCGCCCCATATCGTAATAGTCCGTCCTCCATATATAATAAATTAGTATTGAAAGCGGTAGAACCGTCCCATTTCACAGAAAAACTGCCCATTATTACATTTCCTCTGGCTCTATATAGAGCCCATGTTTTGGGGTTATAACTCGTACCATTTACAACCAAAACTTCTTGATCTTCAATGTCACGAGCACATGCTAATGATGCTTGAAGGTCAGAGAGAGTAGTAAGACGCAGGTATCTAGCATTAGTAACTTCAAATCCGAACATGTTGACGTTGCTTATAGCAGGAGAGAGAGACCACGCAACAGTGCCTCCAGGGACAATAGGAAGGTTATTGACATAAAGAGCGCCACCTAGCCCAGTGGTTAAGACAGCCGTATTTCCTCCACTGACTAGAGAAAGACTGGCAGTATTATTCACTGGTTGGTTATTTATATTGACCGCTTGGGTAGCAGGGAACTGTGACCATGTAGAGGGAGAGCCAGTTCCAGCAGGTCCAGTAGCGCCAGTAGGGCCAGTAGGGCCTCCAGGAGTTCCAGGAGCGCCAGTAGCGCCAGTAGCGCCAGTAGGGCCAGTAGGACCTCCAGCAGGTCCTGGAGGGCCAGGAGGTCCGGGTGTTCCGTCTCCCCATACTATACGTGTGCCGTCTGACCCTAAGACTTTACCAGCTGATCCAAATGTGCCTCCTATTGGAACAATCTGGTCAGTCGCTATAGATTGGGCTATGAGACCTTTTACATTAACCACATCATTCCCTGCGACATCTACATTATTGATAGCAGGATACAAAGACCAATCTGTTGCATTTCCTCCACCACCTCCCCCCATAGAAAAGTATGAGTTGTTGGCGGTAGGGAATGTCTCAGTATTTGGTGAGAATTGAGAAGTAACTATCTCAGATGTATTGACCGTGGGTAGAGATGCTTGTAGGGCCTTGGGATTCGGAGGTGGAGGCATGTCATACGGCACGAATGCCCGGGGTATAGGTTTGTTATAATCAAACGGGGCTTCTGGCGGAGGAACGGGCTTTGGCGGAAGTTTAGTTCTACCAGATAAATCAGGCGGAGGAATAGCAATACCTCTTGATGAGTTATCGGGCTTCACTGGCTTACTTATCGGCATGTCTATATGAAGTTTATATAAAAACTCTTATAGATTGTCTCAAAATTAGAAGGCAGCAATGAACCAGTTGACAAACCCAGGATTGGTAATTCCGACATTGCTATAAACTTTAAATCCAACACCAGGGTTTACTACAACATTAAGTGAAGCACCAGGGGATGCAAAAGTCGTATTATAATCATTACTCAGCTGTACCATTACAACCGAGTTGGCAGTTACACCGGTATGAAGAACATCTACAAACCATAAAATAGTACCTGCAGAAACATACGAAACTCTACCGCACTGGGTGGTTGCGCTGACAGTTGCTGGGGTCGGTAAGGTTGGGGCTAGACTAAGCTGTAGAGGAGCGCTAGAACTACCTCCAGTCATAGTTACAGCACCAGCAGTTACAGCACCAGCAGTTACAGCACCAGCAGTCGTAGGACCAACAAGAGTAGTTGATCCCTGAACAGTGAGGTTACCACCAACGTTGAGGTTACCAGCTATCTGGCCGGGAGCACCGAGGATATAGTAACTATCATTTGCGTTCTTTCCGTAGTTCGTGGCAGTCGTTGCGTAACTTGCACTACCAGAAGAGGACATTATACTGATAGATACGTTTTTAATTTCAAATTATTATTTATTTTCCACTACCATCTTGACCCGGAACTTCAGATAAATCTATCTTAGTTATGAATACCTGATTGGCTAGAAAGTCACAGACGAAGCAATAATGTTCTTGAGTCAGAGCTACATACATCTTACATTTCTCTTCCATGTTTTTGCCGGGCAGGATATGGGTTAGATAATTACGGACAACTTTCTCTACCGCCATCTGAGAGTTTAACCGGAAGCAGAGCATATAATTTAAATTAGTTCTACCTACGGCATTTAAGATAGTTAGTTCTTGCGCAGAGATAATAGTTGACTGGCCGTTGTTACGCCCAATACAAAGTAATTTGCTAAGGGCTTTAGTATTCTTCCCATCTAACATATCATCAAAAATATGCAAGAACTTATACTTGTTCTGGGTCTTCTGGTTTAGTATCATAGTCTCTTTGATTATTTCAGGAAAGAACGATGGACTTATTGCTACGGATTTCTGTAGAGGTTTATAAATGTCAGCTTGGCTTGAACCAGTGGCCATGATACCAACATGGCTATCACGAAACCAGGTATTCCAGATATAGAGTAAGGCAACTGTCTTACCTGACCTAGTTGAGCCAACAAGTCCAAAGGACATACACTTATTATCTGGAACTTCAATGGTGTCCAGTCGCCTCATTGGAATACCAATACTTACTGGGTCAATCTTAGGAACGGAGGCCATTAGATTATCTCTAATTATATAGACTACAAAAAAAATCTGTAGTATATTAGTGCTAATGTTTCAGAATAAGTTTTTGAATGACTTCATGAGAAGCCAGGCTCAGCTAGTTCATCAGGCTGAAGATAAACAGACAGTTAAGAAAGATAAGAAAAAGCGTTTTAAATCAAAGCATGGGACTGCCTCCGGAGAAGCACCCTTTGGTGAATTAACTCTAGAAACATTAATATCTGAGAAGCCCGGAAAGAAAGAAGTGTTGGACTATTTTCGCGATAGGATTACTGCTCTTGTTGCTGAAGAGATGGCTAATACTTAGCAAAGCATACCTACGGTTTAGCGAAAAGGGCTACCGGGAATCGGTCTATATCCAGCATTACGGGCCGTGGCATCATTGCCAGTTACAGTGTGGAGAGGCCCATCAGCCTTTCTGCCATGGTCGGCCATATCAAGGATTCCAGAAAGAAGTTTAAAGTTTCTTAGATCGTTTCCGGTCGTGGTGGCATTGAGGATACCAGCAACACTGCTCCCGTGATGCTTAGCACCCTGGTGATGCGCTAAATCAAGAATGCCAAGAGCCCCGGGTAGCGAGGTTGCCACCGGGCCTCTGGAAGGAACACCCTCTTTAGGAACACCCTTTCCAGCACCATGGGCCATTCCACCCTTGCGTTTTCCATCCTGCTGAGATGCACGTTTTTTGAGTGCGGCAGCGTTGTCATTTACAGGCCCTGCTCTATCAAGATTAACCTCTGGCATTATAGTAAAGGTGTATATTTTTTTTATAGATGATTTAAATAACCCCGGAGATATTAAATAATAACCAAAAAATAAAATCAAAATTACAAGTATAAGATGGCCCAGTATGAAGCTGCTATGAATGTTCAACAGAGCATCCGCCCGGGAATGGCCATGGACACATATTACGCGACGAGTGAAAACAGTGAGAAGCAGATGCATGCGACGACGGTTGATAATCGTTTTTTCATCAACTTGCCTTCTCTAAACAGCGGATCTTCCAGCACGGTAACTTTCAACCCTAATGAGGGTCTTGGTGAGGTGATTCTAACGGTTCAGCTTCCCCAGCCCTCTGGTGCTGGTGGTCAGGGCCTTGCTCTCCAGGAAGGTTGGGGTTACACTCTGATTAAGCGTATTGGTTACCGCTATGGCTCTTCCCAGCTCTACTACATCAGTGGTGACCAGAACTTAGTTCAGGCCCTCTCACTCTGCGAGGACAGTGGCAAGAAGACGCAGATGTTCTTCTTGGGTGGTCAGGCCCTCCTGAACAAGGATGACTGGGCGGATGCCGGTAAGCGCACGGCCTACATCTACCTCCGTCTACCCCACTCAAGCCCTGCCCTCTCAGGTGGTGCTCTCCCCTTCCCTTCTGATGTGCTAACTGCCCCTATCCAGCTCCAGATTGACTTTAACAACTTTAACCAGGTCATCACGTCTCTAACGGTTGCTGGAACGCCCCCTGACCCAGTGCCTACATCCCTTGCGTCAGCTGTGATTAACTGGACGCAGGTGACGATGCAAGATGCGGGTGACCTAGTGGCTCGTAGATTTGACATGAGCAAACATGCGCTCACGATTCCTCTGTGCGAGGGCTGGACGCAGGAGGAGGTCCAGTTCCCCTTTACTTCTGGCTCAAACGGTTCATTCCAGCTCTCACTCACGGGTTGTAAGGCGGGTGACCTCAAGATGCTTCGTGTGTGGTTTACGTCTCCTTCTTACCTACCTGGCCCGGGCGCGATCGCCAGTCCCGCTCTCTGGATTGCTCCCAGTCAGTTAACGTTTGCCATTAACGGTCTAATCTACATGGACAGCACGAACGGCTCATGGCTACTCACGAACCTCCTCCGTCGCAGACAGCCTCCCGTGGTTACATACTCTCAGCTCCAAGCGCCTCTCCTTGCCCCTGGGTCATTCGCTGCTCTCCCTGTTGCGTCTCAGTGGGTGGAGATTAACCTTGCCCAGCCCCACACTCGTGGCGACAGTCAGGAGGTGGCTCTTGTGCACGGTGTGCCCGTCATGAACAGCGTTCTCAACTTAACGGGTGTCATGCCTGTTGCGGCTGCGAACTACACGTGCCACGTAGAGTATGTTCTCAACTGCTCATGGATGGCGTCCCGTGGTTCAGCGGATTTTGTATTCTAAGCGGAATAATAAATATAAGATATATTAGAATGTTCCGGAGGTTCTGGAACATGCTAAACTATTTTTTACTCAGAGCATTAAAATCCCACCCATATTAGAATGCCTTATCATCTTGAGAAATCCGGCAAGGGATATATAGTAGTAACAACCTCTACGGGTAGGAAGCACTCTAAAGAACCAATAAGTAAAGTAAAGGCAGAGGCTCAATTACGGTTACTACAATCAATAAAAGAAAAGCGGAAAAAATAATATGTAACTCTTAGTAGAATGTCAACCTGGACGAATGTGCCTTACTCTTATATGCCAGGGACGAATCGTCTCTTAGCCCCTGAGAACTTTGCGACGAATGAAGACTATGACTTCCAGGCATCAAATCAATTAGCCCCTGATGCTACAGAGTATGGAACGGGTGCTAGTTATTATATTTTAAAGACGGAGGGAAATGCCCCTCCTGTTCCCCCTGCCGGTCCTTTAGTTAATTTCTTAACAATAGATTTCTTAATCAAGGACGAGAATACGGACATCTGGCAGATTAATACTTCTGGAAATTCTGCATACGGAACACTCTTTCTTACTGGCGCTCAAGCTGGAACAATTGTATCTGGAACTGGCGATGGTGTTCCATCTCAGGCTACCTCTATTACAAATCTGTTGAGTTACAAAGGGGCTAATAAGAAACTGATTGTGTCAATGGGAGGAGCGACGGGACTGTTGACAGTCATGATGCCTGACGCTCAAGCAGCAATTGATTTAGTAAACACAATCTGGAATGTTCTATTTGGAGCAGGATCGCCAAATACTCTAAATTGGTCAAACGCTGCTTGGGGTGGAGGTGGCACACCCTTATTCTTTGATGGTATTGATCTAGATTGGGAAAGCCCTGCTTCTTCACCGGCACTTCAAGCATTTATGACACAATGGAACACATGCCAACAGACTTATGCACCAATAGTTGGTAAGAAGTATCTCAACATTGCCCCTCAAAGTCCTAATACTTGGTATAATGGTCCTTCTTCATCACCATGGACCGATAACTTATTATCTATTCCATTTACTGGTTCTCAGAGTGTTCTATCGTCAATAAACCCTGCATTTTTAGGAGGGGCTGCTTTACTATCACCAAATCTAACTACAGGATTACATGCGGTTGATTATGTATTCTGCCAAATCTATAACCAAGATGGTCTATATCTCACGAACCCCCCTAGTTATACGACATACAATCCTAACTTTACAAATCAGATGGCTCAGTGGGCTTACCTGATTATGAAAGCAAGGAGACAGGGTGCTAACACTAAATTAATCTGGTCTTGTGCCTCAGCGGACGCTCCACAAATATGGACAGATGCCCAACGGGCAATCTTAAACTCAGCTATTGACCTAATCAATCCTCTTGTATCTGCTCAACTTGTGATTGATGGAGACGTAGCATGTGTGCCTTCAGAATGGTCTGGTGGCTTTGGATTATGGAACAGTCCGACAGCACAGGCTCTGGCTACAAATGTATTTGCGACAGGCTCTCCAATCACAACTACCAACATGAGTGGTGATGCGGTCATTCTGTATGCTAACCAGACATACCCAGCACCTAACCCAGGATGGACTTCTCCCTCTATTCCTATTGTTGATACCAGATCACCCTCTTAGTTATAAAAGTTTGATTACATTTCTTCTAAAGAAACTAAATCAAAGTTTAGTTATTATCTTGTCTTGGGGATATTGGCCCATGCTCTAGATACATTCTGTTCCTTGTAATTGGCGTAACTCTTGATAGTGCTATCGCCCATATTCTCTTTAACAACACGGTCAGAGTCTGTTATCTCCTGGGCATTGAACGTGATAGCATAATTTCTGGGTTGCCAGGTTGTTGTGAGAGGCTGACCAATGTCATCATATAACTGGATATCAATGGTAGGGATAGAGTTCTCCGTTGACCACTTCATTACTCTGGCATTGAAATATTGTCTGTTGATAATGAAGGGGCGTGTTCCCTCAACATCAGGGACAGTGATAGAGATATTGTCACATATAAATAGACGGCATATTACATTCTGACGTCTAGCTAAGTTGGTCGTTGAGCCACCCTGGAACATCTGGTTAGATGTTAGTTTGTCAGAGCAGATATCAACGTATTGAGTAAAGGCTAGAGGAGCAGCACCAGCAGCCTTAAATGTCAGTTTCTCTTGCACAAAATCCGCATCTACAAAGTTATCCTGGTTCTGCTCTGGTAGAAAGCCCATGATAGATAAGATATCCTTACCTAGACCATTGGAGACCGTGGGTGCGCCAGGGGAGTAGGGGCATGTATAGGGTGAGACAATAGCCCAGACAGCGGCAGCACCTCCTGGGTTAGCAACAGGGGCTTTGAAAGTAAATATATTAGATGTTTCATCATACTCTACCGTAGGCATGTCATTAGGGTCTAGAGGAACAGTTTGAGCAGCACCTACATCAGTAATAATGCCATTAATTGCTGTAGCTAACTCTGAGCCGGTGTAAAATCCAGGAGGAACAGTTATAAGAAGATCATATGTTTCTAGACCATTTATAAGTTGAAAGTAGTTAAACCCCTCTTGCATGTTGGGGATATCATAAGGGAAATTGACTTCTGAGAGTGTAATCTCTCTAATCTCACCCTGTATAATGTTCTGACCACCTCCAGTGCTCTGAGCGTTATACTTAGCGTCATTGTAATTCTTGGCAGTAGCATTCTGACGGTCTCTACTGTTCAACACAATCTGGGCGTTGGTATACGACATTCTATATCTAATGTATATAAAATATTATTTGTATAATTTATTGTTCAGTGTCTTACTCCGGGGTCAAAAAAAATCGCGCGAATAATTATTCTATTTATAAGTTGAACCTCCTTCTGTAGGCTACCGCATCTTCTAAATTACTAAAGCGCTTCTTACAGACAATAGTTTTATTTCGGACAATAGTGAGCCGGTAAGAACCGTTGTCTAAACTTATATTTTTATGACCGGAGGCATTGGTTTTCATAATTCCCCTATTTTGACTTTGAATAAAATCATCAGCCCATCTTAAGTTTTCAACTCTATTATCTTGTGTATCTCTGTTAATGTGGTCTATTTCCGTCTTACCCTCTACGGGCAAAATAAATGCTTGTGCGACCAGCCTATGAATAAGAAATGAGTTTTTACCAGAAGGATTGACTAATGTTATTCTTCTGTATCCTTGAGCAAAGTAACCATCATGTAATTGACCACTTCTTAAATCTCTAATAAGTCCCGTAGATGTAATTGAGTATGTAGGGTATTCTTGTATTACCTTTTCCTCCATACCTTTTTTTTCTCTATCCTATCAATCAATTTTTATAGTGCCTTCCAGGTTTTATTTCTGAGGATATTAGAGATACACGAGGAGGACACAGCATATTTCTTAGCCAAATCTGAAGGTTTCAGATTAGATGCTCTAATTTCTGCAACCTTCGGCCAATCTAACTTACTGAAGTGACAACGCTCACCGGAGTTATCCTTACCATCTCTTTTTTTATCTGCTCCATTATTCTCAGACCTAGTCTTCTCCTTCAGATGGTCAGGATTGACACAAGACCTATCACGGCAAGAGTGAGACACATTAAGACCAGGGGTGAGTTCTTTGACTCGCCCAAAGATAAGTAGAGATGCCCTATGAGCGAGATAAGTAGTGCCTCTGTAAAAAAAGTTAGCGTAACCTGTGATAGCAAGAGAACCAATCCAACGCCAACAACCAGTAGCTTCATCTTTCTGAACATAGGAGAGAAATCTTATTTGGTCGGGAGATTCTTCCATATATCTTAAGATAAGATAAAATCCCCCGGGCATTACGCCAGTGTAGTTAATTAATCCAACAAGTATATTTTCCCGGGTAGATTATAATGGAACTATCTGAGAACATGAGCCTCGGTGATCTGAAGAAAGCTATCAAGGATTTTAAGAAGACCGCTCCTAAGCTGACCTCTAGAAAGTCAGACTTGATGGCATTTGCACAGTCTGCTGGTCTGATAAAAAAGAAGGAGGTAGAAGTGTCTGAGCCAGTAGTTGAGAAGGTCAAGGCTAAGACTGTAGCTGTCCCTCAAACTCCTAAGCCAGTTGCTACAACTCCTAAGAAGGTTCTTACATCTGAACTTCCTAAGGAACTTAAGAAGCCTACTGTCTCAGAACCTGCTAAGAAGGCTGTCTCACCTTTTGCTGCCTTCATGGCTGCTAACAGAGGCAGGGGTCTATCAATGGCTCAGTTAGCTGATGCTTACAGAGGTCAGAAGTGTTAATCACTATCAGACCATTTATCACCCTCAGACCATTCCAGTGCCTCTTCATTCTCATCTACTAGAGCACACCACCATTCAGCAAATGGAGATGAATGAGCATATTTGACGCTATGTATCTTATCAGTGTTAGGTATCCTCCAGAGAATCTCAGTGTTCCAATTTATACAAGGCCCATAGGTATACTTAATCTCAAGCTTACCATCTGTTACATACTTGTTATATTGAGGTGTCTTAATGTTACACATGTTAAATTGAAACTCTCTGTAAGGCACAAGAACTGAATACTCCATTTGTATGGGTGACGCGTAGCCCGTCAGGCCATTCAATTTTATGGGTGTAATTGTGTCGCAAGAATAAAGTCTAATGGGGGTAGTCACAATGTATTAATGTTCTTCTTAATCCCAAGAATTGATCAATTCAGAATTGTAATTCTAATTTATAAATTTGCAAATGTAAAACCTAGTGACCCTAGTGGAAACCTAATTCCCTGGATTTTACCTACTACCCTTTATAAAACTACTATACATAC
>Ga0209084_1001421_pt1 | contig 20096 bp, 22 predicted proteins | sample C_130820_MF_Meta_FD_187309 | JGI IMG/M metagenome (GOLD analysis project Ga0209084, IMG submission 187309) | Freshwater microbial communities from Lake Croche, Canada to study carbon cycling - C_130820_MF_MetaG (SPAdes) (version 2) | ecosystem: Environmental > Aquatic > Freshwater > Lake...
TCCCCCCCCCACGCCTTTTTATTTTCCACCACACTTTTATTTTATTTTATTTTTTATTTTATTTTATCATGATGGAAATTTAATTTTGTACTCCCCCCCCACGCCTTTTTTCAAAAATTGGACAAATTTTATATTTTTTATTTTTTATCAAATTTTACTATTTTTTTGAATTTTTCATGTTCCCCCCCCACGCCTTTTTATTTTCCACCATGCTTTTTTTTATTTTATTTTATATTTTATTTTATCATGATGGAACTTTTATTTTTGTACTCCCCCCCCACGCTTTTTTTCAAAAAATGGTATAATTTTTATAATATTATGAAACTCATAATTTTTTCATAATGAGAATAAATGAGTCTCATAATATATATAATTTAATTTATCATCTCGTTCATTTTGGGGCCCCTCATTTAGTGGTATCGTATATTTTAAAATTGAATATGTCAACTGTACAACATTATATAAAAATTAAATAATTCTTTAATTTATACATGTGACTTTGATGTTTTTTTAGGTGGTGTATGGTTGTAAGGTAAAAGTCTATTTAAAACTCCATAGATAAAATATCACTCAGTCAAACCGGGTTGAGTGAGTTTTATTTTTCTATATTGAATTATAAACTATACACCACTATACAACTATACAACTACTAATATAATATACATATATTAATAATAAATACATAATAATAGAAGTATAACCATCATATATAATATTAAATAATTAAATCTTAAATTTCCCATCGTTGTATAGTCAGTTGTATACTTTATAAACCATACAACAGAAAAACACACCTAAATTTTCAAAATAATTTTATAAATAATATAATAATCCCTTTCTCATGCAGTTTAAAAAAGGTTCCTAATTAATCTCAAACCGGCCCGTGGTATAGTTGCTTCACTTTTTCATGCAACCTGACACGACATTTATGAAAAATAAATTCTCATCTTGACCCAAAAATATATAATGAGTGTAAGTAAGCTAATAAACTCAGTAACTGGTCTACCAACTTTACAAATGAATGCAATTGTGAATTATTACACTATCATGGAAGAAACAGGAGTATTCCCGCGTTTAGAAGACAGACTGGAGCTTCAATTTAAAATGGGAACGCATTGGACAAACAAGATTAAGCAATGGTATTTTCGATGGAATTTTAAGAAGCACGGGGGCTTTAATAAGTCATTAGCAAGAGGACTTTTGAACGAAATTGAAAAACTTACAAAAGCCTTAGAAGTAGCTACTCTTGAGATGAAAGCCATGGATGCAAAAATTGAAACAGAATCTGTTGTTTCTTCTATCGCTGAATCCGAATATAACCCCAACCTCTCATCAATTGCATCTGTCTCAACGGTGTCAACTACCTCAACTGCGCTTGTGAAATGGAATTGGGCACTATCTGCTGATGGAATGGGTCCAGGTCTTAAGAATGGTGAATGCTATGGTATCAAAACATTGTCAAGCATTAAAGGATATAAGACAATTGAGATGGGACCACGTGGGGGAGTTAAGCGCTGTGATAGTATGGGTTCTTATTTACCAAAAGCAACTGTCATTTACAAATTTGATGTTTATTCCCATGAGATAGGTTCTTTGACTATTACTAATTACAAAAATCTCTTTGAATATTTAAAGTAAACTGTTTTGTCATGAAGTGTTTTATTATATAAATTTAATTTAATTAAATTAAAGAGAACAAATTAATTTTTTAAAATCTTTGTCAATTTTATTTAAGGATTACATAATTATAGAGAAAGCAATCAAAAAAACAAATTATTTTTTAGAAACACCGAAAAATCCTAAAATTCCTCCTCTTCCTGTGGGTTGAATATTATTAGTGGATGTATCTGCAGATGACCCACGAGATGCTGGCTCAGGCTGCAAAGCAAAATTGAGTGCTGCTTCAAATAACTCATCGTCGCGGAATTGTCTTGCATTCATAGTAGGACACAAGATTTTTTTAATATGCAGGTAAGTAATACAAATTTTGGTATACTCAATGTATTCATCAAAAGCTACTGTGGGAACTTCCAAAGGAGTCAAAGAAAAAAAATCTGATGATTCGATTTCTTTTTGTAGTAAAACACCACGTTGTTTAAGACGAGCCATCGCGGCTTTATACGTGTTCACATCCCCAGCAATCGCATAATGTTGGTCTTTAAATACTCCATACTTGAACTCAGATTTTGCAGCAGTATTTGAAGGATTCCTTAATTTAAGCTCTAAAAAGAATATATTAAATTAATAAAATAAACATGTAGAAGAAAGTTTTATTTATTTTACCTGCGTAAGAATCAAATGCTCTTTGTAATAACGAGCTCTTTTCTAACTTGACATCCTCGTCAATAATACTTTCTCTGGCTCTTTTAGCACTTGACATTTTTTTTTTATTCTGCCGATATTCTTGTGAATATAATCTTTCTCTTTCCTTTCGTTCAAGTTTACTTTCCATTTTTAAAAGGTGACGATGGCAAGACGAGAGCCAAAAGTAAGACGTCTTGAAGACGAGAGCCAAAAGTAAGACGTCTTGAAGACGAGAGCCAAAAGTAAGACGTCTTCAAGACGAGAGCCAGTCTTAAGACGTCTTGAAATACAACTGTACAAAAAATAGTAATTATCTAATTTAATTAAAATCTAATTAAATATATATACATGGATTCAACAATAATATTTTATATTATAAGCTCTACAAGTACGGCGTTTTTATTCTGTTTAGGTATTCTTTATAAATCTAAATGTGTTAATATAAATCTATGCTATGGTTTAATAGATATACAACGGGATGTCATAACTGAAGAAAAATATGATGAAATTACAGCAAATAATACAAATAATAATAATAATAATATTTAAGAATGTTTAGCATGAGGATTTATTAAGTGGGTCAAATCATGCGCCTTAATTGGATTAAAAAAACTCATCCCACTACTTATCTGGTGTTTATTTGCTTTTTGGGTGTGCCCTAATAAAGAAACAATATCTCCACTGTTTCTAATATCTAATTGTCTTTTTGAATTTTTGGTAGTTCCTATATCACCCAATCCTACCGCTTTATTATACGTTGTTATATTTCCATGATTACCGCTATTTTCTGCAAGTCGTCCACCTAATGAATGACCTACACTATCTGAAGAACCATATATTTTTTCTACTCTTTCTGTTATTCTTTTTGCCTGCTTTTGTCTATGTCCAAAATCACCTAAACCTAAAAAAATTAATCCATCTTCAGCCCAATCACTCAATCTCTTACTACCTCTATGAACAATAGTAGGTTTATTATCTTTTAAAAATACTTTAGTTTCATTATTTGATAATTGACTATCATAATCATAACCATATTTTTTCATTTCTTTAGCGGCTTCTTTTTGGTCTTTATATCCTGCTTTCAATAAATTATGTAAATCATTGTGCATATTATAATTAATAATATAATAAATTTTATCAATTATAATATATATATGGAAGAATTATTAAAACCAAAAAAAGAAAAATTTAATTCAAAATTATATTATATAAAAAATAAAGATAAAATTTTAAAATACAATAGAATATATTTTAAAGATTATTATAGGCGTATTAAATTATTTAATAAACAAGAAGAAGTGCCATTTAAATTAATTATTGAACGGAATGTGAGAGTTACATTTTAATCTTCTTCATCAATAATTATTTCATCCCAATTTTTAAACATTTTCTGACTAGGTACATTCAAAAATAAAAAATTATGGGGTTCATCATAAACTAATTTATTAATTTCTTCAAACATATCCTTTTTACTTTCTATTAATTCTTCAAAAACTTTTTCTAATTCTTTTTTAGGTGGTTTAAATAATATTAAATTTGTAATACATTTTCTTATATCTAATGGTATATTTGGATAGACCTGTGCTGTCATTATTATATTTAATTTTAAATGTCTTCTATTATAAATCATTTTTTTTAGTGTATCTACAATAAATTTACTTTTTTTTAAGTCCGCCGTCATATCGTCTATATAAATAAATGATTTTTCTTTTTCCTTGCTCCACCCATCAATTTTTGTATATGCTTCAAATATAGTAACATTATTTAATTCATGATATATATTCTCAGGATTTAATTTTAGGAATGGATTTTTTTTTAAACTGTTTATACTATTTTCAGGCATAAATAAAATAAGATGGTGAAAGCATTTTTTATATATTTTTGGTTTCTTTTGGGTTAGCATGGCTATTGTGCTACTAGTTTTACCGCTACCAGGTCTTCCAATAACACAGAGGAACCCATATATATTCATAAATTTTAATAAATCATGTCCATTGAGATGTTCGCCCACAGCATTTTCATCACATGTAAAAGAAGGAATATTTAATTTAATATGTTTATTCTTCTTAATAGTTATCATATATAATTAAATGATATAATAAATTAAAATGTAATTTATTATATATATAAAATGGTCAAAGAAAAAAATATAAATATTCATATTCATAATGTGATAGAAAAAAGAAAAAAAAGAAGAAGACGAAAAAAAGGGAAAAGTAAATCTAAATATGGCATAAGTAATCCTGTACAAGGTACAGCACAGCCAGTTGTTACATCATACCCACACCCAACAAATGCTTTTGGTCTACCATTACCACAAAATGCAGAGGCAAAACAATATGCAGGTGATTATTTAATACCAAATAAAGATAACGCAGTAACAATATATAAAAAATCAACACCTTCAACACCAGCACCAGCACCAGCACCAACACCACAAAGACAAACTAAATTTATATTACCACCGCCAAATGTTAGGGGATTAGGTAAAGCTAAAGTTGTAGGTAATATAGATAATATAAAAGATTTAAAAACAATGTCAATTGTAGATTTAAAAAAAGCTTTAATAACCCGACTAGGTGGTGAAAAATTACTTGAAGAAAAAGGACAATTAAAAGGATTGAAAAAAGAATTAAATAAAATAAGTAAAGAAAATAAAATTGATAAAATTGAATATTTTTTACATATGTATAAAAAACAATCACCACAAAAACAAGAAGAAGAAGAAGAAGAAGAACCATCTATATTTATGAAACAGGAACCATCTTCAGGTAGCATTATTGAAGCATTTAGTAATGATAACCAAGCAATGCACACACCACAATTAAATAGAACACAAACTCAAACACCTTATAGCGCTATTTCAAATCAATCTGAAAGGTCAATGGCTTCTAACATGTCTACACGGGCACAAGATGGGATAGATAGGGCAAGAGCAAACCGTGAAAAGATTGAAGCTCATAAAGCAAAACAAACCCAAAGATATGATAATTTAAATATTACTACAAAGCATAAATCACCTTCAAAAAGACAATCAGAGCAAGAAGATGACGCTTAAAAATAATGTATTTGTCTAAATGATTGTGCTGGTGGTTGAGGTGGTGTTTTTTTACCTCTTTTCTTTTTAATTATAATTTCATCTTCTGAATCACTTTCACTTTCAATAATTATTTTTTTTACTTTTTTCGGTGTTGCTTTTGGCTTTGCTTTTGGTTTTGGTTTAATTTCTTCTTCTTCACTAGATTCTTCATTAATTGTATTTTCTAATTTTTTTAATTCTCTTTCTTTTTTTCTATCATCTTTTTCTTTTGCTTTTAATAATAATTCTTTTTTCTTATTATCATATTCTGTTTTATCTTTTGTTTTTGTTTTACCTTTCAATACTTCTAATGCTTTTTCTCTTCCTTTTGCCATGGCTTCTAATTGCTTTTCACTTAATTTTTTTTTAGGTTTGGTTGGTTTACTATTTTTTGAAAATTCAATACTTGATTCACTATCTGATTCATATTCTTTATCAAGTAAATCTTCTGATTTTAAAGGTTTTATAGATTTTAAAGATTTTTTAGACATTTATATATAAATATTTAGAAATTATTTTCTTTTCAATTATTAATATAATGTTTACTAAAAAATTTGACCACAATGATATTAATAATTTTTTACCCTCTAATAAAACCATTGGAACAGTTGATTTTTTCAATAAAAAATTTAAAAATAATATGCCAGAACATATATGTGAATTATTATCAATTGAAACTTTAATAGAAAATGAGGAACAAAAAGAAAAAATGAAAAAGGAAATATTAAATAAAAAAAATGAATTTACAGAAAAATTATTAAAAGAATATGAAGAAAGGAAAGAAGAAGGAAAAACAGAAGAAGATAAAAAAGCAGAAGAAGTCAGAATTATAGAAACCGCTAAAAATAAAAAAAATATTAAAAGAAAAGAAAAACGTATATTAAAATTTAAAGCAAAAAAACAAGCAGAATTAATATTAAATAATTTAGATATGATATATGATATATACAATGAAAATGATGAATATTTAATAATAAATAATAATCTAACTATAAATAATGAGTAATAATTTAGATATAAATAAAAACTTTTGTTATACTAATGCTTCACAACAAATTTATTTAAATAGTGCAAATGCAGATATTTATTTAAACAATACAATGAAAAGTAATTTAACTTTTTTTTTTGAAGACCCATTAACATTTGATAAACATAGCATGACTAAAAAATTCAGTATAGTAAATGCACAATTTCCAGTTTCATATTATTTAATAAATAATTCAAACAATCAAATTAGTATAAGTATACAAGGTGCATCAGCAATAGTTTATATTTTCCCAGTTGGTAATTATAATATAAATCAATTTATTGCTCAATGGTATATATCAATCGGTTCTTTATGGGTATTATCATATAGTTCAATAACTAATAAAATTACTTTTACATATCCATTTAGTTTTTCATTTTCTTATTTATCTAATTCAATTATGTCAATATTAGGATTTAATAAACCATATTCTTTTTATAGTTCAGTAAATGGAATAATTATATCACCATATGCAATTAATTTCGGTGGAATTTTAAAATTAGATGTAAAGACATCATCATTTAATGTAAGTAATATGGACTCATACCAAAAAGGAAGAAATAATACAATTGCATCTATTCCAGTAAATTCTGTTCAAAATGGATATATAATGTATAATAATTTCACTAATTATAATTCAATGTTTAGAAATTCTCAAATATCAGATTTAAATATAATGATTCAAGATGAATTTAATAATTTTATTGATTTTAATAATTGTGATTGGTCTATAACAGTTCAAATAGATGTGATGACAAGAATATTAGATGATAATAATACATTACAAGATATATATGAAAATTACGCTCTACATTATATTAAATAAAAAATTGATAAAAAAAGTATAAAAATTATTTTCTATGTGAATATATATATAATGTCCGACCCAAGTCAATTACATGTACCAATTCATACCGCTTTAACTTCTGATATGATGCTTGGTTTAAAACCATCTGCCCCAAAAAGTAGAAGTTATAGAATTTCTATAGCTCCCATTAATAACTCCGTCTTTACTGGTGGACAACAAATGATTTTTGAACTTCCAACTGGAAGACGTGGAACATGGCTAGACCAAAGCCAAACTTATTTAAAATTTTCTGTTCAATGTAAAACCACAGCTCTATCCGCCGCAAATACACCTGGCTCAACTGGTGTATATTTAGATAACACTGCATATTCATTTATACAACGACTCGATATTTACAACTCATCAAATTTATTGGAAAGTATTAATGAGTACGGAAGTTTAGCCAATTTATTATTAGATACATCATTAACACAATCTGATAAAGCCGGATTATCTCCAATGATTGGTTCAAATAATTTATTTACTAATGCAACAAGTGCAACCGCTACCGCTACTAATCAAGTAACTCAAGTATGGCAAGTTCCCGGTGATAGAACCGGTTTACAATTAGCAACTAATACTGCATATACTACAACTCCAACGTATACTTTTTCGCTTCCTTTGTTATCAGCGGTGGTGGGCGTCAACGCTGGAAAAATGATTCCCGTAGGCAAGCTTGCTTCACCAATAAGACTTGAATTTTATTTATCAAATAATGATGATGCTATTTATTTTGGAACAGCAGGGGCAGGGGCAGTATGGCAATTAATAAATGTTGAAATATGCGCTTGTTATGTTGAAATATTAGATGACCAATTTAGTCATATGTCAAGCGAAGAAGAATATATATGTTCAACAACCTACCGCCAAGCATCTACATTTTTACCAACTGCAACTGCCGGTGAATTTACTACTTTACTACCATTTCGCGCAGCTAGTATCACGAGTTTATACGCAAGATTCAGAAATCAATCAAATGCCGTACAAGGTGCTAATGCAACAGCCGCCTATAAAAAGTCAAGTTCCGTCTGTCCGAATATAAATTCTTATTTTTTTCGCGTGGGGAGCAGCATATATCCGAATAAGCCGGTGTATCTGATTTCTAATTCGACGGGCAGCGGCGGGGAAGCGTATGCAGAATTACTTAAATCATTTCATGCATTATCATCTAGTATTGGAAATTCAGCAATTACATTTGACCAATATAATGTATGTAATACACCACCTACAACCACGGGATGGCTTCAAGCTTATCCTATAAATGTTGCAGCAAATGCAGGAAGAGGAACATCTAATAATGCATTCGCTATTGGATTAGAATGTCAAAGTTTTAGTAATAGAAATGATACTATATTATCAGGTATTTCAACATTAAATTCACAAATCTACTTTACAGCAACTATTAATAATGGCAGTACAGCAGGCGGGGCAGCAGGTCTTGATATGACAGCAGATTTCTTTGCTCAAATGGATATGATATTAGTAATAAATGAAAATGGCGTAATGTCTGCCAAGTTTTAAATAATTGTTTAAATTAAATATCTAATAATTAATATATATATAAATGTTATTTCAAAAGCAAAATAATCCTCCAAAAATGTTTTCAAAAATAAATAATAATGCATCATTATTTTCAAAACAGTCTGTCCAACAATTTCACCATGTACATCATCAACCAAAACATGAAGAAGAAAAATATAGAAATAATTTAGAATTATCATCTAGAAGAAATTAAAAAAAATATTTAAAAAAATTATTATATATAAATATAATTTCTATGTTTATATATATAATGGATGAAACATATAGTTTAATTTTAAATTCTCAAAATACCAAAAATGCAAATTTAGCAAATGGCACAAATCAAGTTTCCTATAGTATAAATTGGGATGCAATTTTACCAAGAAAATATCAACGTTATTCTTTACGATGGCAACTTCAAGCAACATCAATTCTTACTACTACATTTGAAGCAACTACCGTAGGCACAACCCTAACAGTTTACGCATCAACAGTTCCATTAGCAGTGGGAAATGGATTTATATATAATGGTCAAATTTTTATAATAACAGCTTATATCGGTGCAGGAACATGGACGTTAAATCAAGCTCCGTTTGCAGCAATATCAGTAGTTACGCTTCTCTCTTTACTTATTTTAGATTATGATATTTTAGCAGTATCTGTTAATTTTGGAAAATCAACTACAATTGACCAAACTTATAGTTCATCAAATATAATTGGTTATATTAATCCTACTTGTATTAATGCAGCACCAAATATAAATACTTATAATTATAACTGTTCATTTCAAGATAATGGACCAATTCAAATTTTATATCCTAGTAATAATAATATTACAGTAAATATATTATTTTTGGATGGGGTAACAATAAATACAACTACCTTTAATTATATTTTACAATTATATTTTACACCTATATCAAATCAAGAAGTTATTAATAATAATAATTCTAATTTATTATCTGGGTCTTATTAATATGAACACCAATAAAACATTAAATGGTTTAGTAGATATTGAATGTGACACAATTATTAGTACTTATTATAATGGAGTTATTGGCAATCAATTAATATATTTAGTTAATGTTAATTCAGATATTCAAACACAAATTAATAATATAAATACAGCCGTATCTACTAATATTCCAACTTTTTCAATTGGTACAGTTTCAAGTGTTGATTATGGAACTAATCCAAATATTTCTATAAGTGGAACTATATTAAACCCTATTTTAAATTTTGTATTAGAAACAGGACAACAAGGAAGCATAGGACCAACAGGTGGAACAGGTCCACAAGGTATTCAAGGTCCATCAGGTTCAAACGGTATAAATGGGTCAAATGGTTTATCTGGTCAACAAGGACCAACAGGAGCAACAGGTGCAACAGGTCCAACAGGTCCAACAGGTCCAACAGGTCCAACAGGTCCTGCAGGTAGTGGTGGTGGCGGGACAGTAGGTCCAACAGGACCAACCGGTCCAACAGGTCCACAAGGTCCAACAGGTCCAACAGGTTCACAAGGTCTAACCCCAATTTTTTCAATTGGTACAGTTTCAAGTGTTGATTATGGAACTACACCGAGTATTAGTATTAGTGGAACTACATTAAATCCTACACTAAATTTTATATTGGAAACAGGACCAACAGGACCACAAGGAGGACAAGGTCCAACAGGTCCACAAGGTCCGCAAGGTAAACAAGGAAATCAAGGAAATCAAGGAAACCAAGGCAACCAAGGACAACAAGGACCCCAAGGTTCGGCGGGAATAGTGGACCCCATTACTTTTGCTATTGAATTTTCAGCGGCATATTTAGTTGCATTTCCGCCTTCTTTTGCAGCCGCTTTTAGTTTAGCTTTTCCTATTGCATTTTCACCTGCTTTTAGTACTGCTTTTACTACAGCAATTGCCCCAACTACACTTTTAATTAATAATTTACAAGACAAAACACAATTTCAAAGTTCTATTCTTTTACCAACACCATCAACAACGTTTTCAAGTAAAGTAAATATTGGATTATTACTATCTGAACATATTACACTTGACCCTAACGGTGAATCGTATTTTAATAATAATATAAATGTTCAAACTGCATCACAATTTCATGCCAATTTAAGTACGAATGGGATTAATAACGTTAATGGAATATTGAACAGTGGGGGGATTATTAGTGATTCATTATCAATAAATTCTGGTAAATTATCAATAAAACCTATTTCAGGTAATCCAGATAATGCAAATCAAATATCATACAATTCTATTAGTAGTACGGGCTATAGAGATTGTGGAATTGAATTTTCGCAACCCAACCCATTATTACAAAGTAGTATGTTTTCTGATACTGGTAATATTAATATACGTTCTGGTAATATCAATATAGGTAATGCAATAGGAAATACAACAACGTATGTTAATGGCGCTACTTTTTTCAATGGACCTGTATTTATTACAAATCAAATAAATTTTACAACTTTCATGAATCAATTTTATTAAAAAATTATTATCTAAATTATTATAATAGTATGAGTACATATAATTATAATAATTTAAAAAGTACCACTGTGCGAGGTGCTTTCCAAAATGTAAATTATGAAGATAAAAGTATATTAGCCACGGCATTCTTTCAAAATGATGTCAGTGTAAGTGGTCAAATATATACTAATAATATAAATTGTGTTAATTTAAATTTAAATGGATATAATATTAATAATTATTTAAGTTCATTATCTGGTTTAATTAATTATAATAATTATTTTTCAAATTCAATTAGTGGAAATTTAAATAGATATATTGGAACTAATAATAATTATGTTATTTCTTTATCTTCATTAATATATAATAATTACGGAACCATAAATAATTATTTAAATTCATTATCATCAGTTATTTATAGTAATTATGGAAATACAAATAATTACATGTATAGTTTATCATCAGTTATTTATAATAATTACGGAACCACAAATAATTATATTATTTCATTATCTTCAATTATCTATAATAATAATTTTTCAAATGGATTAATTAATAATATTCAGAATTTACAATTATTTAGTTTATCAAGCTCTTTAAATACTTATATAGGAACTAATAATAATTATGTTTATTCATTATCTGGAATTATATTTAGTAATAATAATAATTATGGAAACCAAATTAATAATAATAATTTATATTTATCTTCATTATCATCTTTAATTTATTCATATTCTGGAACTAATAATAATTATGTTATTTCATTATCTTCAACTATAAATAATAATTATAATTATTTACAATATCAAATTAATAATATTTCATTATCTGGAAATGTGAATAATTCAAGTTTACAAAATCAAATTAATTATCAAAGTATATATATATCTTCATTATCTGGAAATTTGAATTCATTTATTGGAAGTAATAATAATTATGTTATTTCATTATCTTCAATTATCTATAATAATTATTTATCAAATGGATTAATTAACAATAATCAAAATAATTATATATATGGTTTGTCAGGTTTAATAAATTATAATTATAATTATTTACAAAATCAAATTAATAATATTTCATTATCTGGAATATCGAATAATAGTGGATTACAAAATCAAATTAATTATCAAAGTATATATTTAGCTTCATTATCTGGAAATTTAAATACCAAACAAAATATTTTAAATTCTTATAATAATTATTTTATGGCTTCTCTTACTTTATCAGGTAATTTAATAATAGGTGGTTTTAGCTATATAAATAATTCTTTGGCAATTTATTATGACCCTAAAAGTTCAATTCAAGGACAATTTGATAGTCTTTCAGCTCAGAATTTACTTTTTACTACATTATACGCAACTCTTAGAAATGCTAATTTTACGGGCTTGACTACTTCATTGACATTATCATCTAATATAATAATTTGTGATAATATAAATGCGAATACATCAGGACCAACAATAAATTTATTCAATAATGCAACAAGTCAAAATTTTAATTTATGCAATAATATAACGGGTTCATTAACTATAGGCAATGTTTTAAATCAAACAAATTCAAATTTTTATGGTACTTCAACTTCAGCAGGTACCGCCAGTAATGTATCAATAAGTCAAGCTGCAACATCATCATTATTGTATATACCTATGGTCGGTTCATTAACACTACCCGCAAATAATTTACTATTACCAAATCCAAATAATTTAACTTACCAACAATCAACAGGTACTTTAAATTGTTTAAATTTTAGTGGTACAGCTACAAACGCTTATAATATAATATTAAATAATAGTCCAACCATAAATGCATCATATAAATATTATATTCCTTTTTCCCAAAATATTTTAACTAATTCAGCAACACTATATACAAATAATAATTTATACATGGATTTATATGGCGGATATTTTCATTGCTCAGCATTTGTTATTGGTCAATCTGGATTTAATCTAAATAATATTATAGGTTCATCATCAGGTGATACTTTAACAATAAATGCAAAAACAACTATAAATAATGATATGACTATTAACGGAATCAATATAGGTAAGGGTAAAAACGGTGATAATAATAGTTGTTGTTTTGGTGCTTCTGCTCTGGCTAATACAATTACAGGAGCCACTGAAAATATCGCGATTGGCTATCTTGCTTTAAATGCTACGACAACAAGTGCTTATAGTGTTGCGATTGGTGGATATAGTAATTATCAACAAACAGCCAATAACGGGTACAACGTATCAGTCGGCCATTTTAGTATGCTTGCCAATATTGTTGGATTTTACAACGTAGCAATTGGAAGTGGTGCTTTGACGTTTTATAATGGAAATAATAACACAGCAATTGGTTTTAATAGTGGTTGTAAAAATGGAGTATTAGTTAATGGAGCTAATAATATATATCTTGGTGCTAATAGTGGTGTTGATTTAACAACAGACGTAAATAATACCTGTTGTCTTGGTAGTTCAACAATAGTTGACACATATTTATATGGCAATGTCCATTTCAATAATAATATATTATTACAAAGTGGAACAAGTTATACTCAACCTAGTGTCAATCAATTAGGTTATATATATCCAACAGTAAATTTCAGTTTTGGAGCATTAATTAATCTAACATTACAGAATCAAAGACAAATTATTAATAATGGTTTAACAGCAGGAACATATAATATAACAGGTCAAATATATATGACTGGTTATGGCTCAGACTCAGCTATTCCTATATTAATTGCATTATCTAGAACTGCTAACTCTTTTTCTGATGGTACTAATACATATTCAACAAGTGCTAATATGACTACGTTATATAATAGTGCTCTTAACCCTTATTTATTGCCAATAACTGCTGTGTGGTTGGGTAGTAGCAACAATTTAAATACTTGGTCTTTTAATTTAAATTGGTATGTAAACTATGTACCAAGTCTTGGTAATACTAATTTATTATTTATAAATTCAACAGGAATCACTCCTTCTAATGTAACAAGAACTTTTAATACTCAATATCAAATAACTAGAATAGCTTAAATTTTAATATAATTTAGAAAAAATTATAGTAAAACTAAAAAAAATTAAATCATATCTTCATTATTATCAACTTCATCTATAAAATTATCAATAGCATCATCTTTTACAAATTCAATTTTATATTTAGTTTGTAAATGTTCCCGTAATTGATTAATATTAATAAGTATACAATTTCCAAGTTTTACTCGTTTCTTTTCAATTCCTGTATATCCTTTAATATCAATTCCAAATTTAGTCGAGGAACATTCAATTTTAAAATTATTATCTTTTATGTATATTATAAATTTTTCATATAAGGTATTAGCCATAATTTCTACTTGGTCTGAATCAATATTTGCATCAACAATAGTTTCAAAAAACTTTGCTAGAATAGGTATATTCATTTCTTTCATGTTATTATAAAATGATGTTTGAGGTCTATTTTTTAAAAAATTATAATTATTTAAATCTACATTTAATAAATATTCATAAAATGCTCTATCATAAACTTTACTTTCTAATTCAGTATATAAATTTTTAAAATATTCAAAATCATTAGCAATATTATTATTACATTCAATTCCACAAAAACGCCTATCATCAAAAGTTATTTTCATTGGGTTATCATTGTTTGTTAAAAATATATAACTGATATTATTAGTATTTTTATAGGCGTCATGTCCTTTATGTTCTATCATATTTACTTTAGCAGTTATAGAATTTTTTATATTTTCATTTTTTTCAAATGTATCACGTCCGCTTGTTTCATTCATAACAATTAAAATCTTATTTTCTAGGCATGATGAAAACTTACCCGTTAATAATTCTAATTTTTCAGTATTAATATAATATTCAGAATTTAAAATATTATTTCCAAACCAATCAAATAAAGTATCTTTCCCAACTCCTTGAACTGATTTAATTAATAATGCTACACCTGGTATTTTATGAGGTGATTGAATCATATTAGCCATAAATTTTATCATATAATCAAAACATTTATCATCATTATTACAAATATTTTTAATATGTTTTATAATCAATGAGTTTTCAATATCAGTTTTCATTAATTTTGTGTTTTCGGCTTCAAATCCATTAAATGTGTTATATATATTATCTGGTGCTTGTTGTGTTGGCAAAAAATCAAATTGGTCATAAGTTCTACAATTTTTATCTTTTAACCAATTAGAAACAAAATTAATATCTTTATCATTTTCATTATATAATAAATTTTCATAAACTGTTTGAAAGTCTTTTTTCTTTCTTAATATTAATGTTTTATTTTTTCGTATGGTTGCAAATTGTATAGGGTCTAATAATTTAAAATTTGATTCTTCAAATGTTGCTCTACATTTTTCATATGCTGAATCATTATTTATAATTTTACTTTTTAATTCTTTTACCACATATTCATTTATAATATCTGTATATGCAGTAATATCATCTTCATTATCATTTTTTGCCATTTTCATTAATGATTTTATTGTTAATGGTTTATCGGTGCTTTTAATATTTTTATAATATTTATCAACTTTGGATTTTTGATATTTGTCAGCATCCCTTTTTGAGAAATCATGAAATAAATTTAATCCATCGCTTCCAAGTTCATGGAAAATAATAAAAGCTATACTTCGCCATTTATCATAATCTCTCGCTCTTTCATCATCAAGAATATCCAATAAAGCTACAATAAACTCATACATTGTATATTCTTCTTTTAGTTGAATATCTGACGATTTGGATTTAGTAATAATAATATCATTATTAACTTTTACTTTTAATTTTAATTCATTTAATAAAAAATCAGGTATATCATGAATATTACCATGACTGAAATAATAAGATATAAGTTCACCATTTAATAATTTATATTCAGTAGGTGGGGCAGTAATAAATTTACCATCACTGATGACATCTAATTTATTATAATTTTCAAATAAATCAACACCGCTGTTATATTCATTTGTATAATTAAAATATATATGATATCCATTTTTAGTTTTAACTGTGCAATAATCGGTTTTTAATTTAGGAAATTTAGAAACTAATGTATTATAACTTTCTACATCATCAAAATCTAAAACTGTTAAGTCTGATTTTTTACCAGTTACAATATAAAATGCTTCATGATTAATATCGTAATTTGATTTTTCTAAATGTTGCCATCCAGTGGGTAAATTATTAAATTCTTTTTTTTCTACATTTTTATTATTTAAATAAGTTGTAATTGATGGAGAAGAAAAAACAATGTATCCGTTTTCAATTAAACCATCAATTTTATCGTTTTTAACCTTTGAAGCAAAAGAAATATTATTATTATTTGTGTTCATATAATATATATTAGATAATATTTCTTTATATAACTTTTTAAAATATATAATTTATAAAAATTATATATTAAAAAAAAAAAACTAAACTATTTATTTATAATTAAGTTTGGAAATTCTATATTAATTAAACTATCTTTTTTTTTTGCATATTTTTCATTCGCTTTTTTTCTTTGGTTTTCCATAAATTCAGGGTCTTGCTTTTTTTTTTCATAATATCGCTGTCTTGCTTCTTTTATTTTCTGTTTTCCTTTATCACTTTGTGCATATTTCTTTTGTGCATTTTTTGTAATTAAATAGTATTTTAAAAAATCTATATTATTTATTTCTAAATTTTCTTCTAGCATATAATATATATTAGATATCTTTTTAAGTATATTTTTAATTATTCATATTTATTAATTTCTTTATTGAATGTGATATTATATTTTTTTAGCGTCTCTTCTTTTGGTGAAACCCCTTTTTTATTCAAAGTATACAGGCAGTCTCTACGTTTTTTATTATATGCTTTATCTGTTGGTTCATTATTATCACAATTTGTTTTAATTTCATATATTTCCTTTTGTAATATATTTACTGTTTTTTCTTTTTCTTCTGGTGTTTCATCATCAATTTTATAATAATTTCTCATTGCAGTACTAGCGCTATGACGCATCTGTAATGCTAATTCATCTCTATCTTTCATGGCTTTATGATGACTATAAAACCAATTAACATAACTTGAGCGCATCATCTGTTCATTAATTCCATCTACTTGAGTTATTTTCTTCAAATATGACAAAAATGTAACTTGTGATATAGGTTTTTCTTTTATTTCAAATAGATATGTTCTAGGATATTTTATATAAGAATCATTTATAAGGTCTGCTAAGTTTTGGTCAATTATTGGAATTGTTGATAATTCCTTATTCATATTATATACTTTAGTTTTTGAAACTTTATCATTATTAATAATATAACTTACTTTAACTTTTCCTTTTCTATCTATTCTTATAAAATTATGTATTTTATCATTTTCTATTTTAGTTCTTATAAATTGTGCTGTTGTATAAAAATCAGTTCTTACTGGTGGTTGTAATACTAATAATGATAATAATAAATATTGATAATGTGCTGTAATTGTTTTAATTTCCTCATAATTTATACCATCTAATATTTCAATAAAAAAATCATGGTCTCTATAATTTAAAAGCTCTTTTTCACTTTGTTTATTTTCTCCTTCTTTGGCTTTATTTGAAAGCATTAATTTATAACCCGCTTCTGAATAAAGTTTTCCATATTTTTCATTACCAAATAATTTAAGATACTTTGCAACGGTAAACATTAAAGCCTCCTTAGAACCGTCGGACCAATTCTTATTTTTTTCAATATGACTCATAATTTGTCTTTTATATTTATCTATAAATTCAAATTCATCTAAATCATCACCGTATATAGTTTTTAAATAACCATATAACCATGTATAATTCTTTTCATTATTTTTGGACCAATCTTTTTTAAATCTCATATACTATATATTAGAATTTAATTCTTTAAATAAATTACGAATTTCTAAACTATTTAATTTCAATTTTTTAATAATTTCACGATAATTTTTTTGATAAATTTTAATTTTTTCTTCATTCTTTTCTTTATATATTAGATAATTCATTTTTACTGCTTCTTTTCTTTCATTTATTGTTATAATTGGTCTATTTTTATTAACTGTATTCAAGGTTTCAATATAATATCTTTCTCTATATAATAAATTATCTTTATAATCATTAATATTTTCTAATAATTCTATTATACATGAATCAACGCCGTATTCATCAAATATATCATAAATCATTGATTTCCCTACTTTTTTTTCTTTCCATAATTTATATCTACTTCTATGTTCTGCCATTCTAGATGATAAATATTTTTTAGTTGTACTACCTATATAAACAACACTATTATTTAAAGTTGAAAAGACTTTATAAATTTTTGAAAATTGGATATTTTCCATTATATATAATATATTCTAGATATTTTTTTTTTTGAAAACGAATTACTTTTTAAATATATTTTCAAATTCATAATTTTGATATATTGTAATATTAATATTATTATAAAGAATTGTTTTAGGTTGATTATTTTTAAATATACAAATAATATATATATTTTTGTATTTTTGCATTTTATTTGAAAATTTAATTAAATCACTTATTGATTCTGTATATGGATTATAATAAACAAATGAAATTTTATTATTATTGTCATCTATTAAATTTAATAATCTTTTACATCTCCTTTGATATTTTTCATAATCATCATCATTTTCAAAATTATGATGATTAATAAAATTACTATGAATACTTGGTTTATTATTTTCATCATATCCGAAATTTACATGATGTTTAATTAATAATTCCGTATCTAATAACTTATTATAATTAATATGTTGAACCCCATTTATATATGATGTTCTATCTAAAAATTTATTAAATCTATCTTCTAAACAATCATATATAATTTCTAAACTTGTGAAAATTGAATCAAATGGATATGAATAAGTCTTTAAACTATTATTTTTTAATATTTCTACAGTGTCACAACATGGACCAATTGATATATAATTCATTATTAATACTTAGATTTTATTTTATTTGTTTGAGATTAATTAGGAACCTTTTTTAAACTGCATGAGAAAGGGATTATTATATTATTTATAAAATTATTTTGAAAATTTAGGTGTGTTTTTCTGTTGTATGGTTTATAAAGTATACAACTGACTATACAACGATGGGAAATTTAAGATTTAATTATTTAATATTATATATGATGGTTATACTTCTATTATTATGTATTTATTATTAATATATGTATATTATATTAGTAGTTGTATAGTTGTATAGTGGTGTATAGTTTATAATTCAATATAGAAAAATAAAACTCACTCAACCCGGTTTGACTGAGTGATATTTTATCTATGGAGTTTTAAATAGACTTTTACCTTACAACCATACACCACCTAAAAAAACATCAAAGTCACATGTATAAATTAAAGAATTATTTAATTTTTATATAATGTTGTACAGTTGACATATTCAATTTTAAAATATACGATACCACTAAATGAGGGGCCCCAAAATGAACGAGATGATAAATTAAATTATATATATTATGAGACTCATTTATTCTCATTATGAAAAAATTATGAGTTTCATAATATTATAAAAATTATACCATTTTTTGAAAAAAAGCGTGGGGGGGGAGTACAAAAATAAAAGTTCCATCATGATAAAATAAAATATAAAATAAAATAAAAAAAAGCATGGTGGAAAATAAAAAGGCGTGGGGGGGGAACATGAAAAATTCAAAAAAATAGTAAAATTTGATAAAAAATAAAAAATATAAAATTTGTCCAATTTTTGAAAAAAGGCGTGGGGGGGGAGTACAAAATTAAATTTCCATCATGATAAAATAAAATAAAAAATAAAATAAAATAAAAGTGTGGTGGAAAATAAAAAGGCGTGGGGGGGGGA